>MTKZ01017281.1_pt1 | contig 18389 bp, 14 predicted proteins | sample 1042781 | NCBI WGS metagenome assembly MTKZ01 (sample SAMN06212207, study PRJNA360539) | anaerobic digester metagenome | biome: Wastewater treatment plant; material: sludge; isolation source: anaerobic digester fed with sludge from wastewater treatment plant | place: Denmark: WWTP Viborg ... | reverse complement strand
GCACCTGAAGAGGTGCCGGTTTTTAAAGCAATTGTGAAGCGCGCTATTCCTGTTTGTCTTCAGGTTTGGTGTAGGCCATGGCGGCCATTTGTTTGTAGAGTTCCCATTTGCGCTGGGCTAACTCGCCAGCTTCGTTCATGAGCATTTCGGCGCGGGCTTCATCGCTCTGTACCAGCATGCGATAACGGGTTTCGTTGTAGGCGTAATCCTTCACCGCAACCGTGGGTTCGCGGCTGTCGAGCTGGAGCGGGTTTTTGCCCTCATCTACCAGGTTGGGGTTGTAGCGGTAGAGCGGCCACAAACCGGTCTGCGAGAGGAGCTTCTGCTGCTCGAGGCCTTTCTTCATATCGATGCCGTGGGCAATGCAGTGGCTGTAAGCGATGATGAGGGAGGGTCCGTCGTACGCGTCGGCTTCAATGAAGGCTTTCAGCGCCTGGGTGTCATTAGCCCCCATGGCAACGTTCGCCACGTAGACGTACCCGTAAGACATGGCCATCAGACCGAGGTCCTTTTTGCCCAGTCCCTTGCCACGGGCGGAGAACTTGGCTACAGCGGCCAGCGGGGTGGCTTTGGAGGACTGACCGCCGGTGTTGGAATAGACCTCGGTATCAAGCACCAGCACGTTGACGTTGCGCCCGGAGGATAGCACGTGATCCAGACCGCCGAAACCGATATCGTACGCCCAGCCGTCACCACCGATGATCCACACGCTCTTTTTCACCAGGGCGTCGGCAACGCCAAGCAGCATTCCAGCGACGGGGTGTTTGCTGCCAGCGAGTTTCTCTTTGAGGACTGCCACGCGTTTGCGTTGTTCACGCACACCGGGTTCGGTGGTTTGATCCGCGTTCAGGATCTCTCCAACCAGGGTGTCGCCAATCTCAGCAGCCATGGCCACCAGTAATTCACGCGCGAACTCATTCTGCTTATCCAGGGTGAGGCGCATTCCCAGGCCGAACTCAGCGTTGTCTTCGAACAGCGAGTTCGCCCAGGCAGGACCACGTCCCTGGTTGTTGACCGCCCACGGGGTGGTGGGCAGGTTGCCGCCGTAAATGGAAGAGCAGCCTGTGGCGTTGGCCACGACAATTCGATCACCAAATAATTGCGTGACCAGTTTAATGTAAGGGGTTTCACCGCAACCAGCGCAGGCACCGGAGAACTCGAAGAGCGGCTCAACCAGCTGGGAATTCTTTACCGTATTGGACGTGAACAGGTCACGATCAGGGGCGGGAATGGAGAGGAAATGCTCCCAGTTCTTGGATTCTTCTTCGCGCAGGGGCAGCTGCGGGGACATATTGATAGCTTTGCGCAGCGGATTGGTCTTGTCGCGCGCCGGGCAGGATTCCACACACAGGCTGCATCCGGTGCAATCTTCCGGAGAGACCTGAATGGTGAACTTCATACCGGGGAATTCCTTGAACTTCGCATCGGTCGATTTGAATGTCGCTGGCGCGTTCTCCAGGTAGGACGGGTCATAGACCTTCTCGCGGATGACGGCGTGCGGGCAGACGAAGGCGCATTTTGCGCACTGGATGCACAGATCTGGTTCCCATACCGGGATCTCGAGGGCGATGCTGCGCTTCTCCCAGCGCGTGGTAGCGGAAGGATAAGTGCCATCCACAGGGAAGGCGCTCACCGGCAGTTCTTCGCCCTTGAAGGCGATGATCGGGCCGAGCACATCCACCACGAAATCAGGTGCTTCTTTCGGCACCGGCGGGCGGCGTTTGTATTTGCTGGTGGCTGTGGAAGGCACTTTGATTTCAAACAGGTTGGCAAGGGTATGGTCAACCGCTTCGTAGTTCTGTTTGACGACCGCTTCACCGCGTTTGCCATAGGTCTTCTTGATGGCTTTTTTGATCTCGTCGATGGCCTGGTCGCGCGGCAGCACGCCGCTGATGGCAAAGAAAGCGGTCTGCATGATGGTATTCACTCGTCCGCCCATGCCGGTTTTGGCGGCCACCTCATTGGCGTTGATCATGTAGAACTTGAGTTTCTTATCGATGATATCCTGCTGCACTTCGATGGGAAGCCTGTCCCACACCTCGTCCTGGTCATACACGCTGTTCAGCAGGAAGATCCCGCCCGGGGCGGAGAATTTGAGCATATCCAGCCACTCCAGGAAGGAGAACTGGTGACAGGCGACAAACTGGGCGTCGTTGAGTTCAATAAGGTAAGGTGCGCGGATCTGGTTGGGGCCGAAACGCAGGTGGGAGATGGTGACGGAACCGGATTTCTTCGAGTCGTAATAGAAGAAGCCCTGCGCGTCATTGGCGGTTTCTTCGCCGATGATCTTGATCGAGTTCTTGTTGGCGCCCACGGTACCGTCAGAGCCGAGACCAAAGAAGACGCATCGGATGGTTTTTGGGTCAGCGATGGAGAAAGCGGGATCGTACGCCAGGCTCAGGTGGGTCACATCATCATTAATGCCGACAGTAAAGTGCTTGCGCGGGTCGGCTTTCACCATTTCATCAAAGATACCTTTGACCATGGCGGGGGTAAATTCTTTGGAGGAGAGACCATAACGACCGCCGATGATGCGAGGGGAAGTCTTGAAGGGGGCCTTGCCTTCTGCCAGGGCTTCATTGATCGCGGCGACCACATCCAGGAAGAGCGGCTCGCCGATGGCGCCGGGTTCTTTGGTGCGGTCGAGCACCGCGATGGTCTTGACGCTGGCGGGCAGGGCGTGGATGAAATGCTCCACCGAGAAGGGGCGGTACAGGCGCACGTTCAATACACCGACCTTGAGACCCTGCTTGTTGAGGAATTTCACGGTTTCTTCGGTGGTCTCAGCGCTGGAGCCCATGGTGATGATCACTTCGGTGGCATCCGGCGCGCCGGTATAGTCAAACAGGTGATAATGGCGGCCGGTCAATTTGGCAAATTTGTCCATGGCTTTCTGAACAATGCCGGGAGTTTGCGTGAAGAAGTTGTTGGGGGCTTCGCGACCCTGGAAGAAAACGTCAGGGTTCTGGGCGGTGCCGCGGATGACCGGCCGTTCAGGGCTGAGCGCGCGCTGGCGGATTTCTGTGATGTACTTCTCATCGATCATGGCTCTCAGATCATCTTCGCACAACTGCTCGATCTTGTTCACCTCGGCGGAAGTACGGAAGCCATCGAAGAAGTGCACGAAAGGCACGCGGGCTTCAAGCGTGGCGGCGTTGGCGATCAACGCCTGGTCCTGCGCGGTCTGCACGGAATCAGATGCGAGCAGAGCAAAACCGGTCTGGCGGGCTGCCATCACATCTGAGTGATCTCCGTAGATGGACAGAGCGTGTGTGGCGATGGTGCGGGCGGCCACGTGGAAGACGGTGGGGGTCAGCTCACCGGCGATCTTGAACATATTGGGGATCATCAACAGCAGACCCTGGGAGGCGGTGAAGGTGGTAGTGAGTGAACCAGTCTGCAGCGCTCCATGCACCGCGGCAGCAGCGCCGCCTTCAGATTGCATTTCAATGACAGAGGGCACCGTGCCCCACAAGTTCTTCACGCCCTTGGCCATCCAGGCATCGGCGTGCTCGCCCATACTGGAGGATGGGGTGATGGGATAGATGGCGATCACCTCAGCCAGGCGGTAAGCGATGTTCGCAACCGCTTCGTTCGCATCTATCGTGATCAATTCTCTTTTCATAGATCAACTCCGTATTCAGGTAATAGGCTTTGTGCCTTTTTCTTTAAAGGGATACCCCAAAGATTATAACGCAAAAACCCGCCTGATTTAGACCAAGCGTATCTGAAATAGATGAAAAAGTGACATAACTCACTATAGATTGAACGGAGGTAAATACCGGCGCGCCAGCGAGAAAAGGGCAAGGGTTTTGCTGTCCTCGATCAATTGCTGGTCGATCATTTCCAGCACCTTTCCCAGCGGAACGCGGGTGAGATGAATGAACTCATCCTCATCAGCGTTCAGTGGGTCAGGATACAACCCTTGCGCCAGGTAGGCGTGCATGAACTCGGTGGCGTAACCCGGGGTCATATAAAAACCACCCAGGCTGATCCATGAGCGGGCGGACATGCCGATCTCTTCGCGAAGTTCACGTTGAGCTGTGAGAAGCGGGTCATCTGCGTTCTCGATCTTACCCGCGGGCAGTTCAAGCAGTTCCCGTTTTGCGCCGATGCGGTACTGGTTGACGAAATACACATTGCCTTCCTCATCCAACGGCAGGATGGTGACGGCGTTTTGGATGTCGATCAGGTCGTAATCGCGGGCTTTTCCATCCGGGAAGGTCAGGTTGACGCTTTTTACTGTAAATAAAGGAGTGTTGTATTTCGTCGATTCGTGATTGATGGGATAGGTCATGAGTAAACTTCCTGTGGGGAATGGATATAAATCCATTGTATTGCAATTTCCATTTAAAAAGGCTTTCCAGATACTGGAAAGCCTTTTGAGGGTTGATATGAACTATGGAATATGCAGCACCTGGCCGGCGGTCAGGGCAGAACCCTGGTCCAGACCGTTGACCGCGTAAATATCGTACGGGTTGACGTCGCCAAACGAACAGGCGATCTTCCCGATGGTATCACCGGATTGCACGGTGTAATCGGTGGGGTGGCTCTTGAGCGCGCGTGCACCCACGTAGGAACTGTTCTGCGGCAAGGTGAGCACAAAGCCGGGCACCACGTACGAATCCAGGTTCAGCCCATTGATCGCCAGCAGGTCGCCGGCGTTGAGGTTGAAACGGCGGGCGATGCAGAAGGGGAACTCATCCGGGCGAATGGTGTAGGTGGCGGGCACACCGGGGGTGGCGGTGGGATAGGTGGTATCCTGCGGTTCCTCAGGGGCGGGGGCAGGCTGTGTGGCCGCCGGGGCGTTGGTGGCTTGGGGAGCAGTGGTCACCGGCGCTTTGGAGGGTTCAGGGGTGGCTTTTGACTGGTCCGCGGGTTGTTGAGCCTGCGCTGTTTGCGTGAGGGCGAGGATATCGACCAGGATCTGCGACTGGGTTGAAACCGGGAAGGGGATATCACTTTCGGAAGTGGGGGTGACCCTGGGGCCTCGCGTGGCGGAGCGGGTGCATCCCGTGAGCACCAGCAATGTGATGGTGATGAGAATTAATAGAATGGCGGATTTCTTTTGCATGGCAAAACTCCTTATTCTTTTTACTGCCGTGTGATCAACAGGCAGTGTCATCGTCTATAATACTATAGTCTGATGTGAAGCCGGAGATCTGGCAGGCTTCATGGGTAACAGGCACAGTATTCATAGAATAGGTTGCAATCTATATGCCAGGTGACGGAGTGCTGCATGAACATCTATTTTTCCTGTTCCATAACCGGCGGTAGAGCCGAAGAAGGCACCTACCAGGCGATCGTCAAAGAGCTTGAGGCGGGCGGGCACGAAGTGCCCACGGCGCATTTATCCTCACCACAGGTGATGGAGATGGAGGATGTGGTCGACGCGGTCGAGATCTTCGGGCGTGATATGGCTTGGATCAGGGGGTGTGACGCGGTGGTGGCGGAGGTATCCTCCCCTTCGCACGGGGTGGGCTACGAGATCGCCTACGCCCTGTCGCTGGGCAAACCGGTCTTCTGCTGTTACAAGAACGGCAAGCGGGTATCCAAGATCATCACCGGCAATACCACCCCGGGATTGATCGTGATTGGTTATGCAACGGACGAAGAGGCGGTCACCGCTGTGCGTGAATTCACCAATTCATTGGCAAATATGGGTAGCCACGCTTAATTCGCAATGAATATAAATAATCTATTAGAGAGTGCCCGTCTACTATTGACTTTTCTCTTTGCAAAAGAATAAAATTAAATCATGGAATATAAGGATTATTACAAGGTACTGGGGGTGGACCGAAAAGCCTCCCAGGATGACATTAAAAAGTCGTTCCGCAAGCTGGCGATGAAGTATCATCCGGATCAGAACAGGGACAATAAGCAGGCTGAAGAAAAGTTTAAGGAAATCAATGAGGCCTACGAAGTTCTAAGCGATCCAAAAAAACGAGAACGTTATGACCAGCTGGGCAGCTCCTATTCGCAATGGCAGCAGGGCGGCGGCAACCCCGGCAATTTCAATTGGAACGAGTGGTACAGCGGGCAGGGTGCCCAGGGTCCACAGAGCGGACAGGGAAACCCGCAGGATTTTAGTGACGTCTTTGGCGGATTTTCCGACTTTTTTAGAGTGATCTTCGGTGGGATGCCAATGGGCGGCACTTACCAGACCCGCCAGACGCGACAGACCGGTCGTCAGACCGTTAATCCGGCCAGCCGTCCGCTACCTGATTATGAACAAAAAGTGCAGATCACGCTGGAGGAGGCTTATCACGGCACCCAGCGCATCCTGCAGATCGATGACCGCCGCATTGAGGTGAAGATTCCCGCGGGGTCGAGAAAAGGCACCAAGGTGCGCGTGGCAGGTGCAGGTCCTATGGATGCTTACCAGCAGAAAGCGGATATTTACCTGGTCATCGATATTCTGCCGCATCCGCGCTTTACGATCAGCGGCTCAGATCTGATCACGGAAGTGAAGATTGACCTCTTCACGGCGGTGCTGGGGGGTACGGTCACCGTGCACACGTTGAGCGGGGATGTGTCACTCACCATCCCAGCCGGAACGCAGCCCGACCAGAAGTTCCGGCTCAGCGGGCGCGGTATGCCCATATTGAAGTCTTCAGGTTCCTACGGCAACCTGTATGTGCAGGTAAAAGTGGATCTACCAAAGAAACTAACGGATGAACAGCGCAAGTTATTCGAAATGCTGAAAAAAACGTAACAAAAACGAGGAAAGTTCTATGAAAAAAACAACAACGATCATAATTGCACTACTCACGATTGCAGTTCTGGTGTCCTGCCGTTTTGTGCCGGATATTAATTTCGATTTGAACAATTCGCCGACAGCGGCAGCAACGCCCAAACCGCAGGTAACAACCGCACCACCAGTCATTGTCGGCGCGGAGGATATCGCGAACACCGATCTCATCCTGACCAATCTATATGAGCGGGTGAACCCCGGTGTCGTGACGATCATCGCCTACTCGAGCGCAGGCGAGGGCAGCGGCTCGGGGTTTGTGTATGATGAAAATGGGCACATCATCACGAACTACCATGTGGTTGAAGGTGCTGAGACCCTGGAGGTTGCTTTTGCCAGCGGGTTGAAAGTGTACGGCACCCTGGTTGCAACGGATATTGATTCAGATATCGCCGTGATCAAGGTGGATGTGGCAAAAGAAGACCTGGTACCGGTGCCCCTGGGCGATTCAGATACTTTAAAGGTCGGACAAATGGTGGTGGCGATCGGCAATCCGTACCGTTTAACGAGTACGATGACGCTGGGAATCGTCAGCGCCAAGGGACGCATTTTGGACTCGCTGCGGACAACGGAAGATATGACCTCTTACACAGCCGGTGACCTGATCCAGACCGACGCGGCGATCAACCCCGGTAATTCGGGTGGACCTCTGCTGAACCTGGCGGGGGAAGTCATCGGCATCAACCGTGCCATCCGCACCTCGGGAACCACCGTTGAGGGTGAGGCAGTGAACAGCGGCATCGGCTATGCCATCTCGATCAATATTGTCAAGCGCGTGGTCCCGTTCCTGATCAGTGAAGGCAAATATGATTACCCGCTAATGGGTATTTCCAGTTCATCGACCGATCTGACCCTCAGCCAGTGGGAACTGATCAATGATTCGATCACTTCCGGCGTATACGTAATGAGCGTTACCCCGGGTGGACCTGCTGATAAGGCCGGTTTGATCGGCGGCAGCCAGGCGACAGAGCTGCAGGGCTTTTACACGGGCGGCGATATCATCACTGCCGTGGATGGTATCCCGGTGAAGGTGTACGGCGACCTGATCAGCTACATATTTAAGAACAAATCACCGGGTGATGTGATCACCCTGAGCATAATCCGCAATGGACAGCCAAAGGAGGTAAACCTGACGCTTGGTTCGCGCTAAGCAGTTGCTGCGAAATACATAACAATTGAAGAGGAGGTTTCAATGTTCACAGAGTCAAGTCTGCGAAAGATCAAGGATTTTTCCACCGGTGACCCGATCGTCAGCCTGTATCTGAACACCGAGCCCAGCCGGGGGAACGCAGAAACCCATCGATTACGACTTCGCAACATGATCAAGGACATTTCCCTCAAGCAGGATGCTGAATCGATCGAAAAATATTTTGCCTATTCCTATGATTGGACCGGCAGGTCAGTGGCAGTGTTCTCTTGCGCTCCTTCCGGTTTTTTTCATGCGATCCCGTTGGCTGTACCGGTGAAGGATTTTATCCAGATCGGGTCGAAGGCTGCGGTGGATCCGCTGGAGGATCTGCTGGAGGAATACAGCAACATGGGTGTCATCCTGGTGGATAAGCAGGGCGCCAGGCTGTTTCATTTTCACCTGGGTGAACTGGTTGAACAGGAGGGATACCTGGGCGACCTGGTAAAGCATGTGAAATCCGGAGGAGCCTCATCAGCGCACGGGTTGCGCGGCGGCGGACAGGATGGCGCGCGCACGGTGAGGGAAACGATCGATCGCAACCAGCGTGACATCGCTGAAGCAGCCACCCGCTTCCTCGAAACCAAACGTGTTCGGCGCATTCTCCTGGGCGGAACAGATGAGAACGTCTCGCATTTCCGCAATTTCCTTCCCAAATCCATGCAGAGTTTAGTAGTCGGTACATTTGCCATGGCAATGACCGCCAACAACGCAGAGGTGATGCAAAAGGTACTACTTACAGTGCAGGGAGGGTAGGCTCAGCAGAAAACACACGCGGCGTCCATATGGACGCCGCGTTTCACATACTTATATCCGGCGATCAGGGCAGGTTATCAATGAACAGCAGCAAGTTGGAGTAGAGAGAATCCAGTGCGGATCGGGATTTTGCGATGCCTGAAGGCGTCAGGTTGCTGGAAGCCTCGTTGAGCTTTTCGGCAAAACCGGAAAGCATATCAGCGGTCACGTTGGCTGCCTTTAATCCTTCCAGGTCAGCCTTGGCATAATTGATCGCCTGGCGCGCGGATGCGGTATCGCCTTTTTCGATCGCTACACGGGCAGAATTGACGTCGACCAGGAACTTGTAGGAGATATTCGACAGGTTGGCTTTGGCGAGTTCAGCATCTTTATCAATGACCGTGTTCCTGGTTGCCTCAAGTTCTCCCTTGGTGAGGTCAAGCTCGGTTTGCGCTTCGCCGTACTGTTTGAGCGCCTGGTTGTAATTGTTAGTCAGGTCAATGATCTTATTAGCATCCGCTTCGGCGGACGCGGTGGCTGAGGCAGATAATTCGGCCAGGGCGGCTTTGTCAGCCTGCTTTTGCGGCTGGTAAAGGGCGAAGTAGATTGTCGCCAACCCGCCCAGGTAAAAGAGCGCAGCCACGATGACCCAGGGCAGTACTTTAGACCAGAATTTTTTCTTGGGATGCGGCTCGCCCACCAGCTGCCTTGGGGCAGTACCAAGAGATGCTGCGGCTGGTAAACCCGCCACGTCATCGATAGTGGATTCAACAGCTTCCGCGGCGGGAATTTCCTCCATAGCAGGTTCGATCGGGCTTTGTTCGTAACCGGCTGCGTTGGCTTCCATTTCGACCGGTCGGGAGGAATCTGTCTCTGCAGCTGGCTCCACAGGTGCCAGGCTTTGTTCCGGGTTGAGTTCTTGTTCGGGTTCCATCTCCATTTCCTTTCCCATTCGTTTTACTTCCCTTATTTTAGTATATCTATATTAGTATAACCTGCCTCAGCGCGATGTTCAATATCTGCCCTGCATGTTGATGTATCAAGGCGCAGCGCGGCAGCGATCGTATCTGGTTTATAATGCGATATATGGATTCCACCACGCCGGAAAATATCGAAAACCGCCGCATCGCACGGGATGCGGGGACGGTCATGCTGGCCATCATACTCGGCCAGGTGTTCAGCCTGCTTTCTTCGATGCTGATCACGTGGGCGTTCGGCACGGGGGTATCAAACGAAGCCTTCAATGCCTCCAACCGGCTGCCGGATATTTTATACCAGTTGATCGCCGGCGGAGCGCTGGCGTCCGCTTTCATCCCCACCTTCACCACGCTTTTAACGCGCGGGGAGCGGGACAAAGCCTGGCTGCTCGCCTCGGCCATCGCCAATATCATTACGATCATCTTCATCGTCCTGGGGATCGCGATCGCCATTTTTGCCCCCTGGGTGGTACGCCACATCCTGGCGCCGGGCTTTACTGATCCGGTCAAGTTCGCACTCACGGTAGATCTGGTGCGCATCCAGATGGTGGCGCCGGTCATATTCGGCATCAGCGGGCTGGTGATGGGTATCCTCAACTCGCACCGCAGTTTTCTGTGGGCGGCGCTGGCGCCGATGATGTATTCGATCGGTAAGATCCTGGGTGTACTCCTGCTGGCTCCTTCAATGGGGGTGTACGGCCTGGCGGTGGGTGTGGTGGCTGGGGCATTGATGCACGGATTGATCCAACTGCCCGCGCTGATGCGCCTGCCTGCCCGCAAGTACACACCGACGTTGGGGCTTCATCTTCCCGACGTGCGGGAGGTGGCTCGCCTGATGGGTCCGCGCGTACTGGGGGTGGCGTTTGTACAGCTGAATTTTCTGATCAACACCCGCCTGGCTTCGATGATGCCGCAAGGCAGTGTGACAGCCATCGCCGTGGGGTTCGCCCTGATGATGATCCCGGAAGCAGCAATCGCGCAAGCCATGGCCATCGCCGCGCTGCCGGCTTTCTCCGCGCAGGTGGCAGCAGGAAAACTCGAGGAGATGCGCCGGTCCTTATCCGGTTTGTTGCGCGGATTGCTGCTGCTGGCGGTGCCGGCTTCGTTGGGATTGATCCTGCTGCGCGAACCCCTGGTGACCATCATTTTCCAGCGCGGGCAGTTTGATGCAAGTTCCACACAGCTGGTGGCGTGGGCGCTGTTGTGGTACGCCGCAGGGCTGGTGGGGCATTCAGTGGTGGAGATCACCTCGCGCGCCTTTTACGCGTTGCACGATACCAAAACACCAGTGATCATCGGCGTGGCGGCGATGAGCCTGAACATCGGTTTGAGCTTCCTGCTGAGTTCCATGTTCATTCGTTGGGGGTGGCTGCCGCATGGCGCTTTGGCGCTGGCCAATTCGATCGCCACCTTCCTGGAGATGGGCGCACTGCTGTTCGTAATGCGCAAACGGTTATCGGGTTTGGGGGGAGGGCATGTACTGAAAGGTCTATTTTACGCTCTGGTCGCTGGAGGTTTAATGGCGCTGGCATTATGGGGTTGGATACGCCTGACTGCTCAATGGACAATTTCTCGTGGGCTATCCAATTGGGTCGTAGCGCTCGGCGGGATCGCTGTGGGAGGGCTGGTGTATGGGCTTTCCCTGGTATTGTTGCGCGTGCCGGAAATTAAACAAGTATTTGAGGGAATCAAAAGACGATTGGTCAAACGGTCGATGTAAACTGGAGGAGCGATGCAGAATAATTCAGGACATGAATTCATGGTGAAGACGCGTTACAAGAACATCAGCCCGTCACCACAAAACAGTGGAGTGGTGCCCCAGCCGCCGCTGGAGCTGCCCATCCCCGAAGGGGAGCCTCTTATCGGGCTTCCGCCGCTGTCTGAGATCACTGTGCCAACGATAGACCTGCGCGATGCCATCGAGCAGCGCCGCACGGTGCGGGCTTACAGCGACATACCGCTCTCACTGGAGGAGATTACCTATCTATTGTGGGTTTCACAGGGGGTAAAAAGGGTTTCCAGCAAGCCTTCCACGGCGCGCACGGTGCCCTCTGCGGGTGCGCGCCACGCATTCGAGACCTACCTGCTGGTCAACCGCGTAACTGGGCTGGAAAGCGGTCTTTACCGTTACGCGGCCATTGAGAACGGACTGCTGCGGTTGGACGCGCCGGAGGACATTGCCGGGGCAATTGCCCGCGCCTGCCTGGATCAGTCACAGATCACCAACAGCGCCGCCACATTCATTTGGGTGGCAGTGACTGAGCGTATGTACTGGCGCTATGTAGAGCGCGGTTACCGCTACCTGCACCTGGACGCCGGGCATGTGTGCCAGAACCTGGCGCTGGGCGCCGAACAGACCGGCTGCGGCATCTGCCCCATAGCAGCGTTTGATGATGAGCAGCTCAATGCCACTTTGGGATTGGATGGCTTGGAGATGTTCGTGGTGTACCTGGCGAGCTTAGGGAAGAAGAAGGAAAAGGTGTAATTTTCCGGGTTGGTCCTGCAACCAAGAAACAGACATTTTCGTCAGAGCGCGCAGGATATTTTTTGGTAGAAAAAATACAAAATGGATCAACTAAACTCCCGGTAGTGTCAGACCCGGGAGTTTTTCAAATATTCCTTATAAATTGCCACAACGATAGAGGATTTGACGCTTTTTTAAAATACGAGCGGTTGTTTGTCGACAGGTGCATCCACATAGGTACTATATGTTTTCGACGCGAATGTTATCGCGGCCGACCAGTTCACTTAGCTGGCCGATCAGCTCGGTATTAACGTTGGTCGAATCATTGGGGAAATCGAGCAGGTGCCGGTAGCCGTGCTCAAAAACAAGGAAGCAGAAACGGTCGCGCCCGGGGAAGGAGTTCAGCAGCCCATGCACGCGGCGGATGCGCCGCATGTCGCGATCTTTCTCACCGCTGGCCTTGATCGTCACAGTTACCAGTTTTACATCGTTCTGCTCGCTCATGCGGAAGAGTGGCGGCAGCGGCGCCATTATGACCGGTGGTTGGACAAAATCTTTTTCTGCAATATCTATAACATCTGCTACTTCTTTAATGTCAGAAACATCTGCAGCGGGTTCGTTTTCAGTTTGCGCCGCCCCTGTTGGCGGGTCGGCAGGTTTCTCTTCCTCTTTGACGGGTAGTTCGGCCGGCTGCGTATCAGTAGCGGCATTTTCCTCACTGGCGGAGGCTGGAACCGGTGTCCAGGCGGCCTCCTCAGGCGAAAGCGGGGGTTCCTCGTAGCCGTCTTCGTACTGCATGTAGCGCGCCGTGTCGATATCGGTCTGCCATACCGCGTTGGCGGCTGCCGCGGGATCATCCGTGCCGGGGTTGGCGCTGTGGAAGGACTGGATGTCCTGCTCGTTGAGTGGTTTAATCACATCCGCCAACACTTTGGGCTCGGTCGCTTCAGCATCCACCTGTCCATCTACAATGATCACGGATTCCATGCGGACAAGCGCGCCAAATTTCTCCCACACCTTGGGGAAAATCACCAGTTCCACCGTACCCTGCAGGTCCTCGATGGTGGCGAAAGCCATCATCTTATTGGTCTTCTTGGTCATGGTGGTGCGAATGTGTGTGACCAGACCGGCGACAGTGACCTTTTGTTTTTGCGCGGCCTCGGTCAGGTCTTTCGAGAAATGACTCACCCGCTCACGGATGACCGGCAGGTAGGGGGAGATGGGGTGATCGGATACATATAACCCGATGAGCTCTTTTTCCCATTCCAACTGCAGGCGATGGTCAAGGCCTGAATCAGCCGGCAGGCGGATATCCTCCTCCACGCCGGCCAGACTGCCAAATATGCTCATTTGCCCGCATTCAGAGGCGCGGAAGTGGCTGTTGCTGATGGAGAGCATGGTATCCACCACTTCCAGGATTGAGCGGCGTGGACCAAAACCGTCCAACGCTCCCACCTTGGTCAGGCATTCCAGGCTGCGCTTGCCAACCTTGTGCAGGTCCACCCGGCGAATGAAATCATTTAGATCCTTAAACCTGCCGTTTTTGCGGGCATCCAGGATGAGGTTCACAGGGGCTTCGCCTACGTTCTTGATGGCACCCAGACCAAAACGGATGGCCGACTTTCCATCGGCATGATCCTCTATCGAGAAATCCCACATGCTGTTGTTCACATCCGGTGGCAGTACATCAATACCCATCGAGCGGGCATCGGCAACGTAAAAAGCCACCTTGGCGGTTTCACTCTTGGTTACAGAGAGCAGCGCGGTCATGTATTCAACGGTGTAATGGTGTTTCAGGTAGGCAGTTTGCACTGCGATCATACCGTAATCCGCGGCGTGGCTTTTGTTAAAACCATAGCGGGCGAAGGATTCCCAATCCTCAAATATCTTGCGCGCTTGCAGCTCGTCAATGCCGTTCTTTACCGCACCGCTGACGAATTTACCCTTATGTTTTTCAATCGATTCCTTGATCTTCTTGGAGATGGCTTTGCGCAGATCATCGGCTTCAGCCGGGGTATAGCCGGCCATTTCCATTACCGCCATCATCAGTTGTTCCTGGTAAACGGCCAGCCCGTAAGTCTCTTTGAACACTTTTTCCAGTGTGGGGTGAGCGTAGCTGACCGGTTCTTCATCGTGCATGCGCCGGATGTATTGCGGGATAAACTCCATTGGACCCGGACGAAACAGAGCGACCATGGCAATGATGTTGGAAAGATCGCGCGGTTTCATTTGTTGGATGTAGCGCGTCATGCCGGTGCCTTCCAGCTGGAACAAACCGGCGGTGTGTCCCTGACTGATGAACTCGAAGGTTGCCGGATCATCCAGCGGGATGTTGTGCAGATTCAGGTCGATTTTGTGACGCTCACTGATCAGGTCGCAAGCCGTGTGCATTACTGTGAGTGTGGAGAGACCGAGGAAGTCCACCTTGAGCAAGCCCAGCCTGGTGATATTGCTCATCTCAAACTGGGTGACCGACTTGACTGGTGAATCTTCGGCGTTGCTGGTAGGCCGGTGCAGGGGCAGGTATTCCAGCAGGGGCACATCGGTGATCACCACTCCGGCCGCGTGTGTGCCTGCGTTGCGCGCTACCCCTTCCATGTGGTTGGCGGTATCGATCAAATCTTTGATGTAGCCGCCTTCATCGTACACAGCCTTGAACTCTGGTGATTTTTCAAGCGCTTTGGCGATGGTCACCTGTTCATCGGGGATCATCGCCGGGACAGATTTGGAGATACGGTCCACCTCGGAGAGTGGGATATCCATTACCCGCCCGACATCGCGGATGGCAGCGCGCGCGCCGAGGGTGCCAAATGTGATGATCTGCGCCACCTTGTCGCTGCCGTAGCGTTCAGCGCAGTATTGCAGCATTTCCGCGCGCCTGTCATCCTGAAAGTCGAGGTCAATATCCGGCATTTCGATGCGCGCAGGGTTGAGGAAGCGCTCAAAGAGCAGTTTGTGGCTGAGCGGCTCGATCAGGGTGATGTTCAGCGAGTACGCCACGATCGATCCAGCGCCTGAGCCGCGTGTGTTGTACCAAATGCAGCGCTCAGCCGCGTAACGGCACAGATCCCACACGATCAGGAAGTAGGCGTCGAAACCCATGTCGTGGATGATCTTTAACTCATAATCAAGGCGCTGCCTTACTTCGGGGTCGCCGGCGTGGCTGCCGTACTTCTGTTGGATGCCTTCCTCGCATAATTTACGCAGGTAGGTTTCGGTGGTGTAGCCCTCTGGTACCTCGAAAAGCGGCAGGTGGTAGCCCTTCTTGATGAGATCCACGTTGCAACGCTCAGCGATCTCAAGTGTGTTGCTGAGAGCCAGGGGGTGATCGGGAAAGAGACTCGCCATCTCCTGGGGGCTTCTCAGGTAAAAAGTGTTCGAGCCCATCTTCATGCGGTTGGGGTCGGAGAGCAACGAGCCAGTCTGGATGGCGAGCATGATATCCTGCAGACGGGCGTCTTCCTGGTTGATATAGTGCGCGTCATTGGTGGCGAGGTACCTGAGGTTGTAGCGCTTGCTCAGATCGAGCAGGGTGCGGTTGAGATCCGGCAGTTCACGGATGGGATGGTTCTGCAGCTCGATGAAGAAATTTTCCGCGCCGAAGGTTTCGATATACCATTCAAGCACGCGCTGCCCGGCTTCAACGCCCTTATTGAGGATGGTGCGCGGTACCTCGCCGGACATGCACGATGTGGTGGCGATAATACCCTCGCTGTGATCGCGCAGGAACGCATGATCAACGCGCGGGTAATAATAAAACCCATCCAGTTGGGCAGCGCTGGCGATCTTGAGCAGGTTTTTGTAGCCGGTCATGTTTTCAGCCAGCAACACCAGATGGTAGGAATGTTTGTCTTTCTGAGGGTCGCGGTCGTTCATCCCGCGGGCTGCCACGTAAGTTTCAACCCCGATGATGGGCTTAATACCGGCATCGACCGCTGCCTTGAAGAAATCGATCACGCCGAACATGGTGCCGTGATCGGTGATGGCCACCGAACTCATGCCCATTTCCTTCACGCGCTTGATCAGCTTCTTGATATTGCTGAAGCCGTCGAGCAGCGAGTATTCAGTATGCACGTGCAGGTGGGCAAAAGACATATACCGATAACTCTCTCGAATTGATTCTCAAAAATTATTATAGCATGCAGCAATTGCCGGTTTCTTAAGATTGGCTTTTCCCTCTTCAATTTTAAGAAAAATCCTGACGGTAAGCCGGTACCGCCCGGAAATGGACTTAAAATCCCCCGGATTTATTAAGATTACCCGCCAACCTTAAGGCAGGCGAAAAAGGTTAGAGGTAAGCCGGAAGATCCGCCGGTTTCACTCCCAGGTCCTGGTGGGTTACGGCAATCGCGGCGAAATCCTTGAAGGTGAGATCAGTCACGCTGAGCGCAAGGGACTTTTTTATCCGCTCAAACAATTCCAGGTAGCTGGCCTGGATCCGTTCATCCCAATCCAACGCGAGGACGCGCGCGGCTGCCTGAATGGCAGCGCTGTCCGCGCCTTCGATCTCAGAAAAATTCCCGTAAGGCAGCTCATCAAGAGTGATCTCCAGGCCTTTATACAGGTAGGCGGCGCGGAATTTTTCATAGACCACGGTTTGAACATACCCCAGCCCGGTGAGGATGTTGCGGGCATTGTCTATATCACTGATCTCCACCTCAGATTCCGGACGTACACGCACGCCATCCTCCAGGCTGGTGGGACCTTTAAAGGTGAGAATGCACTTTTGATCCTGGCGCAGGCGCAGCGCGCGGCCTGTTTTGGCAAGGTCAAAGCCCGGTGTATCGAAACGAAAATTGGTCTCACGCGTGCGTGGTTGAACCTGCACGGCACCCACCGCCAGCAACCTGTTCCTGAGGGCAGCCAGGTCATTGATGAAGAATTTCACTTCCTTTTCGAGAGCTTCATGATTCATTTGGAGTTTCCTCCTCCAACTGGTCAGGGCGAGTGTTTTGCCCGCGCATAAAGGGTTCCAACAACCAAGCGCAGATCCACACGAATCCGAGCAGTAGTATAGAGAGAAGCAGCGGCATAAGATGCGCGCTAAATGGCTGAGGGTTGCGGGTGAGGATCAGGCGGTCAAGCCAGAACCAGGCGAAGATCAGCGCTGCCAGCACCTGGCTGAATCGGGGAGCCACGGCCAAGCGTGCCCATAAAAAGGTAGCGGTAGCCAGGCTGCCCAGTGCCATGAATGCATTTTTGAACACCACGTAAACCGGATGAGGAAAGTACCCGGCAGCCAGGATCCAGTTCCAGGATTGCAGCAATTGGATGATACCGGCAAGGTTGATCAGAAAAATGACCAGGAAAAATATGGCGAGGATATGCAGCAGGAAAGGCGGGCGATTGGTCATGGCAGAAGGATTCCGTGATTTGGATTATAGCACGCGGTCTTTTCAGCGATGAAAACTTGACAGGCACTCAAAGTCGGATATACTGACAAAAACCCTGTATGACAATGGACCAAGGGGAAGGCAGGCGCGCATAAAAAACTCCACCTGGGATATTTTGGCCATTATTTTCACCGCCGCAGCGCTGGTTTGCCTGGTCCTGGTGCTGGTCATTTATGCCAACCCGGATTCCAGTCTCAATCCATTCCCGTTTCCAACCGTCCCGCCAACCATTGTGGTGCCCAGCCCAACGCCCACCCTGTTACAGCTGCCTTCCACATGGACGCCAACCCCGCGCAGCGAAACCACCCGTGTAATTACCAATACCCCACTGCCCTCTGCGACTCCGCTGGTGCTGACACCTGGAGGGTAGAGTCCAGTTGTTGAAAAAATTATGATTAGGTGAGAAGAATCCCATGACCGAAGCCATTACGCGAGAAGTGTTTGACCATCTGGTAAACCTGGCTGCCCTGCAGCTCAGTGAAGAACAGGCGGAATATTTACGCAAACAATTGAACAACCAGATGAAAGCCATCAATGAACTGGCAGCGATTCCGATTGATGCGGATGTCCCGATCAGTTTGCATGGTGTACCCTTTGAGGAAAGCGCCAGCGCCAGCCCGCGTGAAGATGTGTGGCAGAAATATGCGAATGTGGCTGATATCCTTAAGCAAGCGCCACAGATTGAAGACGGGTACATCGTGGTGCCCGACATCCCCCATACCGAGTTAAAGTAGGCCACATGGAACCCTGTGATCTCAACGCACTGGATCTGACACTATTGCTGCGGAAGAAGGAAATTTCCGCGCTGGAAATCGTTGACTCCTGCCTTAAGCGAGTGGCGGCTGTGGATGGGCGCCCCGGCGCTCTGGAGAATACCGAGCTG
>MTKZ01007948.1_pt1 | contig 18399 bp, 10 predicted proteins | sample 1042781 | NCBI WGS metagenome assembly MTKZ01 (sample SAMN06212207, study PRJNA360539) | anaerobic digester metagenome | biome: Wastewater treatment plant; material: sludge; isolation source: anaerobic digester fed with sludge from wastewater treatment plant | place: Denmark: WWTP Viborg ... | reverse complement strand
GGGGGGGGCCGCTCACCGGCTCCCCCCCGGCCGCCGAAGCCGGCATGCGTCCCGCGCGAGGCGCGCCAGGCCGTCGAGCTCGGTGGACCCGAGCAGCCGCGCCGCCGCGGGAAACACGACCGCCCCCGCGGCGGCGGAAACAGCCAGGCACGCGACGGGCCCCGCCCCGCGCGCCCCGGCCGCGGCCGACGCCGCCAGGATCGCCGCGGCCATCGCGGCGGAGGCGCAGGCGGTGCGGAGCAGCGCCGGGAGAAGGTCCTGCGCGTGCAAGGCGCCGATGCGGCGGGCCAGCGGCAGGTAGAAGAGCCACGACGCGATGCACTGGACGAGCGAGGTCGAGAGGGCCAGACCGGCCGCCGGCGGGTCGATCAACCGGATGAAGAGGAGGTTGAAGGCGACTCTCATCCCCACCCCCGCGAATGCGACCTTCACCATCACGGCCCTCTCGTCGAGCGCGAGGTGGACGCGCACGAGGAGGATGCTGACCGTGCAGAAGAACATCTGGGGCGCATAGCAGGCCAGGATGGCCGAGGTCAGTTCCGCCGCCTCGCGGTCGAACGCCCCGCGCTGGAAGAGGAGCGCGATCAGCGGCCGCGCCAGGATAACGAGCGCGACCGTCAGCGGGAGGAAGACGAAGCCCGCCATCCGGATGCTCGCCGCGAGCGCCTCCTTCAGCTCCGCGATCCTCCCCCCGGCGGCCTGCTTCGAGAAGTGGGGGAACGCCGCGGTGGCGAGGGATCCGGTGAAGACGACGAGGGGGACCATCACGAGCTTCGCCGCGTAGGAGAGCGCGGCGAGACTGCCGGGGGCGAGGTACGACGCCATCACGCTGTCCACGAGGACGTTCCCCTGCGCCGCGACGATGCCGACGATGAGCAGGAGCGCCCCGGCGGTCATCTCCCGCACCGCCGGTTCTCCCCGGGCGTCGAGGAACGCGGGACGAAACCCCTCGCGGCGGGCGGCGGCGGCGAGGACGAGGCACTGGGCGAGGAGTCCCGCGCCCAGGCCCCAGGCGAGCGCCATCACCCCCATCCGTTGGGCGCCCAGCACGATGAAGACGATGCTGACGAGGGTGACGAGGACCGGCGAGACCGCGGGCCAGAAGAAGTGCGCGCGCGCGTTGAGCACGCCCGACAAGGCCCCCGCCGCCCCGCTCAGCACCATCGTGAAGGCGACGACCTTGAGGATCCGGACCGCCTCCCCCGCCCCGTCGGGCGGCAGGCCCCGGAATCCGAGCCCGATGACGAGCGGGGCCCCGGCGAAGAGGGCGGCCGCCGCCAGGGCGAGGATGAGCCCGAGGCGGCGCAGCGCCGCGGCGGCGACGCGGTCGGCGGCCTCGTTGCCGAGGAGGGCGTGGCGCACGTAGGCGGGGATGAAGACGGCGCCGAACGCCGACAGGAGGATATTGTTGAGCGCGTGCGGGACCGCGAGGGCGGCGTAGAACGCGTCCATCGCCCGGCTGATGCCGAACTGCCCGGCGATCAGCATCTCCTTGACCAGCCCGAGGACGTGGCACCCCGCGCTCGCCGCCGCCAGCAGCATCGACGCCCGCGCAATCCTCCTCACCGTGGGGTCAGGTCCTTATTTATTAGTCTAGCGCAGCGTCCGCTCATCATCGTGGGGTCAGGTCCTTATTTATTAGTCTAGCGCAGCGCCTGCTCGAGCCGGGCGACAGTCGCCTGGATCGTTTTGTCCCGCTCGAGCCGCCGCTTGAACGTGAAATGCGCCTGGGAGACCGCGTTTGCGTTCATCCAGCCCAAATAGTCCGCAATATCCCGCAGGGTCTTGTCCGTGTATCTTCGGGCCAAGTAGATAAAGAGTTTCACGCCGAGATGGTCCTTCCGCGTCCCGGGGCGGGGAAACGGCTGTTCATTCGGCCCCGCCTCCCCGGCCACAAGATCCCTGATCGAGTCGAGGGTCGCCTTCCTGGAGAGGGATTTCGCGCGCACCACGTCCCGGCCGATGCGGTCATCCTGCATCCATGCGCTTTTGACCGCGGCGATGAACGACGTCGAACCGAGCATGCACTGCGCGTAGACGTCTTCAAGCGGGCTCTTCTTCTCCAGGCCCTGGCGCAGGAATTCGCGATACGCGGCCCTCGCATCGCGCCGGGATTCGGCGAACATACGCAGCGTGAAATCCGCGTCGAACCATGCGGGGGCGTCGGCGGCGCCCAGGAGGTAGTGCACCCCGCTCCACGCGTACTGTCCGGGCAGTTTCACCAACCCCGCGCGCACGGGGTTGAGGTGTATATACCGCGACAGTTCGAGGAGGTACCGGTCCTTCTCCACCACAATCGCCTTGTAGCGCCCCTGGAACAGGTGGCCGGTCCTCTTCCGGACGGCGTTCACGTACCCCGTGTAGACTCCGTTCAGATCGTGCATCACCCTGGCGAGGTTCCCCCGGGGGGTTTCGATCAGCAGGTGGTAATGATTCGGCATGAGGAGATAGGCGTGGAGCAGGATCTCATAGCGCTGATGCGCGGCGTCGATCAGCGACAGGAATTTGCGCCTGTCCCTGTCCTCCCAGAAGATGGCTCCCTTTTCGTTGCCGCGGCTTGTCACGTGATAGAGCGCGCCGGGGTATTCGATCCTCTGGGGCCTGGACATGCCCTCCCCCCCTTCCCCCCTCCCCGCCCGGAGAGATCGTCGAAGACGCCGTCGCCGTCTGTCGAAACGGGGCTCTTTCGGCCCCCTAGTATAATAAATAAGGACCTGACCCCACTAGAGGAGCTGGTCGAGGAGGGCGGCCATCGTGAAGTCGTTTCGCGTGAGCCCGCCCGCCGCGTGCGTCGTGAGGGAGACCGCGACCTTGTTCCAGGAGAGCGTCAGCACGGGGTGGTGCCCCTGCTCCTCCGCCAACGCCGCGGCGAGGTCGACGAAATATGCCGCATCGCGGTAGTCGCCGAATGCGTAGTCGCGGACGAGCCGCGTTCCCTCGACGATCCCCCATCCCGGCATGCCCGCCGCGAGGGAGGCGGCCTCCCCCGGCGGCAGCGGTTGGACGCCGCCCTCGCACGGGACGCACCGGGGGGCGGGCGCCGCCTTCGACGGATCGCCGGGCGACTTCAACACCTCTCGGAGGGCGGCGAGCGCCTCGTCGTAGTCCGGCGGGGACGCGATCTCGGGCACCACCTGGAGGTAGCGCAGGACGCCGCCTGCGTCCACGATGAGCACGGCGCGCGCCAGGAGATTCAGCTCCTTGACGAGCAGGCCGTAGTTCAGGCCGAATGAGGAGTGGAGGTAGTCGGAGAGCAGCTGTACGTTCGCGATCTCGAACGTCTCGCAGAAACGATGCTGGGCGAACGGGAGGTCCTTGCTGATCCCGACGACCGCCACCCCGACGCCGAGCTCCGCCGCGCGCGCGTTGAACTCCTTCACCTGGAGGTCGCAGACCGGGGTGTCGATCGAGGGGAACGAGGTGATCACCTTCACCTTCCCCCGGAAGTCGGAGAGGCGCATCTCCTTGAGCTCCTTCGTCGTCGCGCGGAATTCCGGCGCCGCGTCGCCGGTCCGCACCGTCCGCCCGGCCAGCGTGAGCGGCGACCCCTTGAACAACACCCTTCTCCCTTGCATCCCGGCGCCTCCTTTCTTGCGACCCGTCCGCCTCGATTGTCAGCCTGAAACCGCCTCCGCCCCCTCCCGCACCAGGAACGCCGCGATGACCAGCCCCGCCGCCGGGTCCGCCCACCAGAGCCCCCAGAGGTAGTTGAGCCCGAGCCCGGCGAGGAGCGCCGCCGAGAGGAACGCACAGGCGAGCGTCTCCTTGGAGTCGGCGACGAGGCTGCCCATCCCCATTTTCACGCCGAGGCGGCGCTTGGCCCAGAAGAGCGCGGGCATCGTGACGAGTGACACCGCCGCGATGATGACGCCCAGGACGGTCCGCCCGGCGGCCTCGCCCGAGAGGAGCGACGCCCCCGACTCGTACAGCACGTACGCGGCGAGGATGAAGAAGGTCGCCCCGATCAGCCGGAGCGCCTTCCGCTCCACGCGTTCCTCCTCTTCCCCGCCCCCCTNNAGCCGCCATATCATCACGCACCCCGAGAGCGACTCCACCGCGCTGTCCAGGCCGAACCCGACAAGGGCGACGCTTCCCGCGGCGGCGCCCGCCAGGACCGACACGATCCCCTCGAGAAGATTGTAGCCGACGGTGAGGTACGAGAGGAGAAGGGCTTTCCTGCGAAGGTCGTGCATCGGGTCCGGGTGCCCGTGAGACGCCCGCCGGGGGGACGAGAGACTACTGCACCTCGACGGAGGTGACGTCCTTTTTCGACGAGAGAGAGAAGAAGACCTTGTCCATCGTCTCCCCGGCGGGGATGCTCGCCACCGCCTCGATCTCGATCTCGTGACGCTCGAGGTTCTTGGAGAGGCTCATCGTCTTCAAGGTGCTGTGGAACCCCTGGACGACATTCTTCACCTCGTCCACCACGCCGTAGCGGTCCTTCGCCCTGACCGTGATGATCTTGGGGACGAGGTTCCCCATGTACCGTTTCTCCAGCCTGTCGAGGACCTGGAGCACCGCGAACAGGAGCGCGGTCGCGACGAGGGCGGGGATGAAGTGGCCGGCGCCCGCGGCGAGACCGACGACGGCGATGGTCCAGAGGGAGGCGGCGGTCGTGAGCCCGCGCACATTCGTGCCGTAGCGGAGGATCGCCCCCGCGCCGAGGAAACCGATCCCCGAGAGAACCTGCGCCGCGAGGCGGGCGGGGTCGCCGTTGGGGACGAGCGGGCGGAACTGCATCGCGAGGTTGATGGAGACGCACATCGCGAGGCAGGAGCCGATGGAGAGGATGACGTGCGTGCGGAGCCCCGCCGGCTGGTTATGACGCTCGCGCTCGAAGCCGACCACGCCGCCGAACAGGGCGGATGCCAGCATCCGCACGACGATATCCAAGGGGGTGAGCATCGCCGCACTCCTCGAACCCGAAAGACGGAGCCGCCCGAGGCACGCCGCGAGAGGGCGGGGCCGCCCGCCTTCGGTAATGGTCGGGGCGGTGGGATTTGAACCCACGGCCTCAGCGTCCCGAACGCTGCGCGCTAGCCAGCTGCGCTACGCCCCGATATGCCCCCGCGCGCCGCGCGGGGAACGGAATCCCCGCCCGCGCTACACACAGATCTTGATGACCAGGAACCCGCCGATCAGCAGTATAACAAAAAGGAAGGAGAGGAGGTTGAAATAACGGTCTATGAACCTCTGTATGGGCGGCCCGAACCAGAACAGGAGGCCGGCGACGAGGAAGAAGCGCATCCCCCTCCCCAGCATCGAAATGACCATGAATCCGGGGATATTCATATGAAACGCCCCGGAGGCGATGGTGAACACCTTGTACGGGATCGGCGTCAACGCGGCGATGAAGACGATCCAGTAGTCGTACCGGCTGTACCATTCCATCACCTGCCGGTAATACTCCTGGGCGTGGTAGAAGGCGATGATCCTCTGCCCCACCGTGTCCATCAGCCAGTAGCCGATCCCGTAGCCCGTGAGGCCGCCCAGGATGCTGGCGATCGTGCAGAGCAGGGCGTATTGGAACCAGCGCCTCCTCGCCCCCATCACGAGGGCGATGAGGAGCACGTCGGGGGGCACCGGAAAGAAGGAGGATTCCGAGAATGCGAGGAGGAAGAGCGCCGGCGCGGCGTAGGGCGTGTCGGCCCAGTGCAGCACCCAGTCGTACAGGCGTCTCAACCAGCGCATCGTGCCCTCCTCTCCTATTCCCGTCCCCGGCTCCCGACAAGGCGCCGGCTATCCGTTCCATCCGTGCTCGCCCACCAGCGGCACGAACACGCAACCGCAGACCCGCTGCTCCGCCAGCGCCGCGCCCTCCCTGCGCACCACGAGGAGCTCCTGCGCCCAGCGGCCCCCCACCGGGATGACCAGACGCCCCCCTTCCGCGAGCTGCTCGGTCAGCGGCTCGGGGATCTTCGGGGAGCCCGCCGTCACGACGATGCCGCCGTACGGAGCGGACGGGGGGAAGCCCCGCGTGCCGTCCCCGACGACGAAACGGACGTTAGTATACCCCAACCTCCCCAGCAACGCCTCGGCTTTTTCCGAGAGCGGCGCGATGCGCTCGACCGTGACGACCTCCGCCGCGAGGCGGGCGAGTATCGCCGCCTGGTAGCCGCAGCCGGTCCCGATCTCCAGCACGCGCTCGCTTCCCTCGAGCGCGAGGCACTGCGTCATCAGGGCGACCATGTACGGCTGGGAGATGGTCTGCCCCTCGCCGATGGGCAGGGGATGGTCCGCGTAGGCCCCGTTTCGGCGCGAGGCCCCGACGAACAGGTGCCGCGGGACGAGGCGGAACGCCTCCAGCACCCTCGGGTCTCGAATCCCCCTGCGCGCGAGCTGCTGTGCGACCATCAGCTCGCGCTCGCGTGCAAAGCCCGTTTCGTCCATACCCGTTTGCACCATAGTTATCCACAGCCCCAGGGCACACTTAAGTGTGCCTTAAGGTTGTAATGATTCTCATCCCCGGGACATAATCGCGTGTGCCCCGGGAAAAGGGGCTTCACCGGGGCCTTCGCAGGTGGCGCGCCACCAGGCGGAAGAACCTCGCCGTGTCGACGAACGGATTGATCTTGCTCTTTTCGGCCCCGTAGATCGTGCGCACCGGCACCGACACGATGCGGCACCCGGCGCGCCCCGCCTCGATCAGCATCTCCGACTCGGTGTCGAAACGCGACGTGGCGAACCCCATCCGCCTGAACGCCCGTTCGTTGATCAGCCGGAAGCCGCACTGGCTGTCGGGGATCCGCTGCCCCGCCAGCTTCGAGACGACGGCGGAGGTGAACCGGTTCGTCAAGTAGCGGACGAGCGGCATCCCCGTTGCGTTCTCCATCCTGTTCCCCACCACGATATCGGCCCCGGTCCGCTCCGCCGCCTCCAGGAAGAGGGGGATCTCCCCGGGGGCGTGCTGCCCGTCCGCGTCGAGGACGACGACCGCGTCGTACCCGTCGTCGAACGCGCGTCCCATCCCGGTCTTCAACGCGGCCCCCTTGCCCCGGTTCGCCGGATGGCGCAGCACCTCGGCGCCCGCCCGCCGCGCGGCGTCGGCGGTCCCGTCCGCCGAGCCGTCGTCCACGACGACGACCCCCGGGAGGCGCCCCCGCGCCTCCCGCACGACATCCCCGACCCGCGCCGCCTCGTTGAAGGCGGGTATCACCGCGCAGACGCGCATATCTTCGTTCCCGTCCGCCGCCGCGCCCGATTCCGGAAAACCGGAGACGGTCCGCGAGAAACGGCGTTCAGCCCCACACCTTGTAGAAGGCGAACCATTGCGCGGGGTAGCGCGAGATATACTCCTCGAAGCCGCGAGCCATCGCCTGGGCGATCGCCGCCACCTTCTCCGGCGCCGGGAGCGCCTCGTCCACCTCGATCGGCTCCTCGATCACCAGGCGGAAATGCCCCCCCGCCTCCTGCAGGCAGTACGCCGGCACGATCGGCGCCCCGGTGCGCGAGGCCATCTCCGCGGGCCCGCGCGGGATGGTGACCTCCCTGCCGAACAGCTTCACCCGGATGCCGTTCCCGTCGAGCGACCTGTCCGCCACGAAGGCGAGCATCTCCCCCTTCGCCAGAACCCTGAAGCAGCCGCGCGCCGCTTGCCCCGCGGGAAACGGGCGGATGTGCCCGGACTGCCGCAGCTCGGTGAAGAAGCGGTCGAGCCGCGGGTCGGGAAGCTTCATCGCCACCGCGCTGAGCGGCATCCCGAGGCACGCGGCCGCCGCGGCCCCCATCTCCCAGTTCCCGATGTGCGCCGTGACCGAGATGAGCCCCTTCCCCCGGGAGAACTCCTTCGTGAACCGGTCGAAATGCTCCACGCGGAGGAGGCCCGACTCGATGTCGTCCCGGACCCTGTAGACGCGCAGGAAATCCATGATATGGACGGCGAAGTTCTCGAACGTCTCCCGCGCGAGCCGGTTGATGCCGGCCCTGCCGCGCCGAGACCGCGTCTCGCGCCCCGTGCGGGCGAGCACGTGCGACAGGTTGGCGATCACCGCCCTGCGGGCGGCCGTGTCGAAGATGAAGCAGAGGTCCGCGACCCGCTTGCTGAACCAGACGCAGCACGGGCGCGGGAAGATCCGTATCCCCCACCAGGCGATCAGATACCCCAGATACAGGAGCATGCGGCCCCTCCGTCGATGCGGCACGCGCCTGTCGCCTGCCGCATCCTTCGCCGGCGCGTCGAGGCGTTCCGGTTCGCGGGAGGGGTTCACGCGAAGGCGCGCGCGGGATCCCTCGCGATCGCCCGCCGTGCCTCCCCCGTCGGGCGCGCCTCCATCCGCGCCGCCCCCTCCCGCACCCCCCTCGCCACCACGCGCGCCGCGTCCGGCCTGGCCATCTTCCTCGCCCGCTCCCCCATCAGGCGCAGGCGCGTTGCGTCCCGGGAGAGCGCGGCGGCTGCCTCCGCGGCCTCCGCGACCCCGCGCGCCTCGACGGCGGCGCCGCCGCGGCACAGATACCGCGCGTTGTGGCGCTCCTGCCCGGGGAGGGAGTCCACCAGGACCATCGGCAAACCGGAGGCGAGCGCCTCCGATGCGCTCATCCCGCCCGCCTTCCCGACGAGCAGGTCCGCGGCGGCCATCAGCAGGTCCATCCGCTCGACGTGCGGAAGGACGGTCACGCCGAGCCGTTTCAGTTCGCCGCGGCCGCTGAGGCGCCCGTAAAGCTCCCTGTTGTTCCCCGCCACGACCACGACCCTGCAGCCCCCTCCCCTCCTCGCCGTCTCAGCCGCGAGACGCTCGAGCGCGCCCCAGCCGCTCCATCCGCCCGCGACGAGGACGACCGGCGCGGAGGCGTCGAGGCCGAACGCCGCGCGGGCCTCGAGGCGGTCGCGCGGCCGGGCGAAGCGCGGGTGTATCGGGATGCCCGCCGCTTCGATCAGATCCTCGTCGATCCCCTGACGCGCGAGCGCCTCCTTCGCCTCCGCGGACGCGACGAAGTACCGGTTCACCCGACGGTAGACCCAGTACGGGGGGACGGAGAAGTCCGTCAGGACGCCGTAGAGGGGGACGGCCGCGTTGCGCCGCTCCTTGAAGTCGTGGACCATCCCGCAGGGGAACGACTGCGTGCAGACCACCGCGTCGGGTTGGTACTCCCGCAACGCGTCCTCGACGCCGCGCGACGCCAGCCGCCGCACCACGCTCCTGAACCTGTCGAAGCGCGGGTCGCTCCTGGGGTTCGTGTAGATCCCGTCCCACACCGAGGGGGTGCTCTTGACGATGCGGAAGAAGATCCCCGTGGCGATCTTCTCGATGATCCTGCTCGCGTAGGCGAAGAGGTTCAAGAGATCGACGGAGAGCGCCGGGTCGCAGTCGAGGAAGGCGTCGCGGAGGGCAAGCGCCGCGGCGTGGTGCCCCGAGTGCTCGAACCCGTAGAGGACGAGGATCTTCTTCATGGGCGTCAGCGGGAACGGGCCGATTATAGCACAGGCCCCGCGCTTCACGCGACGCCGTCGCGGGGAGGCGGAGAAGGACGCGCCTGGAGGAATGGCGGCGGAAACGAAGACGCGGCGGGGACGAATAACGTCGCTACTCCCTGCAACCGTAGGGGTTGCATACAACGTCTACGGGAGTGTCACCGTCACGATCTTCTGGGCCCAGAAGCCGTCGTAGAGACCGTACGGGCTCACCGGGTTCACGGGGGAGCCGGCGCGCGCCAGGCCCACGACCACCTTGTACGTCCCCTCATACCCGAGCGGGATGGCGGGAACCGAGAAGAGCGTCCCCTTGTAGCCGCCCGCGGGGAGCATCACGTTCCGCGCGATGGGCGCCGCGGCGGTGCTGAGCGCGCACGGCGGCGGGCCGGTCAGGAACAGGATCTTCCCTCCCGGCATGAAGATCGCGCCCCACGCGTCGACGGCGATGGAGAGCGGGCTCACGGTGACGTCGAACCGGACCGGGCCGAACACCTTGGGGGCCGCGGGGACGACGTTCAGGGTGAGCGGAATCGGCGTCCGGGTCGGGGTGCGCGTGGGCGTGCGCGTGGGCGTGCGCGTCGGCGTCCGAGTGGGCGTGCGCGTCGGCGTCGGGGTAACCGTCGGCGTCGGGGTGACCATCGGCGTCGCCGTCGACGTCGGCACCGCGGTGGGGGTCGGCGTGGGGGCGATCCCGGGGAAGTCGAGACCCGCCAGGGACGTGTCCGCGATCGTCACGGACAATACGTCGAACGCGGCTCCCGGCGCCTTGGCCTCTATCGTGTAGTCGCCGGGGACGAGTCCGTAGATGACGTAGTAGCCGTTGGCGTCGGTCAAGGTGATCCTGTCGCCGTCCGCGTACGGGGCGGCGGGAACTCCCCGCGCCTCCACGCGGGCCCCCGGCACGCCGGCGCCCGAGACGTCCGTCACGCGCCCCGCGGCCATATAGGTTCGCGGCTCCGTCAGCTGGTTCGAGTAGTCGACGAGGCCCAGCCCGTCCGCGTCAGCCGCGTCCCAGATATAGTCGCCGATCACCGACCCGTCGTCGGCCACGAGCCACCAGTTGTATTGGGCGGAGATGCCCAGGGGGCAGTTGTTCGCCACGTTGTACTCCGCCCCGGGGTTCTGCGCGCCGAGGAACTCGTTCCCCCCGCTCTCCAGGCTGATCCCCAGCTGCACCGGGCCGCACCCGCCCGCCCGGTCGAGGCCGATGTTCCACCCTCCGAAGACGGTGGTGCTGAAGGCGCACGGCCCGGTGCTGCCCCAGGAGACCCCGGTCCCCTCGTAGTTCCCCCGGACGACGGCGGAATGCGCGGCCGACTGTCTCGAGTCCCCCTCGGCGCCGATCCCCTTGCCGAGGAACGTCGTCGTGCGGGCGGCGAGCGAGGAGGAATCCTTCAGGGCGACCGGCGCGTCGAGGAGCGCGCTGAACAGCGCCGCGGCGGCGGAGGAGCCCGTGCAGACGACCCCCCCCGCGGCATCGACGGTCGAACCGATCAGGTTGAGCGAGGCGGCGTCCGCGAGCGCAATCGTTCCCGCGGAGACAAACGCCGAGTCCTTGACGGTGACGATCGAGTTGCCCGCGGCGGTCGACGCATCGGCCCCGGTGAGAAGGAGCGCGGTGAAGATGGGCGCGGCGGTCCCGCCCGCGGCGATCCCCGTCGCGCAGTCACGCACCTCGCAGGCGTCGAGGGCGGGCGCGCTGAAGCCGATCGAACTGCCCAGCGCGACGCCGGTGGCGCATTTTTGGGCGAGGAGGCGCTGAATCCACGGCCGCGGGTTCGCCGCGGTCGGAAGCTTCACGCTCGACTTGAAGTCGAGGCCGTAGACCGCGCCGGAGATCTCCGCGTGCCGCACCCACGCCGAGGCGGTCGAATCGGCGAAGACGACGCCGAGCCAATCCGACGCGTTGTTGTCCGCGGAGGCGAGGAGAACCGTGTCGGCCTCCGCGTCGCCGGGGACATTCAGGCGGCCGTAGACCAGTATCTCGGTCCTCTCCGTGTCCCAGCCGGTCCCGGTGGAGTCGCCGAGCGCAACCGTGACGACCGTCCCCGGTTCCAGCGTCAGCGTCCTGCCGGCGGGCACCACGATGTCGCCGGTGAGCAGCACCCCTCCCGCGATCGTCGTGTCGGCGGCGGGGTCGAGTCCCCCGGATCCGCCCGCCGTGAAGCCGTGCGTGAGCGCCCCCGTGCCCGTCGCGTTGGTCACCGCCACGTCATAACTCCCCACCCTCAAGCCCGCCGGCACAGTCGCCGTGATCTGCGTGTCGCTCACCACCGTCACGCTCGTGCAGGCCGTCCCGCCCACCGTCACACCCGTCGCGCCGGTGAAGTTAGACCCCTCGATCGTGATCGACGTCTCCTTGTCGTTCGTCCCGTCGGGCGGGGTCACGGACGCCGCCACCGGCGCCCCCACCGGCGCCGCATTCACCGTGAACGCGGCGAGCGTGCTGACGCCGCTCTGGCTCAGCGGGTTGACCACGGACAGGAAGTATGCCCCCGCCGGGAGACCCGACGGAACCTTCGCCAGGACCTTGGTCGAGGGCGAGTCCGGGTCCTGCGCCGCCTGGACGCAGCGATGCCACGCGCCGTCGAGGACGAGCTGGTAGCCGGAGGCCGCGGGGGGGATATCCCAGTCGCGGGCGACGGTGAGCGTGGTCTCCGTGTTCGAGACGATGCGCCGCTCCTGCCCCACGCCCGGCCCCAGCACGATCCGCACGATACCGTTCCGGAGCTGATCCACCTCCCATGCGGCGGCCGTGTCCGTCATCGTGTTCGAATCCGCCCCCGTCGAGGTCTCCTCGTCGAAGATCTGCTCCAGGCGGACGATGGGCGGGTAGACGAACATCGTGCCTTCTACCGTAACAGGCGTCGTGGCGTTCAGGAAACCGTTGGGGGGCGTCACCGACGTGATCGTCGGGATCCCCGGCACCGTGTAGGCATCCGGGAGCGTCGCTGTCGGGTTCTCATCGTGGTTGTCCACCGTGAGACCGTAGAGCCCCGGCTCCATCCCCGCGGGCACTGTCGCCACGATGCAGGTCGTGCTCACCACGCGGACGACCGGGCAGTCCATCGCCCCGACTTGCACCGTCGCGGAGGGCTGGAGATTCTCCCCCACCACGACGATCTCCGTGGGGGCGCCGGGAAGTCCCATCGGGGGGCTCACGCCGATCACGTTCAGCGGCGGCAGCGTCACGGTGAAACCGCCGGTTCGCTCGCCGCAGCGGATCGGCGCCCCCGGGCTGCACGGCGGGTTGCAGACCCGCACCGTGTACGCCCGCGGATCGAGGCCAGTCGGCACGTCCGCCGTGATCCGGGAGGTCGACACGAACGTCTCGTTGAGGCAGTCGGTCGCGACGCCCGTGTCGGGATTCACCAGGTAGACAGACGGGGTCTCCACGAAGGCGCTCCCGTCGATCGTGATCGTACAGACCTTGTTGCTTTCCTCCGACGCCGGCGTCACGCTCGTCACTGTCGGCGGCGGCGGGCCGTTCACCGTGAGTATGATGTCTGTGTTCGACCCCTGCCCGTCCGGGTTGAAGACCTGGACCGGCTGCTCCCCCTGGTCGCAGAGCGAGAGGAGATCCTCCGGGGCGATGCGGATCCAGATCGTCGTCGAGGTCGGCGCGGGATCGAAGTTGGGGTATTCCAAATTGTAGTACCCCGTGACGTCCCCAAAGTGCACCTCCGGCACGCCGAAGAAGTTCAGGCCGGTGATGACGAAGAGGCCGTCGTAATCCTTCGTCGGCAAGGCGGGGCTGATCGCGGACACCACCGGCGCGGGCGGATCGATGATCGTGAACGCCGGGCTCGCCTCGTCGAGGCCGAAGTCGGCCGCCTGCGTGTCCGGATTCGTCACGCGCACCCCGTACCCGCCGAGGGCGAAGCCCGCGGGGACGCTCGCGGTGATCGTCGTGGCGCCGACCGTCAGCACCGGGAGGTTGTTCGGCGCCTCCGCCGGGAGCGGCCCGACGAGCGCCGCGGTCGCCCCGGGGCGGAAGTTGAGGCCCGTGATCGTCACCTCCGTCGCCATCGGCCGGTACGCCCACTGCGTCCCGTAGGGGGCTTTCGCCACCCCGTCCGTCCGCCGGATGCCGTAGACCGCCGGAGGGGCGACGTCGGCCACCGTGTCCTGCCCGTTGATATCCGTGGGGTTGGTGAGGTCGATGGAGACGGGGAACGAGTCCGGCTCGAATCGGTATCCCTGTTTCTCGAAGCGCACGGTGTAGTCGCCGGGGAGGAGGCCGAAGATCGTGTAGCGGCCGTTCTCGTCCGTCATCGCCATCCGGTCGTTGTCCGTGTGCGGCGTCGCGTACTCGGCCACCACCTGCACCCGGTCCACACCCGTTTCCGAGGAGTCCAGGATGGTGCCCGACACCGAGTAGGTGCGCGGGGCGGCGAGGAAGCCCGCGTAGTCGATGAGGCCGAGCTCGGGGTCGTCGAGACCGTCGTAGAGATGGTTCCCGATGACCGTTTCGTCCGTCGTGAGCCACCAGTTATTCTGCGCTGTCATCTCGTCCGCGCAATCGTTCCAGACGTTGAACTCGGGATTCATCACGCCGAGGAACTCGTTCCAGCCGGGCGAGACGTCGCCGCCGAGGTCGACCGCGCCGCAGTCGCCCTCCCGCTTCACCCCCACGCCCCAGTCGTGGATCACCGAGTAGGAGAGGGCGCAGTCGCCCGCGCTCCCCCAGTCGATCCCCACACCCATCGGGTCGCCCTGCACGACGTTGGAGTAGTCGAACCGCGCCACCGCCGCCTTCTCGCCGCGCAGCCCCGCCGCCAGCTCCGTGTCCGGGAAGAGGAGGTGCGTCACCATCCTCGCCGTCAGCCGGGAGGAGTCCGAGAGCTCGACCGCTCCGTTCCCCAGCACCGAGAAGACGAGGTTCACCGTCGAGGCGTTCGCCTGCTCCCCCGTCCCCTTCGCCGGGCAGGAGATTGCCTTCGGGGCGTCCACGATCGAGGAGCCCTCGAGCGTCACGATCGCGTTCTCCCTCCCCTCCAGCCCCGTCCCGGCCACGTTCCTGAACAGCACCGTCGTGAAGATCGGCGCCGCCGTGCTCCGGGCCGTGATCCCGGTCTCCACCGTGTCGATCGTGCAGCCGTCGATCGCCGGGCAGGTGAACGCCTTCGAGCTATTGAGGGCGACGCCCGTGGCGCAGTTCGCCACGTAGATATCGTGCACCCACGGGCGCGGATCGTCCGCCGCCGGCACCGCGAGGTTCGACTCGAACGCGAGGCCGTACACCGCGTTCGTGAAGTCGGCGTGCTCGATCCACACCGACGCCGTCGTGTCGGAGAGGATCACGCCGAGCCAGTCCGACGCCGCCCCGCCGTTGGATGTCAGGGCCGCGCGCGCCGTCTCTTCGCCGAGGATCTCCAGCCGGCCGGAGACCTTGATCTCCCCGCGGGAACCGTCCCAGTTCCCGCTCGTGTCGTCGGAGAGGGCCTCGAACCTCAGCATCGACCCCGGCTCCACCGTCAGCGTCGAACCCGCGGGCACCACGAGGTCACCCGTCAGCAGCACCGTCCCCGCCAGCGTCGTCTGCCCCGCCGGCAGCGTTCCGGATCCGCCCGCCGTGAAGCCGTGCGTCAGCGCCCCCGTGCCCGTCGCGTTGGTCACCGCCACGTCATAGCTCCCCACGCGCAGGCCCGCCGGGACCGTCGCCGTGATCTGCGTGTCCGTCCACGTCAGAGGCGTGCAGACCGTGGGAGGCACCGTGTCCAGCGTCACGGTACCCATCACGTCTGTGAAACCCGAGCCCGTGATCGTGACCTCCGTCGCCGCGCCGTTGCTGCCCCGCGCCGGGTTCACGCCCGTCACCGTCGGCTCGTTCACGGGGGGCGCGGTCACCTCGTATGCCGCCGGAAGCTCGCCCGCTTTTTCGAGCGGGTTGGTCACCCGGATGCCGTACGTCCCCGGCTCGATCCCCGACGGCACGTTCGCCTCAAGCTGCGCCGACGAGACGAACCTCACGTCCGTGCAGCGCGTCGGCGGGTCGGTCAGTATCTCCACCTTCGGGATGTAGACGAAGTTGGCGCCGTGTACCGTGAGGGGGGTGGTCTTGTTCGCAGCCCCGCTCGTCGGGCCGCCGGAGGAGAGCGTCGGCACCCCCACCACCGTGTAGCCGTTCTCGAGCGTCGCCTGCTCGCCGTCCGCGTTGTCCACGATAAGGTTGTAGAGCCCCGGCATCATCGCCGGCACCGTCGCAAGGATGCAGGTCGAACTGACCACACGCACGTTCGTGCACTCCGTCCCCGGCGCGTCGCCGATTTTCACCGTGGGGATGTTCGGGTCCGTCTTGAAGTTCTCACCGACCACGATGATGTCCGTCTCCGCGTCGTCCTTCCCCATCGGCGGGCTCACGCCGTGCACGGCGAGGGGCGGCTCTTCGACCGTGTAGCCGTTCGGGAGGGTTCCGGTGCCGCCGTCGGGGTTTGTGACTACGACATCGTACGTGCCGGGCGTGATGCCGGTCGGGACCTGGGCCTCCAGGCGCCCGGCGTCGATCAGGGCCACGTTGAGGCAGAAGGTGGTCCCTATCCGCACCGAGGGGGTCGCGACGAAGTTGAGCCCCGTGATGATCACGTCCACGACCTTGTTGTTCGGGCCGCGGTCGGGGTCTATCTGGATATCGGCGGGCGCCGGCGGGCCGTTCACGGCGAGCGTCACGTTTTCGTTGGAGGTCTGCCCGTCGGGGTTCGTGACACGAACCGGCCATCTCCCTGGGGCGAGAGTGCCGGGGGAATAGTGCACCACGATGCGCCCGCCGTCGTCCAACACGGAGAGCGACGACCAGAGCGTCCCGCCGATCGCCACGCTGCAGCCGGTGATGAAGTCTGATCCGGTGATCGTCAGGTCGACGCTCTCGAAGGAGTTGATCTCCGCCGGCACTATCTCTGAGACGTGCGGGGGGGGCGGGGGCACGATCGTGAAACCGGGATTGTCGGTGTCCCCCCAGACGGCCTCCTGCGTGTCCGGGTTGACGACACGCACCACGTAGTCGCCCACGGCCAGCCCCGCGGGGAGCGTGGCGGTGAGGCGCGTGCCGGTGACCCAAACGACGTTCGAGCAGGGGATGTCGTCCGCGCCGGGGAGCGGCCCCCTGAGGTACACGGTGGCTCCGTCCCTGAAATTCAGGCCGTTGATGACAATATCGGTCGTCTCGCTCGCGAGGCCCCAGTTCGTCCTCCCGGGGAGGCCGTGCGCGTCGCCGTCGAGCCCGTCCGCACGGCCGACGCTCGTGATGCGCGGCGCCGGCAGCGTGGCGTCGAAATCCTGGTCGACGACATCGGACGGGTCCGCGACCGGGATGGAGACGGGGATTGCCGCCGGATCAAAGGTGTAGCCGAGCTTCGTCGGGGTCACGTTGTACTCGATCGCGTTGGGGGGCAGGCCGTAGATCGTGTAGTACCCCTCCTCGTCCGTGATGTCGGCCAGGACCGTGTGCCCCGCGAACTGCGCGCTGATGTCCACCTCGACGCGCACCCCTTCCACCGCCTCGTTCAGGTTGTCCACGACGATGCCGGAGACCGAGTAGGTGCGCCGCTTGTCCGGGTCGCGGTGCGGGTTCCACGTCGCCCTGCCGAGGTAGCCGTTTTCACTGCGGTCCCAGATGTAGCGGCTCACCACGTTGTCGTCCGTCGTGGCCCACCAGTTGTTCACCGCCCAGATGTCGAGCTGGTAGAGGGACGGGGGCTTGTTCGAACCCTGCTCCATCCGGATATTGAAATCGGTGGAGGGATTCTGCACGCCGTAGAATTCGTTTTCTCCCGCGCTGTAGGGGGCAGAATACGTCGGGGGCCAGTAGCCCGACGCGTCCGGGTCGCCGAGGTCGATGTTGTCGAAATCCGGGTTGGGCCAGAAGTAGTACAGATCTTCCTCCATCCAGTTCAGCGGCGGATCCTCAGAGAAGAAGAGCGCGTTGTTCGTCACCGGGTAGGAGGGGATGGAACCGATGGCCGTGATAACGCCGACGGGGGTTACGGTGTCGGGGTACTTGAACACCTCGATCCCCGGCTCGGCGCCGATACCGTAGAAATCGACGCTGTCGTCGATGAGGTAGTTGGACCCCCCGTCGTCGCACTCCCCGATCACCGGTTCAAGGGCGGTCACGCCGACGGGGTGGTAGATGCCCGCCTCGAGATCGATCGTGCCCCAGCGCGCCCAGACGTTGTTGGTAAAACCGCCGATGCGGGAGAACTGGACCTTGATGACGTCGAGGTTGTCGTCCCACTCGATGCCGTTCCCCCGGTCGCCGAGGCCGATGATATTGCAGTTGTCGAGCGTGGCCTTGCAGTAGGAGGGGACCTTGCTCTGTTCGAACTTCCTGGTCTCGTAGCCGACGACGCCGGAGGCGGTGCGCGCGACGGTGGTGTCGGTGAGCGAGACGTCGGCCCAACAGTCGATATCCACCGGCCCGGAGGCAAAGGCGCAGCCTGTGAAGACAGGGGTGCACCTCTCGGTCGCGTACACCGACCTGCCGGCGCCCTCGGCGCCCGGCACGAGCCCGGAGACGTTGCAGTTGGTGATCACGGGCGCGGAGACGTCCCAGCACTCGAAGCCGATGCTCGCGTTGACGACCGTGCAGTCGGTGATCGCCGGGGCGGAGTCGCTGTCGAAATACATCCCGACCGCGACGTCGTTGATGAGACAGTTCGACACCGCGGGGGCGTTCGCGCCCCCGGCGCAGGAGGTGAAGTTGATGCCGTAGACGCTCCGATCGATGTTGCAGTACTGGACCGTGCCGGTCGCGTTGACATCGGAGAAGATGATGCCGAACCAGCCCATCGCGGCGGTATCCCGCCCGGTGAGCACCACGAGGTTCTCGTCGGTCCCGAGTATGTTGAGGGTGCCGTAGACGATGATCTCGCACCGGTCGAAATCCCAGCCGTACTCCGTGTCGTCGCTCGGTTCGAACCTGACCTCCGTCCCCGCCTCGATGGTGAGCGTCGCGCCCTCCTCGATCGTCACGTCGCCGGTGACGAGGATCG
>MTKZ01121777.1_pt1 | contig 18405 bp, 12 predicted proteins | sample 1042781 | NCBI WGS metagenome assembly MTKZ01 (sample SAMN06212207, study PRJNA360539) | anaerobic digester metagenome | biome: Wastewater treatment plant; material: sludge; isolation source: anaerobic digester fed with sludge from wastewater treatment plant | place: Denmark: WWTP Viborg ... | reverse complement strand
ACCCGCGGCCGGACCTGCCCTACGTGCCGAATTTCCTCCACATGATGTTCAGTAAGCCGAACGCCCCCTACGAGCCCTCGCCGGAAGTCGTTGCCGCACTAAATCTGCTGTTGATCATGCATGCCGACCACGAGCAGAACTGCTCGACCTCGACCGTGCGGATGGTCGGGTCGAGCCTGGCCAATCTTTACGCCTCCGTCGCTGCGGGCATCTGTGCCCTCTGGGGCCGGCTGCACGGCGGGGCCAACCAGGCCGTCGTCCAGATGCTCCTGGGCATTCAACAGAGCGGCGAGGACCTCAAGTCATACGTGGCCAAGGTCAAGGACAAGAAGTCCAACATCCGGCTCATGGGCTTCGGCCACCGGGTGTACAAGAACTTCGACCCGCGATCCAGGATCATCAAGGGCGCCTGCGACAAAGTACTCGCCCAATTGGGGATTCGCGACCCCCTGCTCGACATCGCCAAGCAGCTCGAGGAAATCGCACTGAGCGATCCCTACTTCCTCGAACGCAAGCTCTATCCCAACGTCGACTTCTACAGCGGCATCATCCTGCGGGCGATCGGCATCCCGGTGGACATGTTCCCGGTCATGTTCGCCATCGGCCGCATGCCCGGCTGGATCGCCCATTGGCGCGAGGTTCACTTGAGCCCGAACCCCCGCATCTATCGCCCACGGCAGATCTACATCGGGTCACCCATGCGGCACTACACGCCGATGGAACAACGACAATAGGCAACCATCGATGAGGAGGTCCTGTCATGCGTTCGGCTGGTATGGCGGTTGCGATCGCGGCGCTGGCCGCCGCAGGTTGTGAACCCTACCGTGTCCAGGTCGATTGCCGCCTGACAACCGACAGCTCGCTCTGGCACCGCCTGGACGGGCCGGTCTTTGTCGTCCACGGTCCGACGCCGCAGATCGAATCGACGCTCGAGTTCGAGGACTACTCGGCCATGCTGGCCCGGGCCCTGAGGCAACAGCGGCCGACCCTGCGTCGGGTCCCGATCGGCCAGACCGCCAACCTGCAGATGACCATGGCTTATACCGTCCTGTATCGCGGGCAGGCGATCGAGACATACCCCGACTTCCGGCCGGGCTACGGCTTCGGCCCGTTCGGAGACCCGCTCTTCGACCCCTACATCGTGACCGAGGTGCGAGTGGTCGATCTCGGCTACCACCACCTGCTCAGCCTCTCGGCATGGATCGCCGACCAGGGGTTACCGGCCGGGAGAAGAGTCCTCTGGGAAGGCCGCGCGGACCTCATCGCTGACGATTCGAACCTCAAGCAGACCATGCCCGCGATGCTCCTGGCCATCACGTCCCTCTACGGCCAGAGCACCGGCTCGACCATGACCATCAAATATGACAAGGATGACGATCGTTTCGACGCCCTGCGCCGCGAGCCTGTCCCGGTCATGGCCCAACCGTCACCGGCTGCCCCCGCCTCCCGCCCGGCCAATCCCTGACCGGCCCCTGAGGCACTGAGCAGTCCTTTAAGAACCCCGAGCGCACGCGAGGGACCATTCTGGTTTCCTTCATCGTTCGGGCTTCATCATTCCTTCGTCATTCGGGCTTCGTCATTCCTTCGTCATTCGGATTTCGTCATTCGTCATTCATTGGTCGTTGCGTTTTGCTGATTGGGCCTTCGACCGACCGGCATCTTGCCGGTCACCCATCTACTTCGCTTCGTTCTGCACGCCGACATACTCGCGACAGAATGCAACCCCGGTATACAGATGAGTCGGGACCTCGATTGTACGTTTGCGGGCGGCGAGAGCCGCGCGGAAGTTTTGCACTTCGCTCAGAAACTGGTAGCGAACGGTGACCTCATACCGACCGGATCGGCGGCGCCCGGCCTTGATCAGCGCCTCGCGGAAATCGCCCATCGAAACCCGACCCACCGTGATCGCCTCGTCCGGAGCCAGCCGCAGCAGAGGCTCCCGGCGCTCGACAGCGGTCAATCGCGGTGACACCTCAACGCCATCTTCGCCGAGGAGGGTCAGCCGCTGGGCCTGCCAGGTCAGCCGGGCCTGGACCTCCAGGTCGTCGCCGAAATCAAGGTTGACCCACTGCGGGCGATCCCAAAGGTTCTGCAATTCCACCACCAGGTCGCCGCCCGACTGCGTCAATTTGAGCCCCATCGGCCGATTGGAGTCACAGATCGACTTGGACGCTCCGCCGCGCACCCGGACCTCAATCGGCGCGCTTTCGGTCAGGCCGAGCCCTTCTTCCACCCACTTCTGATCCTTCCACGCGGGCTGATAGCGAATCGAGATCCGATACGTGCCGGGTGACAGCGTGGGATACCGGGCCCAGCCACGGTTGAATTCCGGAATCCGCAACCGGGCCTCGCCGCCCGGTTCCACCAGGTGGGTGGGCTGTGCACCGGAAGCTCGCCGTTCAACCACCGCTCGAACAACCGGGTCTCGCTCGATCGGGTCGATCCGTACCTCCACCTCCTCACCATCCGGACCACGTACAACCAGAAAATCGGCAACATCGAGCAGGGCTGCAACCTGAGTCGCCTCAGCGGGAGGCGGGACGGCGGGAGCAGTCGTCGGAGCCGCCCAAGTCACCTTCAGCGGACCCCCGGTGGGGTTGCGAACCGTAACCGTCAGGGCAAAGGGCTCTTCCCAGTTGACCTCCGCCCGATCCGCCTCCAGGCTGATCTGCCCGCCCTGAAAAAAAGCCGAATCCAGCGACTCAAGCAGGTCGCGTGCCTGAAGAGCCGCCTCCAGATTCNNGCCGCCTCCAGATTCGGCCCCTCCGCCACCCGCTTCAGTTCGTCGGTGACGCGAAGACCCCACAGCACCAATTGCCGCCGGGCGGCCTGTCGCTGTGACGGGACAGGGTGCGCCAGTTGCGAGACCGCCTGGCGGATCTCCTCGGCTTTCGGCTCGGCCGTGCGGGTGGCCGGCGCGGAGGCCGCGTTGGCCCCCATCATGGCAGGCGACATCGCGATCGCCACGGTCAACAACCCGGCCCCTAAGACAAATCCTGCGCCCCGCATCCACCGTCCCTCGCGAGGAATCGAAATCCCTCTGACCCTGGGGTATGCTAATACAATCGGTAGAGGTTGTCAGTCTTCGGCTGTAAGTCTCTGGCCGTTCCGTTCGCTGACAACGGCTCTGCCCGCCGGAATGAACCATGCAACAAGTCATGACATGCATCATCGGCGGCCTGGGATTCGCGATCGGAGCGGTCTGTTCATACCTGCGCCTGAGACGCCAGGTCCGGTGGGCCCCGGCGGTTCTGCGGGTCGCGGTCACCCTCGCCCTGGTCGCCAACATCGGCTACCTGGCAACCCGATTTCGGAACATCGGCGTCGTCGAGACCTTCTACTACAGCTTCGACGACGCCATCCTGCTGGCGACACTGCTCGGTCTGATGGGCATCGGCACGCACCTGGCTCGCACCCTGCGGGGCGTGGACGGTTTCCTGTTCATCATCGCAACCGTCCTGCAGTGCGCGGCCCTGGCCATCGTGAACCAGCCAGAAATGCGCGTCACCGGCCGCGTCTGGTTCGTGAGCCACTCCATCGCCTTCGCGATCAGCGGAACGCTGTTCATCGCCGGCGGCGTCGCCGGCGTGGCCTATCTGCTGGTCAACTGGATGCTGCGGCGCAAGCGACCCTCGACCCTGGTCGGCAACGTCGCCTCGCTCGAATCGCTTGAGCGGTTCGGCAGATGGACGCCGATCATCGGGTTTCCGTTTTTCACCTATGGGATTCTGACCGGTCTGTGCGGCATTTCGCACCGCCCGGACCTCCAGGCAAACGTCTGGTACCTGGACCCGGTCTTTATCTCGTCGCTCCTGGCCTGGGCTGTTTTTGGCCACTTGTGCTACGGGTCATTGTATAAGCCCCAGATCCGTGGAAAGCGGGCGGCGGTGCTGTCCACTTACGGTTTGGGGCTGATCGTCGTCGCGTATCTGTTCCGGGTGTTTTTCTCGCTGATGCACACATGAGAACTTTCGTCGTCGGCTGCAATCACCGTTCCGCACCCGTCGAGAAGCGAGAGAAAATCGCTTTCGGCGAGGCCGCGGTGCCGGCCGCCCTCGAACGCTTCAAGCAGCGGTTCCCGGACGCCGAGGCCGTGCTGCTGTCAACCTGCAACCGGGTCGAGTTCTATGTTTCACGACCGATGCAGGGCCGGCCGCGAATCGACGAAACGATCGCCTTCATCGGCGAGTTTCACGGCATGGAAATGCAGGAGTTCGCCGACACCCTGTACGTCCACGAGGACGTGCAGGCGGTCCGGCACCTGCTGCGGGTGGCCAGCTCGCTTGATTCGATGGTCCTGGGCGAGTCGCAGATCGTCGGGCAGACGCGTGACGCGTTTGAGACCGCCCGCACGGCCGGAACGGTCGGCCGGCGGCTCGGCCCGCTGTTCCAGCAGGCCTTGGCGGTGGCCAAAACCATCCATGCCACCACGGGCATCGCCACCGGCCGGCTCAGCGTGGGCAGCACGGCCGTCGATCTGGCCAGGCAGATCTTCTCCCACTTTGCCGACAAGACGGTGATGATGGTCGGCGCCGGCGGCATGGGCGAGATGACCCTGACTCATCTGATCGAGACCCGGCCGCAACGTGTCTGGGTCACCAACCGGACGGACGCCCGGGCCGTTGAGGTGGCCGAGCGGCTGAGCCGGCAGCACGACCTGGCCGTCGAGCCGATCGCCTTTGCCGACTGGGTCGAGCGGCTGGCCGAGGCCGATATCGTCATCACCTGCACCGGTTCTCGCGAACCGATCCTCACCGCCGAGGCCTTTTCCCCGGTGCCGGCCCGGCGTGCCTATCGTCCGATCCTGCTGATCGACATCGCCCTGCCGCGAGACGTTGACGCCGCCGTCGGCCGCTGCGACTGCGTCTACCTGTACAATATCGACGACCTGCAGTCCGTGACTGAGACCCACCTCGCCCAGCGAAAGGAGGCCGTTGCNNTCGAACTGGCCGACCGGCAGTCACGCGAGGATGTCGGCCCGCTGATCGCCGCCCTCGAAAAGCACTTCCGCGAGATCGGCCGTCAGGAACTGGAACGCATTCTGCCCAAGCTCGAAAACGCCTCGCCCCACGACCGCGAACTGATCGAACAGATGCTCCACCGCCTGACCGGCAAGCTCCTCCACGGACCGGTCAGCCGCCTCACCGGCGACTCAGCCCCCGGCGCCGAACGCGTGTATGCGGAAATGCTGAGGGCACTCTTCGATCTGAAGATCGAAGAGTAGCTCTCAGCTTTCAGCTCTCAGCTTTCAGCTACGGATCGCCGGAATCCTGTCTGTGTAGGAGTGTTTTCATTGCTCACGTGCGGCGTTCGGTTCAGTTCAGCGAAATGAAGTGGCCGACCCAATGGTCGGCCGCTTCTGATCGTCGAAAGCTGATTGCTGAAAGCTGACCGCTGACAGCTCCTAATCATCCACCGCATTATAGTAGCTGATCGGCGGCGTCTCGGTGATCCGCTCGGGCAGATCGCTCGAGTTGTACAGGCACCGCGTGCGGTCCACGGTCACCTGCGTCCGCACCGTCACCGGCGGCTGGCCGCTGCTCTGAATCGTCGCGTAGATCGTGAACACGTGGTTCTTCACCGTCATCCAGTCCTGCATCCGAACGATCGGGGCGACCAGTTGCAGGTAGCCGAGATAACTGAACGGCCGATCGTTGTTGCCGTCCACCCAAAGCCGCCATTCATGCAAGGGGTGGTTCTCATTAATCAGCGTGTTCGTTGTTGGGTGATACAGGCCACCCAATTGCACCTTCGTAAGGACGTTGCAGATCTCGCCGGCGGTCGCAAAACCGATCCGGTCGGCATATGCCGCGTCAAACACCTCAACTGGCCGCTGCTCCCGATAGGACACCATGTACTTAGCCAGCAAAGGCGAAATGCTGGGCATCCCGGCGGGCGGTGACGGCGGGACCGAGCTATATGGCGACACTGCACTCGCGTACTTCTCGTCAATCAGATGGTGTACAAACCAAGCACCCGCCATGGATTTCGGATACGCGTTGTGGAGGTACGGGGCAAGCCGCCAAGCCTCGATCTCGGGTACCGGCAGACCAGCCAGCGCACTCGTGCTGGGAAGATTAGATGGTATTGCATTAACGGTACCGGGCATCGCATCCGGCAGCACCGGCAGGCCGTCGAGCACCCACCACGGGGCTGTGCCGATGCCGATTCGCCCCTCCACCCGCGGCCCCAGAGGCAAAGAGGCCTGCGACACCGGCATCATCACCGGGTAGTTCAGGAAACGAATCATTGCTGCGTTGTTCCAGTTCGACAAACCGCCGAAGGCGCCGTACTGCTCTTGATAGACCGTCGAATCCAAGTCCATCAGACGTCCAGAGCTCACGCTCGGCCCCGGATCGAGGTCGATGTACCTCGCCAATTCCTCCATCGGCAGCGCCGTGAAGTACTCGAATGCCAACTGGCCCCAGGGCAGGTCGTTGAACCGCGAGTTGTTGCCGTCCAGGCACCTCTCGACCTTTGACGGGTCCACAGGCTGAGAGGGCAGGCTGGGAATGTAGAAAACCGGCATGTGACCGTTGTCGAGGATCTGGAGTTGCCCGGGGTTGTTATCCGGGTAGAGCGTAAGGACTTGCCGGCCAGCGATGCCCTCAGGCACCTGCGTTGCAGCGACCGTTATAGGTGTCGCAGGTATGGTTATCATGTCAACCGTCTGCTCAGGCAAATGGGCATACCGCGTCACCAGCAGGAGTGTGCCGGTTGTCGGGAAGGCCATCGTGCCGCCGGTGTTCGGGTGCACGCCACGATCGGCCACCAGTACCGGGAACGGGGCAATGGGATCCTTCGAGCCGGACAGCAGCGGGAAGAAGGCTGGCGCCGTACTCGGGTTAATCGCACCATTCTGTGTATCATAACTGATCTTGAGACCAGCAGACTCCAGAGCCATGATCTGCTGGTTTGTCACGGACACCAATGTTGCCGTTGGGGCCTCGCCGACGACCATATTCTGGGTGAAGATACTTGTCCCCAGCAGGTTGTGCTGCGATAGACGATCCTTGTCCGTTGTGAGCGGAGTGGGGTGCTCATCGTCTTCACACCAAGGCAACGGGAACAGCATCTGGCGTGACAGCGTGAAATGCCAACGAACCGGAGGTTGTCCGGCGATCTCTTTGTGCCGCTGCAGGCTACTGTCACGAACCAAGCGATCATTGGCGCCGGGTGTGCCACCAGGAACGGGTGCCCCTTCTGCCCAGTCGGCGTCAGCCCCTCCGAGACCGACTGGTCTGATCGTATCGACATCAACAGCGTCGGAGATTCCCAGAACTGGCGGCCCCCATGGGTTTGTAGAATCCAGCCGATATACCTTGGCGGCCTTGCGCTGCAGGACAACCGGTTGTCCGGCATCCATCTTGATGGTTGAAAAGACCACCGGGCTCCCAGAACTCAGCAAATCCTCGGTCGCAGTCTGCCCTGGTGTCCGTGAAGGATCTTTGTCATTGTTGGCGAGCACGACATAGCTGTAAGACGGAATCGTGATCGTGCCTGACGACGAAAGGTCGACTTCAATAGTGCTGCCACCACCCACTAACACAAGGTCATAATCTGACAAGACCAGATCGGTAGCATAGGGGTTGTATAGTTCGACCGCGTAGACTGATTCGTCGGACCGGTATTCAGGAGCGGTGCTGTCCGGCCACTTGAAACCAGGGCCGTCAAGTACGGGCTTGCGAACAACCTTTGCATACGCCTCGGTGATATACGGCTGCTTCTCGACGCCGACAACCTTGATCCCATTGAATTCGAAGTACGTGGGTATGTGGTTGTCAAACCCGTCGCTCTCCGGGTCATCAAAATCCGCGAAGTCGATCGCGTTGACCGCCAATTGCATGGCCGTACGCAGTTGTGCAGAGGAGGTGGAGTTGGCCGCCGTCGTGTGCTGAATCATGGCCAAAAAGTAGGCCGTCAGTTGCATCGCGCGACGGTAAGAGGCCTGGCCGTTGGGTTCCAGCACATCCCGCAGGCTGAACTGGGTCCGCAGACCGTCGGTGTTAAAGACGTGCTCCACAGTCCCGCCGCTGGCGGTGTAATCCATGACACCATAGGCCAGTGACAAGTTCGCGTTCACCGGGCTGATGATATTCTCGAAATGCCCCGTAAACGGCGCAGCAAGCGCGAACGCCTGCAGCTTGCGCTCATCCCGCTGCGGCCGGAGGGCGTCGTCGGAGCTCTCGGTGGTGATCAGGCGGCGGCGGTCGTAGGTGTCAAGCGCGGCGCTGTAATTCGGATCGGTCAGACCGGCATACGTCGGCTGGATCAGACTTTCCCAAATGGCCTCGTCGCCCTGGCCGAACATGACGGACTGACGGTGATCCTGGGCATTGTTCACCCATCCGCCCGGGTTATTGGGCCGCGCATATCCGGTGGTGATCGGTAGTAACTGCACAAGCGACGAGGCGAGATCAAAGTAGGTCTGGTTTCCATCCGGAGTCGGCAACGCGGGCGGGAGCATGAACCGCCGGCGCAGCCGGTTCTCGTCCGTCGGGCCGAGATCGATGTTCGCGATGGCCGTGCGGAGTGTATCCATACTACCCACGGCCGCGAGGTCTGTCGGATGAACAACCTGTGCCAGCAAGGTCGGGTGGGTCATGCGGCTTAGCCGGACCATGGCGTTATGGGGGATCACTCGAAGGCCCATGCTGAAAGAGCCGCCGAAAGAGTCGCTGAAACCCACGTTCACAAGCCTGATCGTGTCCCGGATCCCGTCGCCATCGGCGTCCTCGACGATCCCGCCAAAATCAGGATTGTCGATCAATCCGATATTGATGGTTCCGGGAGGCAGGATGTTCGCGGGAGGGGGAGGGGTGATCGCGTCACGGAACCAGGAAGCCGAGAAGAGGTCCCAGCAGCAGGGCACCTTGTACGGCTCGACACTGCTGAGCAGCAGGTCCCCGTTCCGCGGGGAATTGGCGTTCAGGAAACCGGGATAGTCGCCGTAGTCGGCACCGAGAAAATAGTCGTCGCCCGGAACGACCGGCAACCACCCACGGTTGTAGGCTTTATCGTCCGAACCAAGCAGTTCCGCCCGCAGCGCGACGAAGACGGGCTCCAGGATGCCCTGGCTGACGGCGTCCAGGTTCCGGGCGCTGGCACTGATCTGTACGGTCTGGCGTTCGAACCGGCCGACGATCAGAAGGGTCGAGCCGATGATGAACAGCATCGCCAGAACGCCGACCACCATGACCATGACGGTCCCGCGCCTGCTACTAGCTTTATTTTGTCCAGTCGGGGCATACATCGGCCCAAATCCTCCGTTAAAACTCCATCGGAATATACGGGGGACCAAGTGACTAGACGAGGGTCGGCCGTAAAGCCCGCAGGGTTCAGGGTTCAGGGTTCGGGGTCCAGGGTTCTCGGACTCCTATAAAACTCCCAATCTCACGAACTTCCGCTTGCCGCGCTGGAGGATATCGCCGCTTTTGACGGCCAGGGTGCCGGTGGCCTCTTCGACCACCTCGCCGTTGAGGCGGATGCCCTTTTCGTCGATCAGCCGGCGGGCTTCGCTATTGGTCGCGGCGAAACCGCAGGCAACGATGAGCTTGAGGGTCATGGCCCGGCCGTCCTGCATGACCGCTTCCGGCACCTGGATCGTCGGGGTGTCGGCCGGCACGACCAGATCGCCGGTCGAAGCCTTCTTCTGGTGAATCCGCTCCCACTCCTCCCGGGCCTGCTCGACGAGCTTGCGGTCGTGAAAGCCCGAGGCCACCCCCACTGCCAGCCGTTTCTTGGCCTCCATGGGGTGCGTCTTGCTCGCATTGGTCAGTTCGCGGATCTCGTTCTCGGGGATCGAGGTCAGCAAGGTCAGGTAGTTCACCATGCAGCCGTCGGGAACGCTCATCAGCTTGCCGAACATGTCGTGCGGCGGCTCGTGTATACCGACATAGTTGCCCAGCGACTTGCTCATCTTCTCGACGCCGTCAAGACCGACCAGAATGGGCATCACCATGACCACCTGGGCATGCTGGCCGGCGTTTCGCTGAAGATCGCGGCCGACGAGGTTGTTGAACGTCTGGTCGGTGCCCCCCAGTTCGACGTCCGATTGAACGCACACGCTGTCCCAGCCTTGCATCAGGGGGTAGAGCAGTTCGTGAACGCCGATGGGTATCTCAGCCTCGAAACGCTTGCGAAAGTCCTCCCGCTTGAGCATCTGGCCGACCGTCATCTGCCCGGCCAGCTTGAGCACATCGGCAAAGGTCATCCCCGCCAGCCATTCGCTGTTGGGCCGGACCTCCAGCTTGCCGGGAGAGGTGTCCAGCACCTTGCCGGCCTGCTCGAAATAGGTCTTGGCGTTGGCCTCAATNNGGTCTTGCTGCGCCCCGATGGGTCGCCGACCTTGGCCGTATAGTCGCCGATGATCAGCACCGCCTTGTGCCCTAAGTCCTGAAACTGACGCATCTTACGAAGAACCACGGTGTGCCCGAGGTGGATGTCCGGAGCCGTCGGGTCCAGTCCAAGCTTGATCCGCAGAGGCGTGTTCGTTTCCCGAGACCGCTGCAGCTTGTGACGCAGTTCGTCCAGGGTATCGATCCGCTCGACCCCGCGGGTCAGCACCTTCAACTGTTCGTCAACACTTGCGAAGCTCATGCGGTTATTATCCCTGCCAACAACGACCGTTCAACAGCCCGCCCTCTGCACGGGCAGGCTGCGGGGACTGGGGATTGGGGGCTGGGGGCTAGCGGGAAACCGGTCCCGCTCCCCAGGCTCCAGCCCCAAGTCCCCAGCCCCGCCTCATCCTATCAGATCGCTCCTTTGAACGATATTATGTCAGGCAGCGAGTTGTGGAGGTTGCCGGTGAGCACCGAAATCTATGCCCAGGCTGGAGCGATTCCCTATCGCTACGACCCCAACGGCCGGATCGAGATTCTCCTGATCCGCCGGATCGACAAAGACAAATGGGGGATCCCCAAGGGCCTGATCGACCCGGGCGTCACACCAAGGGAGACCGCCCGTGCTGAAGCCATCGAGGAGGCCGGCGTGGTGGGCGCGCTCTCCGAGCAACCCGTCGGTTTCTTCTCGTTCAACAAGAGAAAATGGGACGCCATGGTCCACGTCAACGTGTTCCTGCTGCGGGTGACCGGGGTTCAGGCCGAGTACCCGGAGCAGTATCGCCGCGAACGGGAATGGTTCGCTTTCAACGCTGCCGTCGAGAACGCCGGGCGAAAGGGCCTGCGCGAACTGCTGATGGATGTGCCGAAGCTGATCAAGGGACATCTGCCCGAGACGAAGGAATAGCCACCGGGACCTACTTCGCGGGCGAGGTCGCGGGCCACCTTCTCCGGGCGGCGGCGAACCAGTCTCGCAAGGCCTTTTCGGCGGGCTTGCCACGCGGGGTGTAGTTGTAGTCGTTTTTGCCGCCGGGCGTGTCGTTCCACTCCCACCACAAGACCCCGCCCAACTGCTCGGGCGTCAGGCGTTTGCCCGGCTCATCGGAGTATTTCCAGGTCTCCATGAACGCGAGGTAGCAGTTGAGTTGCTCTTCCAGTCCGGCAGGCGTGGCTTCCTGCTTGTAGTAGTAATTCCACGGTTCAATGGACGCGCCCTCCTGGCTGCACCATCCGGCTTCGGTGAACAGCAGCGGCTTGTTGACCGTGGCCTGCCACTTGAGCAACCCTTTCCTGAGCGGTCCCCAGGCCTTGATGAGGTCGTGGAGCGACGGGCGGGGTTCAGACGAAAGCTTGTAGTAGCTGGTCATCCCGACGAGGTCCAGTTCGTCCCAGAACTCGACCACCTTGTAGTGATCCCAATTGGCCGAGTAGGACAGTTTTCCGGAGAACTCTTTGCGAGCCTCGCGAATCACCTCGTGCCAGCGGTTGGTGAACTTCTCGGTGCTGACCAGTTCCGAGCCGACCATGAAGACCTCGACCTTGCCTTCCTCGGCGATGCGGGCGAAGTGCAGGATGAACTTGCGGTACTGCTCGAACCAGTCGTCCCAGTTCGGCGGGCTGATCACGCCGCGCCACTCGTTGCCCCGCGGGTCGGACAGCAGGATGATCGGCATGAGAATAATTCGCAGGCCGTTGTCGTGGGCGATTCTGAAGATTTCGAGCCACTGCTCCCTGCTTGGCGTGACGACCGGGTCGATCTTGAATGAATCGGAGCCGGCGTGCTCCTGATAGCCGGGATTGCTGATCATCACCGTGTCGGCGCCCAGATCGGCGATTTCGCGGCACATGATCTTGGCCTGCTCGACGGCCGTGGCCGAGTAGTGTATTTGCCATGACATGCCATGATATGGGCCGCTCGCCATACCCGAGGGGGTCCTCCGCGGAGCGAGCGACTGGGCGACATCGCCGCCGCGATTGGCCGACCGGCCGCTCGGCTCGCGCCCGCCGTCTCCGCGGCCCGTGCACGTCCACCAGAACGCCGCCCCGATGACGCAGAGACCGCCTGCAACTTGCCAAACCACCTTCATCCGGTTCAGTCTCCCTCAGAGCAAATGCGAGAGGTTGGATCAGCAGGTCTCCGCCGCCTGCGGCAGCTCCGACCGTGCCCTACCTTTCTCACTCGCTCAGACATCGATTCACCAATCGTCGCCGGCCGGGAAAACGAATTCGACCCGCCCCAGTGTCCCCGGCCGATGCGCCACCCGCCTCCCGTCCACCCAGACCGTCAGGCCCCTTTCCGGCCCGGCGTCGGCGGAACTGTACACGATATCCAGCTCATGGCCGCGATACCGCAACCTCCGCAGGCTAAACCACTTCAGCGGGCCTGGGATCGGGTCTATCACCACCCGGTCGCTATTTGACGGCTGCAGGCCGACCGCGTGTCGGATGACCAGATCACAATAGGTGCTGTGGAAGTAGTCCGGACAGCCCGTAGGATCCGGCGTGCCGCTCTGGCCATCGTAGTACTCGGTGACCAACGGCCGGGTAAGGTCGCCATTTTCATACTGCAAGTGCGTGTAGCGGTCCAGCATGTGCCAGAAGTGCTCGGATTTGATATGCGGCTGGTTGTACTCCCGCAGAGCCGTGGCCAGGACGTCCAGGATAACGCTGGTGGCGTGCGGCCAGGCCGGTCCGTTCCACATGCAGCCATGGGTCTTGCCACCTGCCGCCGGCCAAGTGGCCACATGCGGGGTGTAGGCCGGGCATTTCTGGGTGACCGTCGCCGGGGGGTAGGCCGTCCAGAACTCGGCCGGGGCGACCAGGTACGCCAAGCTGGCCACGTACTCCGGTTCGTCGGGCACCAACCGGCTCATGAAAGGATAGAAACCCACGATCTCCCGAACCCGGGCGACCGCCCCGTCAGTCTCACGGACGGCATAGCAGAACCGGTCCGTGGGGTCCCACAGCTTCTCCAGGCACGCCGCCTGGATCTTGCCCGCCAGTTGCTCGAACTCGGCGGCCCGGGCTGAGTTGCCAAGAAACCGCCATGCCTCGGCCAGCGCGCTCGCGTTGCCGTACAGGTAGGCAGCGTAATCACCGCGTTCGAGCGGGGCATCGGGCTTGCTGTCGTCGTAGTTCTCGTTGAAGTAGAAGAACGACGGCTGGTACTCCATGCCGGTCGTCCCGTGCTTGCGCGGTGTGGGCAGAAAGTCACCGTCGCGGTCGAACTGACGGAGTGTGCCGCGCACGTCCTCAGACATCGGCTCGATCACCGACTGCAGCCACTGGCGGTCGGGGTGAACTTTGAAAGCCTCCCAAGCAGCCTTCACGATCCAGTTGTTGTAGTCGCCTCCTTTTTCGTCGATCCGTGCGGAAATGAAGAACCCGCGCGTGTCGTCCGGATTGAGGCAGTGGTTGCTGACCTGCCCGAATGCGTATTGCGGATCGCGCAGCCAGCGGGTCTCGGCGATGATGTGCGGCGAACTGAAGGAGATCAACCGCGGAAAGTGTGGCTGGTGCGTCCCCTCGAAGAAGTACGGATACGGCAGGTTGCCGGTGCAGGCCCGGCTCAGACAGTGCCGGGCGACAAACCAGCGATACCAGTAAAGCTTCGTTATGTACGGATCGTCGCACTCGAAGCGCGGACAGTTGTCATCGAACCATTTCTGATAGACGGCTCGCTGGTGCCCGAGCGGGTCCGATCGCACCGCCCATTCGCGAGCGGTTTTCACGGCCGTGGCGGCGTCTTCCTGGAAAGACATGACGATACGGAAACTGACCGACTGGCCGGGCCAGATGCCGACACATCGCCACAGCGACGGCCCGTTGCCCGCCAGCGTGAAACGAGGCGCGACCAGAACTGCATGCCCGCGAACCCCGCGGAAATCAGCCGCGCCGGTCAGGGTATTGTCCGAGCCGCGCTCGCGGGCAAAGCCGCTGGAGACCTGAAGAAGGCATTCGGCGGAGACCTTCGAGTCGTTCGTGACCGTCACCAGCTCCACCAGCGCATCGTCGTCGGTGATGAACTTGCGCTCGGTGACCGCGAAGCGGCCGAACCGCGAGTGAGTCACGAGGTGGCTCGGGAACCAATCGACTCGGTCCGTTGCCGAAACGAAGGGCTTGTCTTGTTTGGAGACGTTGTGATTTGAACTCGATATGGCCCAGTCAAGCGGCTGAAACATGATCGGGTCGACGATCTTCGCGTAATGGATGTAGGAGAACTGCCCGCGGAAGCCGAGGCCCGGATCCAGCCGTTCGGTGAACAATCGTCTGCCGGTCGGCCCGAGCGTGCCGTGGCGGGCATCGGGGCGGTGCAGAAGATCATCGATGACAATGCGATCGGTTGCGAGCTGGACGCAACCACCGTGCAGCAAGCACAGCAGCAGGCACAAAGACATCGCACGNNGGTCATCTTGCCGCGACCTCAGCGCAAGACAGCGGGCCGACAGCCCGAGGACTACCGGCCCGTTGATGATACGAGCTTACTTCTCCAGGCCCAAGGCCCAGGCGATTCCGCCGAGCAGGTGCCTCTGGTAGGCCGGGTTCGTCCACACGTCCTCGCGGTGGCCCAGCGAGGTGTAGAAGACCTTGCCCTTGCCTTCCGTCCGGGTCCAGGCGATCGGAACGACGCTGCCCGGCTTCATGCCCATCGCCTTGAGGTCGTCCTCGGAAGTCTTCTGCGTGTCCACGCTGACCAGCAACCGCGAACTCTCGGTGGAGAAGCTGTCGCCGAACAAGTAGTACTCGTCCTGCAGCTTCCAGCCCTGTTCGAGCATCTTCGTGGCCGGGTGGTCGGTCACGTCGATCTTGAGCGTGGCGACCCTCTGGGCATGGTGTGTCTCGAAAGCCGCCCCGATCATCTTCACGTACTCCGGCCAGCCCAGGATGCCCTTGTCCTCGCCCCGGAACGAGTCGGTGGCCGAGTGAATGCCGATAAACGCCCCGCCGTCCCGGATCCACTCCATCAGCGGCTCACGACTGATCAGCGGATTCCCCGAGGTGTAGAAGACGATGGCATCGTATTTCTTGCAGGCATCTCCCTCGAGATCGTGGAAATCCTGCGAGAGGAATACCTCGTATCCGGCCTTGGTCGCGATCTCCTTGAAGATCTTCTCGGCATGGGCCGGCTCGCCGGTCAACGGGCGGCGGACAACAGAGTGTGGAAACCCGAACGATTGCGAATAGAACAGGATCTTCTTGGCAGGGGCAGTGGGCTTGGCTTCCCCCGTGTGGGTCTCGGGCTTCTGAGCAACCTGACGCTGACCAATCTGCGTGCATCCACCTACGCACAGCACTGCACCAACCGTCAACAACCAATGGATCTTTCTCATGACCATTCCCTTTGCTCTCTGTTTGAGTCTCTCATCGCACACCAGGCGGGGGTCGGTCCCCGGTCCAAACGGCGTGACAGCCTACCACCAGAGGGGGGAGCGTTCAAATCGGCGCTCGGAGCAGGACAATGACGGTCTGTTGGCGAGCCGGTGGCTTGCTTGGACTGAGCCCGTCGAAGTCATGCCACCGGTCCGTTGGCGGGATGTTGCCTCTTCAGGGCGGGGGGCGCATTCAGCGCTGCTCGCAACTTGCCGTACCCCAGAGTCCGAGAGGCTCGTCAATCACGCGAGTCATTTCACTGATCGGCACTGAAGAGAACACATCGACCCGTTCGTGCGGCCTTGACATAAAGATCTCGCACACCTTGAAACCAGCCCCAGGTGTATTGAAAATCTCCCTCGTCTAATGCACAGTCATAATCCCGCTCGTCAATCGCGAAGTAACGGCGCCGGAAGTCAGCCTCGGTGATGGCTGGGAGGGCCGCCGCAATGTCTCGGACCTGTCCAGGGCTTTTCAGGCTGATGATCCAGTCGGTCTTGGAGTACAACGACTCCCCGGCAAGGACCACGTGATTCAGCGGATACTCCCCGCCGGTCCAGGTCAGACGCCCGTCGGACAGGGCACGATGCATGGCATCCCAGGATTTGTCGCTCTCGGCGAGGTACTCGCGATGGCTAGCGAAGTACACCTCCTCGATGACCACCTGGAGATGGTTGAGCCGTGACTCGTCGTCCGGCAGGGATCGCAGTGTGGCTGCTTCCTCAGCAGACAGCGCGAAATGGACGCCAAGGCATGACATATGCCTACTCCTCTGTATCCTGTCCGCCGCAGTATCTGCCCTCAGGCGACATCCACCCACGTCCCCGTGCTGGCGCTCTCCAGGACGGCCTCGCAGACCTTCTGCGTGTCGAGGGCGTCGCGGAAAGTCGGGCCGACCGTCTGGCCCTTGGCGACAGCCTCCAGGAAGTCGGCCGCCTGATGCACAAAGCTGTGCTCGTAGCCAATCTGAAGGCCGGGCACCCACCACTTGTTCATGTAGGGCATGTCGCCGTCGGTAACGTGGATGCTCCGCCATCCGCGGACGAGCGAATCATCGCGATGGTCGAAGTAGCTCAGCCGATGCAGGTCGTGCAGGTCCCAGGCGATCGATGCCTTCTCACCGTTGATCTCGAAGGTGTACAGGGCCTTGTGGCCGCGGGCGTAGCGGGTGGACTCAAAGACCGCGAGTGAGCCGTTGGCGAACCGGGCCAGAAACGCACACGCATCGTCGATGCCCACGGCCTCGACTTTGCCGGTCTGGGTATGCTTGCGCTCCTTGATGAACGTCTCGGTCATCGCGGTGACGCTCTTGATCGGTCCGTTCAGCCAGATGGCCGTGTCGATGCAGTGGGCGAGCAGGTCGCCGGTCACGCCCGAGCCGGCCGCCTTCACATCCAGCCGCCACAGCGCGTCGCCGCCCTGCGGCAGGTCGGCGGAGATGGTCCAGTCCTGCAGGAAGACCGCGCGATAATGGAAGATGCGGCCGAGCCGACCCTGGTCGATCAGGTTCTTGGCCAACGTCACGGCCGGTACCCGCCGGTAGTTGAACGAGACCAGATTGGGCACGCCGGCTTTCTCGACCGCCGCGACCATCTCCTGGCCCTCGGCCACGCTCAGCGCCAGGGGCTTCTCGCAAATGATCATCTTGCCGGCCTTGGCGGCGGCAATGGCGATCTCCTTGTGCATGTTGTTCGGCACGCAGATATCGACCAGTTCGATGTCCTTGCGGTCCAACAGCTTGCGCCAGTCGGTCTCGACGGACTCATAGCCCCAGGTATCCGCGAAAGTCTTAGCCTTGTCGGCGTTGACGTCGCAGATCGCCTTGAGCACCGGCCGCAACGGCGTCCGGAAGAAGTTGTAGACCTTGCGGTACGCGTTCGAGTGCGTCCGGCCCATGAAACCGCAACCGATCAATCCGACGTTCAGTGGTTTGGACATGGTGTAAACACTCCTGAAACTCGCTGCAGACCCTTCTCAAATGCCGCCGATCAGCATCGGCGATGAGTCGAATCGTAATAGCGAGTACCGAAGGAGGCAAGGGCGACGAGCCTGACATCCAGACCGCAGAAGGCCCCATGCACGCGGCCGGTAACGGGGATCTCAAATCTGAAATCTCAAATCTCAAATAGCCGCACAGCCGCGGGCGAACCGCCTCCGGGTGCAGGGCGAACTGGCTGTGGCTGCAGGGCGAACTGCCATGACGGCAGGTCAAGGCCCCCTTACGACCGGCCAAGACGGTAACCCTTAGTCTGCATTCGGATCTCCAGAGATCTAAGGTGTATCGGTCGCCTTTGATTCTCTGCCAAGACCCGGCTGGCCGGTGATATGTCCCTCTATCCGCCGACGGTGATCGGCCTCCAGCTTCTGCCAGAACTCGTTTGACCGGCGCTGGTGCTGGTACTGCTGCCGTGTCGGCTCGTTCAGGTAGCGATGACCGGTTATGGGCGAGTTCTGCAAGCTGTCGGCCCAGCCGCGGAGCTGGCGCGAGATCGATTCGGCCAGGGATTTCAAATCTGAGATTTCAGATTTCAAATGCGTGAAATGCGGAAGCCGCTCGGCCAGCAGCAGCATCGACCTCACCTCGCCTGCCGAGCCCCGCGCGATGTACAGGAAAGTCAGCAATTCCTGCGTTGTCCCCCGCTCGAAGCCCTCCGCGATGTTGTTACCTACCGAAATGGCCGCCCGCTGCAGCTGG
>MTKZ01036258.1_pt1 | contig 18409 bp, 22 predicted proteins | sample 1042781 | NCBI WGS metagenome assembly MTKZ01 (sample SAMN06212207, study PRJNA360539) | anaerobic digester metagenome | biome: Wastewater treatment plant; material: sludge; isolation source: anaerobic digester fed with sludge from wastewater treatment plant | place: Denmark: WWTP Viborg ... | reverse complement strand
CAGTTGGATAGAGCGTTGGACTCCGGATCCAAAGGTCGGAGGTTCGAATCCTCTCAGGCACGCTCTCTTATCCCCTGCGAAATCAACTAATTGCGGGCCAAGTGCGCTTGGCCTCTGCACCCCTCGACTTGCCCCGTTTGGGCAAGGCTTTGTTCATATTTGTTTATGGGGGAGAGAATCAATCCGACTCTTTTGGAAAGTATCTCTGTCTTAGGTTGTGATGGATTATTAGTCTTAATTCAATTTCGGACTTTCCGTTGTAGTTGTATTTGTCGAAGCCACAGTGTGGGCAATTGAAACTACTTCCGTGCATAATGAGTTGGCAGTCGCATACTGGACAAAAGGGCAGCAAGCTTTCTATATCGTATTTGTCTTCGTAGTTAAGTCTATACTGCCAACGCCAGGTTATGCCGTCAAAAGTGTCTTTGGTATAGGCTTTCCAAGCCGGCTGCAAAGATTGTTTGTCAGCCGACCCCAAAAGACTGATAAGTAATATAAGAATGGCCGGGATAGACAAGGCGATTATGATAAGAAGCCATACGGGGAGGCTGATATGGCTGCCGAGGACATTGCCCAGGAAACGAAGGACCTTGCCCAGCAACCTGATCGCCTCGCGGAGTAGGTTCTTTCCGACTATCCAACTTGCTACCCATGTGCCCAGAGCGGTTCCACCAATCGCGATGATCCAAGGATTCGATAGATACTTCTTAATGCCCTCTTTGTTTCTCTTTTTCATCAGGGGTGATTATATCACCTTACGTCTTTGTGCAATACCAAACGACTGCAGCATAAACAGTGCACGTGCAATGTTTCGAGTGCAGATCACCATTTTTCGCAGATGGTCGCCCTCTCGCCGACTTGCCTTCTATTCCGAACCCCTCCTGCGTCTTGCGCAAATATCCGCGAAAGGCGCGGACTTGGCATGTTCCCGGCATCTATAGCCCCGGCCCTTCTGCCGAAGAAGTCAGAGGGGCTTCCTTCCAGAAGACAGGAGACCAAGCCTTGTTCCACCGTGTGCAACTGCACCCAATAGACGTAGAATAAGGCGACAGAAAGAGAAGACCATGGACAACAACCAAAAACTCGAAGAGCTCAACAGAAAATTCCGCGACGGCGAGATCAGCGAAGACGATTACGCCGCCGAAGTCGAGAAGACCCGCAAACAGGAAGAGGCCGCACCCGTCGAGGCTCCCTTGTATGCGGAGGACGAGGTCTCGTGGGCGCCGTCTGCTATGGACGCCGCCGAGCGGGCCTTCTCTCCTGACGACCTCACCGAATCGGCATGGCTGGAAGAGCAGCAGCGTGACAACGTCGCGCACATCGAGACGGTCAGGATCGGCGTCGAGGTCCGCAAGATCCACGAGTCGCTGGCCGTCATGGAGGACTTCAAGAAACTCCTCTACAGGCGCGCCGAATGCCTCGTCTTCGCCCCCATGTTCGGCAAGCCGAAGACGTTCCTGTTCCTCTGGAAACTCCTGTTCCTGCTCGGCGACGCCCAAGCCTTCGTCGACCTCGCCATGCCCGACGCCGAAAAATACGGCCTCGTCGGCAGGAAGGACCGCGAGCGCTTCGACCGCTTCTGCCGCATCGCCGTCATGCGCGCCGACAGGCACTCGTTCAACGAGATCGCCGACGCGCTGGGCGAGACCGAGCGCACGCTCAAGGAGACTTTCTACTCGCTCATCGCCAAGATCGACAGCTTCCAGCTTGCCGACGCCCAGCGCGAGGTCGCCATTGTGAACGCCGCCTACTACGACCTGGCCCGGCAGGAACTTCGCGCCGCCCTGGCTGAGGGTGACGCGGCCCTCACCAAGATCTACGCCGAGATTGGCAAAGACCAGAAGGCGAAGGCCCAGGCGGAGTACGACGCCTGGAGGAAGCGCCAAGGTCTCTAAAAGGCCTCTTTTCCCCAAGAGTACAAAAACGAAACCCCATTTTTGTACGTTTTCCCCTTCTATAGAGGGCATTTTCGTGGACAGAGACGCAAGACTGAGAGAGATCGCCGCCACCTTCAACGCCGCGAGGCCCCGGGGCATCAAGGTCCAGGACACGTCGAATGAGCCCGAGACCGTCACCCTCGGCACCAAGTTCGTCCGCAACGGCCTCAAGCCGATGCTGCTCAAGGTCTACCTCGTACTGAAGACGTACAGGGACAACAAGACGGGCTACCCCACGCAGCAAGAGCTCGCCGACGCGGCCGGCGTCACCAGACCCACCTTTCATGCGGCCGTCAAGGCCCTTGAGGAACTTGGCTACGTCAAGACTTGGCGCGGCGGCATAGGCGAGAAGGGCAAGGGGCAACTCGTCTACGAGCTAAAGAAGGCCCTGTTTTGAAACCCGAAAAAGTCGTTTTCTCGATAGCTTGTAAAGAGTTCTTCCAAGCGCTTGCAAAGGATTTTTCCAAGCCTTAACTAAGAGAGAGACAGATGATAGACGATAGACTACTGCTCCTTCCGAGGGAACCGAGGAAGGAGCTTGCCCGCAGCCAAGTTTTTCAAAACGGCGGTCGGGTGANNGAGCTTGCCCGCAGCCAAGTTTTTCAAAACGGCGGTCGGGCGGGCGCGGCGAGGCGCCGCGCCAAGGCCGGCCGAAGCGGCCGGCCGTCGTGAATTTCACAAACTGGAGCAAGACATGAACGAACTTCAGGAACTCGCCTTGATCCGGGCCTGGAACTTCAACCAGGGCGTGCGCCTGCTGACCCAGGACGCGGCCGACGCCCAGGGCCGCTTCCTCTTCTACCGCGCCGGCGAAGAGCTCAAGGTTCTCGCCAGGGCGGTCAGGGCGCACGCGCCAGCCGCCGTCACGGACGACTGGGCCGCCCTCCTCGCCGCCGTCGACCTCTTCGGCGACTGCGACAACGCCTGCTTCACGACGCCCGACTGGGAGAGCAGATTCAAGCTCGAGCAGCGCGCCTTCGCGGCGGCGTCGAGGCCCTAATGAGATCCAGCGGGGCTGTGCTGTTTCAGAGGAAGTTACGGCCAGCCTCGCTTCGTCTACGCGCACTTGTCCATGCGCGGTGGTTCTTCACTTCTTCCGTCCCGGGCATGACGTCAAACTGCCTGAGCAGCCAGGCCGCCTGCCCGGGGTCTCCCGGGATTCTTGCGGGCGGCCCGGCTGCGCCTTTTTCGCGTGCCACTGTCGGGTCGTCTCCATCGCGGCCTGGCCTCCGGGACGGCTGGCCCCGTCCTGGGGGCCGGGCTGCCCTTAATCGGCCCGACATTGAAAGATAGAAAACGCAACGAGCGGCCGGAAAAGACCCGGCCCGCCCGACACGCACGATAAGGACTCAATATGTTAGGTCCAAAAACCAAGTCTTACCTCGCCGCCCAGGCCAAGCGGCTCGTCGCCCTCGACGAGGCCGAAGGCGGCCACCCGAACGTCATGCCCTACCGCGACGAGCGGACGGGCCAGGCGATGACGGGGATGGCCAAGCTCTACGAGAACGCCTTGTGGTGGATGAACTCCCCCGAGGCGGCTCGCGTCCTCGGCCCCGAGCTGGGGATGGTCGAGTCCGCGATCAACGAGGACACGCTGTCCACCGGGATCGCGTCGTTCGTCACCACGGCCCTGCCGGCCATCCGGCGCATCTACTCGCGGCTGTGGTCGAAGGAGGTCATGAGCCTCCAGACCCTCGGCTCCTCGGCCGGCTACATCTTCTGGTTCAAGACGCTGTTCGACTCCACCTACGGCGACGCGACCGCCAACCAGGAGCTCGCCGACGTGCCCGAGGAGTACCGCTACAGCAAGAGCTCGGAGCAGGGCACGATCCGCAAGGTCTCCCTCCAGCTCACCAAGAAGCTCATCGAGACCGAGAACTACAAGCTCGCCGGCCTCTACACGCTCGAGGCCGAGCAGGACCTCCGCGCGGCCCAGGGCCTCGACGCCTCGTCCGAGATCGGCGTGGCGCTGGCCGACCAGATCGCGCGCGAGATCGACCGCAACGCGGTGAACTCCCTGTGGGACGCCGCCAAGACCAACGTCAACTTCAACCTCGGCGGGTACCTGCCGGGCGACACCTCGACGGCCGACCGCCAGGCCTACGACGCCAAGCTCTGGAAGAGCGCCGTCGTCCAGGCGAACAACGCCATCCTCAAGGCGACCAACCGGAACGCCGGCTGGATGCTGATGGGGCCGGACGTCTTCGCCTACTTCATGACCCTCGAGGCCTTCCGCCTCGACGGCGCCGCCGCCAGCCAGCAGACGAACGGCGGCATCTCGTTCATGGGCACTTTCTCCGGCCTGTGGAAGATCTACCTCGACCCGGCCGCGCCCGCGAACAAGATCCTCATGGGCCTCACGCCCACCTCGTGGCAGGACGCCGTCGGCGTCATCGCGACGTACATCCCGCTCTTCCTGAGCGACGACTACACGTTCGGCGCGGACTTCTCGCAGAAGATGCGGGGCGCCATGAGCCGCGTCTTCGTCGGGGCCGTCCCCGAGACCTCCACGCAGTCGCCCGTCAAGAACGGCGGCCTCACGACCATCACGCTGTCCGCGAGCTAATCGCGGACTGACGACAGACGCAGCGGCGGGGCCGGGGCCACAAACCCCGGCCTCGCCTTTTCTCCAAGCGAGGGCAAGATGAAGTTCATCGACGAGATAGAGACGACGCCGGACTTCGTCCTCAACGAGGCGAAGGCGAAGACGGGCACGGTCCACTTCAGGGCCAGGGCCTTGAAGCTCGACGTGCCGACCAGCAACGGGCGGGTCTACAAGAAGGCGCTGATCGAAAGGGAGATCGGTCGCCTGATGAAGTCGCCGACCTCGGTCTTTGGCGCCGCCTACCATCCCGAGAAGGCCGCCGAAGTCCCCGACGTGAGCCACCTCATCACCGGGCTCGAGGTGGGCAGGGATGGGTACCTGTGGGCCGAAGGCGAGATCTTGGACACGACCAAGGGCCGTGACCTCAAGGCCATCATCGGCGCGGGCGGCAAGGTCGGGCTCTCCTTGAGGGGGACCGGCAAGGTGAACGAGAAGGGCGAGATCGACGAGGCCACCTACAAGCTCCACTCGATCGACGCCGTCCTGCGCCCAGCCAGCGAGGGCGCGAGCCTGTCCGCCGAGAACGTCTTCGAGTCGGTCGAGCTCGACCAGCCCGGCGACCCCGGCGCCGAGGTCGACGAGGAGCAGGAGCTCTGCGCGGCCATCCATGAGAAACTCGAAGCCGAGTTGGCGAAGACCGGGAGACTCAGGCAACTCATCGAGAAGCAACTCGCAGGCGTCCGCATCGAGGCCGTCGAGCTCGTCGAGGAGCGGGTCGAGGAGGCCAAGAAGGCCGTCCAGTTCGTCCTCAACGAGGCGGTCCGTTCGCGGATCGTCGAGTCGATCGATGACGCCGAGCCCGGCGGGATCGGGATCACGCCAAACCCCGGCGACGAAGACAAGCGGGCACGGATCGGGAAGCGCCTCGTCCAGGAGGCCCGGCTCGCGGGCTCCACACTGCCCCAGGAGAAGATCCTGGAGGCCGTGGCGAAGAGATAACTGCAGGCCAGGGGTCCATGTCCTGCGAAACCTGCCAGGCCTGCGACGCCTGCGAGCACTGCGACGCCGTCAACTGCGCCGGCTGCCAGATCTGCAATGCCTGCCAGTCGGCCTGCTACTCAGGCCAGTGCCCGACGTGCGAGTCGTGCGACGCCTGCCAGGCCGCCTGCTTCACAGGACAGTGCGCCGTCTGCGAAGACTGCGTCAGTTGTCAGATCTGTGAGACGGCCCAGTGCCAGACGTGCCAGAACTGCGTGAGTTGTCAGAATGCCTGCTACTCGTGCCAGCACTGCAACCACTGCATGCACTGCGACGTGTGCCAAGTCTGCGAGGGGGCGTACTTCCCGCCCGTCTAAGGACAAGGAAATGAAGATCATCAAGAACATACTCAGAAAGCTGAACCCCGTGCTCTGCCCGGCCGGGGCCAAGATAATGCCCCAGGAGGGCAGAGAGGGGGCAAAGAAGCCCGTTCTGGAGGCCGAGGACTGCCGCAACTGCTATACCGCACAGCACGAGTGCGAGGTCTGCAACACGTGCGAGAAGGGATTTTCGAGCGAGTGCTCTGTGTGCTACTCGTGCGAGAAATGTTTCACGGAGCAGGCATGAAGATCTTCATCGGGAACCTCGCGTACCACGCCGACGAGGANNCGCCGACGAGGAGGACTTCAGGAGCTTCGTCGAGGAGAAGGTCGGCCTCACGCCCGACAAACTGATCTCGTGCTGCTCTCCCGTCGACGGCGCCTTCCGAGGATTCGCATTCCTCATCTACGACGACTATGCGGTCGGCTACAGGGCCATGTCCATCATCGACGGCCTGGAGTTCGACGGCCGCACCATAAGGGCCGACAAGTCCACGCCACGGAGCAAATAGTGCGCTGCGCCGCCACCCGCAAGGACGACGGCAAGCCCTGCACCTGCTTCGCCGTCGCCGGGAAGTCCCTCTGCATCTGGCACCTGCCCTATGAGGAGCGGAGGCCGATCCGGGCCGCCCACCAGGAGCGGGAGGTCGATCCCGTCGCGACGCTGAAGGGGGAGCTCCGCCGCGTCAAGAAGCTCGCCCCCTCGGCGGAGAGGGCGAGGCTGATCCTCGAGATCTTGAGGCTCCTCAGGGACTATGAGGGGAAGCCGGAGCCGGCCGAGAAGGAGCCCCAGACGCCAGCCGAGAAGGTCGCCGCGATAAGGAAGCCGAAGTGACGCCGTTCGACCCGATCCCGTACCGCGACGAGATGAAACTCATGACGGGCAAGTCGTGGGCGAGCTGGCGCACCGTCGTGAAGGGCATCTACGGCGTCCAGCTCGACGCCGCCGAGCGGGAAACCTTCCAGAAGGTGGCGGGCCGACCAGACCCCGGCAAACCTTTCGAGGAGACCTACGTCTTCTCGGGCCGCCGCAGCGGCAAGTCCTACGCCTCGGCCGTCCTCGCCTGCATCACGGCCCTGTTCGGGGCGTACGAGAGGGAATTGGCGCCGGGAGAGAGGGCCTGGATCTTCGTCGTCGCCACGGACCGCGCCCAGTGCCAGGTCATCCTCGACTACTGCCGGGGCATCCTCCGCGACTACGAGCCGGCCGTCGAGGACTTCACCAGGGACGAGATCCGCTTCAGGAACGGCGCCGTCATTTCCGTCCGCCCCGCCTCGCTCCGCTCCATGCGCGGCTACTCGACGAGCCTCATCATCCTCGACGAGTTCTGCTTCTTCAGGGACAAGGACGGCGTCGCCAACCCCGTCAGGGACATCGTCGCCTCGCTCACCCCGACCTTGATGCCGGGAGGGAAGCTCCTCGCCATCTCGACCCCTTGGGCGAGGGCGGGCTACGCGTGGGAAGTGTTCAAGTCGTCCTACGGGAAGGAGGACCCCGACGTCCTCGTCGTGAAGTCGGACACGAGGACGCTCAACCCGGAGTTCTCCGACAGGAAGATCGCCAAGGCCTTCAGGCGCGACCCCGTGGCGGCGAAGACCGAGTGGGAGGCCGAGTTCCGGGCCGACCTCGAGTCGTTCGTCAGCCGCGAGGTCCTTGAGCGCTCGACGATGGCCTATGAATGCCTCATCCACGACCCCAGGCGCGAGTACAGGGCCTTCGTCGACGCGAGCGGCGGGTCGAGGGACCGCTACGCCGTGGCGGTCGCCTACGAGGACGGCGGCGCGATAATCGTCGCCCGCGTGGCATGGTGGACGCCTCCCTTCGACCCCGACGCGGTGACGGCGAGCGTCTGCGAGATCCTGAAGGAGTTCAGCGTCTGGAAGGTCACGGGCGACAGGTACGCGGCGGAATGGGTGGCGAGGGCCTTCCAGAAGAGGGACATCGTCTACGAGGCGGCGGGCAAGTCGAAGAGCGAGATCTACCTCTCGGCCCTGGCCCTCCTCAACTCGGGCCGCGTCCGCCTCCCCTCCGTCAAGCTCCTCCAGGACGAGGTCGCGAGCCTCGAGCGGAGGAGCCGGGCCGGGGGCCAGGACGTCGTGGACCACCCCGAAGGCGGATCGGACGACCTCGCCAACGCGGCGCTCGGGGCCGCCGTCCNNGAGGATGCCGGTGATGAAGAAGCACTACAAGCAGACAGTCCAGGAGACGATCAGGGACTTCAACCGAGACATCATGGCCGAGTTCGGCCTAGCCATACCCGTCAAGGACGCGAAGAAGCTCGGCCTAGGGAAGCGCTAGAACTCCCTCCGCCACCCTCAAGCGTCTTTCTGCGTTTCCCTCCAGCACGCGGCCCCGAGGCCGCGCCGCCCTCCCTTTGGCTCCTCAAGCGCCGTCTGTCGGCCTCTGCCCTCGGTCGGCGACCACATGTCTTCCTGCCAGGCCACCATCGGCCGCCCCGCGCCCTCCGCCGCCCGTAATAACCACTCGCCGCCGAGATCTCCCAGGCGGGCCGCCCCTCGGCAGTGGTTATTATGGCTAAAATAATTCGTGGTGCGAGTAGTATCGGAGGCTGCACCGCTCGCACTTGTAGTTGAAGACGTGCCAACTCCCCTCGGGCGTCGCCCCAACGTGGCCAGACCCTTGCCTCGACAGCCCCTCGTGGCAATTCAGACAGGTCGGCCCGTCGGCCTCGATCATGCTGTGCCCGCACTTCAGGCAGAGTTCGACAGGGTACTCGTTGATGCCAGGCCCCTCTTGGCCCTCCGGATAGATGGCGGGAAAGGTCTTGAGGATCGGGCAATCCTCATCCCGGTCCAAATATGTTCTGCAATACACGGGAATGTTATTCACCATCGGTCCTCCTAAGGCCCCAATGTAGTTCCGCCTCTCCAGGATGTCAAAAGAAAAAGTGCTGTGCTTTTCCCTTCGATCCCGATAGAGATCTCCCCAGGAGGCAACATGCCGAAGAAGACCAAGTCAACCAAGGGCGAGGGGAAGGCCCCTCAGGGCAAGGGCAACGGGAACGGGCGGCAGAAGGCCGGCGGGAGGGCCAAGGAGGCCAAACCGGCGGGCGCCTGGGCCAGGTTCAAGGGCGACTTCAGGCCGGGGACCGAGGTCAGGAGCAAGGACCCGAAGCTCCAGGCCTTCAAGACCTACGGCAAGCTCAGGGACCACCTGGCCGAGGCCGTCGGCGAGGGCAAGGGGCTCAAGGAGATCGCGGCCGGCCTGGGCGTGACGCCCGCCAGGGTCAACGAGCTGGTGCACATCCTGGGCGTCGTGGGCGAGAAGTGCGTCGACCGGCCCACCGTCGGCCCGGGCGGCGAGCTCGTCATGGAGGCGCCGAGGGAGAGGAAGGGGAAGAAGGCCTGAGCATGGAAGCGGGGCCGGCCGGGCCTTCCTGGCCGGCCCTTTCTTTTTGCCCGAAAGGAGGCAACATGGCAAGACCGAAGGGGACGACGAAGGCGGGGCTGAAGTACCTTGATGAGGGCCAACTGAAGGCCTTCTTCAAGGCCGTGAGGAGGACGAGGGACGCCGACCGAAGACTGCGCGACGACCTGGCCTTCGGCCTGGCGCTGTTCTACGGGCTCCGCGTCTGCGAGCTGGCCGCGCTGCGCGTCGCCGACATAGACGCCAGGGCCAGGCAAATCAGGATAGCGGCGGCCAAGAGCGGGCTGACGAAGGTCGAGGACGTGCCGCCCGAGATCTGGCGGAAGCTCGACGCCTGGCTCAAGCAGAGGGAGGAGGGCGGCCCGTGGCTGTTCCCGGGGAGGATCGAGGGGAAGCCCGTGTCGGCCAGCCGCTGGAAGGCGGCGTTCAAGGCCCACGCGGCGGCGGCCGGGCTGCCGGGGAACTTCAGTGTGCACAGCCTCCGGCACTCCTGCGCGATGGCCCTCGCCCTCCAGGGCGCGAGCCCGATCAGGATCAAGTCGTGGCTGCGGCACCGCCGCGTCTCGTCCTCTGAGCGCTACTTCGAGCAGGCGCAGTTCGCCGACACGGGGAAGAAGCTGGAGATGGTCTACAAAGATATCATCTAGCCTTGGAGCCGAAAATAAATTCCTCCCCTTTTTGAAAAGCAGGATCGGTCGCCGTGACGGGAAGCAGGGCCAAGGCACAAACCGATTCGCCTAGCCTTGCTTCTGGCCCATGCCTGCTCTTCGCCCCAATCCTGAAGCGCGGGGCCAGAATTGGCCTACTGAATCAGGGAGTTTCAGATCGGACAATCGTGGTGGACTTCCTGGCCATCGCACCAACAGGATGCGCCCCACGGGCCGCTCGCGCAAACATAGTTGGTGCAATGCAAGAGGTGGCACGACCAGCCGTCGCAGGCAGCTGTCGCGCTGCACAGCTCTTCTCCCCAGGAGACGAACGGCGAAAACGCCGCGACGATGAGAAGCGCGCACAAAGCGACCTTGATCCTCATACGCATTTCTAACCTCCTTAATGTAATTTAGCCAAATAGTTCCTGTTGTTTTGTCTAAACACAACGAACACATCCCCGTCGTCAGCCACAGCCGTTTTAAGCACCATTACGGGACTGCCTTCGCGATGAAGTTCAATCGTTCGTATGTGTTTACCAGCAAGATCGAATTCAAGGAGGGTGCCCTTTTTTGCTCCATTACTGTTTAGCCCACAATACATGAGGTTCTTGCTTATCGAAAAGGAATAGAAATAGTTGACTAGAGCCACGGTTCTCGGATCTTCTTGCTTCATGCGCTCGAGGTTCTTCGCCTCTTCTTTCTTTATATTGTCGATTTCCGGTATTGCCGAATCAGATAGGTCCCTAAATAGGACCTCTCGACCATCAAGATCATAAATAAATATAATTGGACTATTCTTAAAACAGCCGTAGATGAGCCCTTGGAAGCACTCGAAATACACCTTGTTGGCGTTTACCAGTTCAACAAATCTCTCGGATGGCAACAGGCGACCGATACCTCCGACACGATTCCCCTTAGAATCAAGTTGAGCAATGAGGTTCCTGTTGAAAAAAGCATCCCCTTCTTTGAACGCATTAGCATAAATCGAATTATCGGTGATATCAAATGAAAATCCCTTTGTCTTAAGGCCTAAGTCAATGTTTGTTGCTTGCTTAAAAGACCCATCTATTCCAAACGACTTGATTTTATTCCCGAAATGGTCAAGAACAAAAATCAGGTTGCCTCGAATTCTCATTGAGCAAGGATAAAATAACGATGATTCCTCCTTTCCGATTTCCCCTATTTGGCCTAAGTATGAACCATCCCGCCGATACTTCAGAACTCGATGGGTATCTGTATCTAACGCGAATAATATGCCGTCGTTAATAGCCACTATGGCAGAATTGAATATCGCATTCTTGAAAACCTGCAGAGCCGGGACTAGATCATCAAGTGCCATGATAGGAGACAATTCCTTAACAACGCTGTTCTGGCAAAACCCGGCTAGGGGCCAAAGTAGGAGAAAAACTACCGGAAGAACAAATATCCTCATTTAAGCAACTCCAGTGTGGCTTTTCGGACATCCTCTTCGTCTGCGTCGGCAAAAAAGTACCTTATTATCGTTCCCTTCTTATCCACAAGGTAGCTGACTGGGAAGCCACCAAACTCGCCTTTTGACATATAATATCTGATATCAATTGGGATCAATTCGTATGGGTAATTGCCTGGATGGAGTTCCTTGAAGAAGAAACCACGGTCCGCAATATCTCGCATTTGATAATAGCTGGGAAACAAGCTGACTATTTTAAGGGCAGATTTCGTGTTAGTCGTGGCAAGCGTCTGAATGTCATTCAGCGTTGACATCCGCCGGCCGCTTGAGCAATTGGAGCAGATATCAAGAAAGAAGGTTATGAGGGAGTATTCATTGTCGGTTGAAACTATATTGGCATCCGTGCCAGTGATTAAATCCAGCGCTCTAAGTGAGCGGAGGTCTCCGATAGAGAACTCATGACCTCTCGTCACGGCCCGATAAACGATACTTCCAAACAGATACTTTTCGACGAGCATTCTAAGATCCTCTTTAGAAACCAATGTACTGCTCTCAAACTTGACCTCTCCGTTTTTGTCATAAATATATACTGCTCCGCAACAGGCACTTGCCTTAAAGAGCCCCGCTAGGCTCAAGTGCCTGTCATTAATAAACGTAGTGTGCCGAAATAGAGCGCCCAGTTCTGAACAAACATCCCCTTGATCATTAACGCCGATGGCTACCAGTCTGAACCCCTGCTCGTATTGTTTCTCCTGGATGAAGGCAGCGTATACGACTAGGTCTTTCTGAATCAGATTGGAAGGTGAAAATATGATTACACACGTTGTTTTGTTAGGGCTACCCCCAACCCCCCAACGCATCTCTTGTGCATCCTGACCAAAAACGGAAAACAGTGGAGAAAAGATAGCGAAGATGGAGAATGCCACTCTCATTGACGCAATCCCCTTCATCGTCGTCAACAACTTAGAGCATTGATTTGTGAATGTCAAGCAGTTTGTGATCCTATCGCCTTCTCTCAAATATGTGGTATGATTAAAAGAACGAGAGGAGATCATATATGCGCTTCCCTCTGATAGTTATCCTTATCATGATCGGAATTGTGGTCACGGGCTCGAGTTGGTCTCAAGAGTCCGCCGTTTATCCTTCTCATGCCTTTGCTGATAGGTCTATACTGCTGCCAAATTCTCCCTATCCATTTGTCGCCCTTGCGGGAGATACGGATCGGAACTTCTATGTCCTTGCCTGGGATCAATTAGTCAAATTAAATCCAAAGGGAGAGGTCTTGTTGCGTTTGTTTTTCCAAAGGGGCCAGGGACCGGGTGAGGTTCAGAACCTACCAGCATCGCTTGCGGTCGGATTGGATAATCTTGTTTATGTCAACGACGGAAACAAGATTCTCGTTTATGATGCAACTCTGAAGTTTGTTAGGAATATAAATATCAGACCATCAGGCAATGATTTCTTAGTGGACAAAGCGGGCAACCTATTTTGTCGCAAGTCAGATTATGATTCGTCAAATCCTGAGGAATCCGTTGCAAAATACAGTGCTCAAGGATCACTCTCTGGAACTTTCCTCAAAGCTCGAGATCTGGCTTTTTCGATTTCGGGCGGGATCGCCGTGAAAACCTCACATGCGTATATTCCTCGGTGTCTCTTTTGTTTGGACTCACGTGGCTCGTTATTCTTGTTACCCAATACAGGGAGTGAAGTCCTCTCTGTTGATTCACAAGGCGATGTATTGCCGGTCTTTAAACTGAGTATACAGAAGATCACGATTTCGACAGAAGAGAAATCGGAAATCGAGAAGATATATGTCACATCTACAAAATCCACGTTTCCGTTCAAGGTTGCGTTGCGCTTTGCTGATTACCGACCTTTCTATAGCAGGATGCTTATTGATGAGATGGACAGGTTCTATATGGTTAGGACGAAGTCGGTGCTGGACAAGCGAAGCGAAGCAATTGTAGACGTATATCATAATGGACAAAAGATCAAAGAAATTATTGTGGGAGGAGATCCGACGTTGATAATGAGAGGAGATCTTTATTTCATAAACAACAAGGATGATGGGATTGGCGAGCCCATCAGTATTATTTGGAGGACCAAAGTCTATTAGTGGGATTTCTCAAGAAAGGCCTTATAAGCAGGATGAGGCCCATGCACGTTCAGGCCGCAAGTCGTCTGAAGGCCAAAAATATTTCTTGCACCCAATCGCGAAAAATGCTAATATCTGTATACCCGTTATGTCAACGCGCTCTTAAAGGCGCGTAAGATCAAGCGGCCGAGGCGCCCAAAGCGGGAGCAAAGACTCCTCGCCCCGGCAGCACCGATCAGCTAAGCCATCGTTACCCAGCGTTGAAGCGGCGGCAAGAGCCCTGCCCCCGCTGGAGGTCGCGATGGCTTTTTCGTTTTCTAGAGACGGAGAACCCCCAGTCCGACCTCCCGCCCCGGCATGGGCCAGCCATCCCATTCAATAGCTCCCACAGGGAGCAAGGAGAATTCATGCCTATCATCACGCGGCAACTGGGTGGAGAGCCCAAGAACCAGAAGGAGGCGCCGGTCTGGAAGGCAGGCAAAAGGAGAACTTTACCAGGGAGCCTCGTCTTCGAGATGGTCTCCAATCGCAAACTGATCCAACACGTCCAATTAAAGCTGGACACATTCCAGCTGGTCTGCGGGTACGAATTGCGCGAATCGGTCGAGGACAAGGATGGGACAACGATTCTGATCGAGGCCTATCCCAACTGCAAAGGCCGGCCGGGCAGCGTTGTCTCTTCAGCCGAGCCGGACTACTTCGTGCTCAACAGGGGGACCGGACTCTATGAAGAGAGCGATGAGCTGTTCGAACTATGGGCCGACGACAAGATCGCGGGGTGCACCGACGACGGTTGGGGAGGCGTCAAAATTCGGCCTCTTAAGGCGCGATACGAGAGGTATCTTAGGATGAGAAGAAATAGGGCCGCAAAATAGCAGCCCGAGCCCGGGGGCGCCTGCGGCCCCCGGGCCTCTCAACACTGCACGGGCCTGTAATCCCAATCAAATGCTCCCACAGGGGAGTGAAAGGAAAACATGAAAAAAGAGAGGCTTCAGAATGCGGCGGAGTACTCGGCGAAGGCCGACCCGGTCTGCTGGTCAGAACTCTCCTGGCCGATCTACAAGGTCCTTGAGTTGTTCTACGAAGAGCATGAGAAGGTGGCCAAACCCAAAAAGGGCCAGCCCGAGCCTGTCAGTCTACTCGCCACGGTGAGGAACGACATGTTCCACGACGAGCCGCCTTTTCTTCGGCCGGACATGAGGCAGACGCCGGAGGAGGAAGGCGAGTATGCGACCAAGTTGCTCAGGGCCGCCCAGCGGGAATGGCCCGCAGGGGTGCGCCAGGCCTTCCGCAAGATCCATGTGCGCCGGAGGCTCGATGCCGACCTCCAGATCCTGATCGACTTCACAGCAGAAGTGCTTAAGGCCGCCGGTTCGCGGATCGACTGGGACAAGGACCCGAACAGGGAACCCGATTCCGACACCTATAAGGACGTCGACCCGACCGAGCTGCCCGAGATCCCATAATCGCCCGAGCCCGGGGGCGCCTGCGGCCCCCGGGCCACCATCAACAAAACATTGTGCACCTGCGCCTGTTTCCCGGTAAGGAGATCTCCCCGGGGCCGCTGAGCCCCGGCGAAAGGCAACACTGATGGCCGAGAGCCTGTTCACAGTCCGCGAGGCTGCCTGCTTCCTCAAGGTGTCGGCGGCCACCATCTACCGACTCTGTGCGGTGCGCGACATCCGCTACTTCAAGATCCGCGGCGGGATGATCCGCATCAAGAGGGAGGACCTCGATAAGTACCTGGGCGGGGCCGCCGTCAGAGCTCAGGTGCGCGAGGTTCTTCTTCCCGCCAGGGTCGTGGGCGTGGACATCGACGACAGGGCCATCAGGAAGGGAGGTCCGACGACGATGGGCGGAGGAAGGAAGGTCTGGCGGTACGGGTTCGGGCGGATCTACGAGCGGAGGACGAAGGCGGGCGTGGCCCGCTTCGTCATCTGCCACCCCGACAGGGCGGGGAAGTGGGTCCAGAGGGTCGTGAGGGAGGCTGTGGGCCACAAGGATGCACTCGCCGAGCTCATGCGGGTGACGCGGGAGAACTTCGACGCGAGGAACGGCATCAAGGGGAGGAAGCAGGCCAGCTTCTGCGAGTTCGCCGACCTCTACCTCGAGAAGTACTCGAAGACGAACCTCCGTTCGTGGCGGGTGGACAAAAGCCGGGCACGCTTCCTCAAGGAATTCTTCGCCGCCGAAGATCTGGAAGAGGTCACTGCCGAGAGGGCCGAAGACCTGAAGCGGGCTCTCCTGGCCAAGGGCCGGGCGAGGTCGTCTGTCAACCGCTACCTGGCACTCCTGCGCCGCATGTTCACCCTGGCTGTCGACTGGGGCTATGCCGCGTCGCGGCCGAGGTTCCAACTATTCTCAGAACGGGACAACTTCAGGGAGCGCATCCTGACCGAGGAGGAGGAACTGCGGCTCCTGTCGGCCTGCCCCGCCTACCTCGCCGACATCGTCGACATCGCCCTCAACACGGGCATGAGGCGGGGCGAGATCTTGGGCCTCAGGTGGGAGAAGGTAGACCTGAAGAGGAAGACGATCACCCTGACGAGGACGAAGTCCGACAGGCGGCGGGAGATCCCGATGAACAGCATCGTCAGGATCGCCCTGGAGGGGATCAAGGAAAGAGGCAGGTCGCCCTGGGTGTTCCCCAACCCTGAGACGGGGAGGCCCCTCACAGACGTCAAGAAGAGTTTTAGGGCGGCCTGCAAGGCGGCAGGCGTCGAAGGCCTCCGCTTCCACGATCTGCGCCACACGTTCGCTACGCGGCTGATCGAGGAGTGCGACATCGTCACCCTCAAGGAGCTCCTGGGGCACTCGTCGGTCACCGTCACCGAGCGGTACGCTCACTCGTCACTCGACCGCAAGACGACCGCCGTCGGCGCCCTTGAGCGCAAAGCCCGGTCTGTTTATATTTGTTCGCCGGATGAGACGGGAGCAAACGCCGAGGCCGAAAGCGGCCCGAAATCAGCAGCTTAGAGAGCAAGGCGAGGTCTTGGACAATTGGACTCCGGATCCAAAGGTCGGAGGTTCGAATCCTCTCAGGCACGCCACGTTTTCTCCCCATATGGCAAGTGGAATCATCGGATTAGGCGCGACTCGGGCCTGATTCTATTTTGCCTTCGTTTGTCCAGAATTGCCCACCTTTGCCCGCTGATGTGGCTCAAATGTGGCTCAAATCTGACCCAAATATTTTGACCCGATATATGGGGAGAAGGCCCCAAACGTTTTCCATAAGGAAAAATTTCGGCCTTAGGGCTCTTATGAAACGTAAGTAATGCCAAAGAAGCGTGCCCCGGGCGTCCTGAATCGTCCCTCTTCTGCCTGCTGTGCTGAAGGACTGCCCGGAGAGCGATTCGGGGCTTGACAACACTGCAGATTTAGACTAGTATGTCGACAATTAGTCGACATACTGGTGTCAATCGTGAATGTCATAGCCATCCGCGACCGTATCCAGGCGGAGATCTTCGATTATCAGACACTGACCGAGGCCATGAAGGGCCTTTCTTCTCCCAGGGACAAGATCACGGACATGCTGAGGCAGGGAGCCATCATAAGGATCAAGAAGGGGCTTTACGTTTTCGGAAACGGCTATCGACGATACCCACATTCAAAGGAGTTGCTGGCGAACTTGATCTACGGCCCGTCCTACGTTTCGCTCGATTACGCCCTTGCCCATCACGGGCTCATACCCGAGCGCGTCGAAGCTCTGACATCGGTCACAGTTGGCAAGTCAAAGCGGTTCAGCACCCCGGCTGGGCTCTTTATCTATCGGCAGATCCCGCCGCGTGCCTATGAGGTCGGCGTGATCCGGGTAGAGGCGGAGAACCAACAGGCGTTCCTGATCGCCTCGCCTGAGAAGGCATTGGCCGACAAGGTCGTTTCGGCGCGGGGCGGGCGCATCGCGTCGATCGCGGAGATGGGCCGTTTCCTCGAGGCCGACCTGAGGGTCGACGCCAGCGCCCTCAGGTCCTTGTCGGCCGAGAGGATCGACGATTTCGCCACACGGTACCGATCACTGAAGCTAAGGCATCTCAGTGGGCTCGTGAGGCGTGTCCAGAGAGCCGAAAAGGGGGAGAGCCGATGAACGAGGCTGTCCGTCAAATGCTGGCATCTTACGAGATCCGCACGGTGCAGGACTCGCTGTGGGCCTTGAGGGAGGTCATGCAGGAGATCGCGCTCCTCGGCCTCTGGCGAGGCAAGTTCTTCGAGAAGGCGGCTTTCTACGGCGGCACCGCCCTCCGTGTGCTTTACGGCCTCGACCGCTATTCGGAGGACCTGGACTTCTCGCTATTGAAGAAGAGAGATGGCTTCGATCTCGCCGACTATAGCGAGTCCCTGAAGAGGGAGCTCGCTTCCTTCGGCTTCGCCGTCGAGGTCGAAAGCCGCACGAAGCAGGCTCAAACGGCCGTTCAATCCGCCTTCCTCAAGGCCGACACGCGCACCCAGATGATCACGGTCGAGTTCGGGCGGGGCCTCGTCCAGCAGGTCCCCCGGAACCAGGTTCTTAAGATCAAGCTCGAGGTCGACACGGACCCGCCGCCGGGGTTCTCGACGGAGGTCCGTTACCTGCTTCGGCCCGTCCCGTTCGCTGTCAGGACGTTCGCGCTGCCCGATCTTTTCGCCGGGAAGATGCACGCCGTTCTTTGCAGGGATTGGAAGAGCCGGGTCAAGGGGCGTGACTGGTACGACCTCGTCTGGTTCGCTGCCCATCACCCCGAGCTCCGACTCTCTCACCTCGAACAGAGGATGCGTCAGTCCGGGCATTGGGAGGGGCCGGCGCCTCTAACGGAAGCGGATCTCCGCGGCCTTTTGACCAGGAGAATAGAGCGCGTCGACATCCGTCAGATCAGGGGAGAAGCGGAGCGTTTCCTGAAGGACCCCGGGGCACTGGCGTTATGGTCGAAGGAATTCTTCCTGGACGTCGTATCCCGGGTCAAAATCCTATAGGTTATGACCTGTCTCCCTTTGCCGAGAGACCTCTCCTAACCTATCGCGCCTGACGACGGT
>MTKZ01018040.1_pt1 | contig 18412 bp, 15 predicted proteins | sample 1042781 | NCBI WGS metagenome assembly MTKZ01 (sample SAMN06212207, study PRJNA360539) | anaerobic digester metagenome | biome: Wastewater treatment plant; material: sludge; isolation source: anaerobic digester fed with sludge from wastewater treatment plant | place: Denmark: WWTP Viborg ... | reverse complement strand
ATTGGAATAATTTTTGGCATAATTATTTAACCTCCTTATGTGGCCATATTATACCATAAATATGCCAATAAATAGCAACGTTCCTGAGGAGCAGATCTTGATTTTTGAATTTAAAAAACCATGGACGAACACATAGGTACGCCCCTACATTGATAATGGGACATTCTGGAAAAAGATGGAAAGATGAGATCCTCACGCGGCAAAGCACCACTCAGGATGACGCCTGGGGCGAAATTTTGGAATCAGGCCTTGATTCTTGAAATTATAAAAGGGTGCGTGGGCAGGAAAGGATGGGATTATCAACACCGCTATCCTCTTTACAATTACGAATTTAGATAGGAATTGTCTTTTTTGTTTGTCACTTGGTTAAATTCTAAATTACCTCAAAAATCCAAGAATCAAGAAGTGATAGATCCCATTGATTTGAGATATTAATTGATTGTATATTCTCCGGTGAGGGAGAGAAATTCAGAGGCATAAAGCAGGGCTGCTCTAATATCGTCTGCTTGAATAAAAGGATATTCCATTTGTATTTCTTCAGGGGTCATTCCAGAAGATAATTTTTCTAAGATGATTTCTACAGTCAAACGGGTTCCACGAATGACTGGTTTTCCCAACATCACCTGAGGATTGGTTTCTATTCTTTTAAGAAGGTCTTCTCTCATTTATGAACCTCCAAAGGGATAAATCTGACTTTATTTGGCGACAAAACAACGAAATGATTTGTAATTTTATCTTGATGATGTTCCAAAACAAATTGAATGGTAGTTATTTTTTCAATCGCTTTCTGGTTTTCAAACCGGAATAAAATTATTCCTTTTGTCATTTTTTTCTGCCGGAAAATAAACTCACCAAAGTCTTTATCATTAGTGATGAGAATAAAATTATTTCTTTGAGCATAATTTAATATATCTTCATCTAACATAGAAGTGTTAATTTCAACAACCGACTGGATTAAATAGCCTAACTGTCTTAAAAAATCAATAATCGTTTTTTCAACATTCACATCAGCAAGAAATCGCAATGTTTCATTTTTTTCAAACTGAGGCATCTTCCTACCACTCATTCCACTTAATAATGTTACTGAAGTAGTTGGTATTTTCCTTTTTGTGTTTCCAAAAATAATTTACCATATAATAATGCTCATAATATTCAAATTAAGAAAGAGTCCTTCCCCTAAAACAATTATTTTCAAATTCATTATACCATCTAAGAGAGACAGGAACCATTAAAGGAATTTTGCTGTATTATCGATCATTTTTTAAAATTGAAAGAATTCCATCAAATGAATTGTTCATAAGTGGGATAAGGTCTTGATTCTTGAATTTAAAAAACCATGGACGAACACATAGGTACACCCCTACAGTGATAATGGGACATTCTGGAAAAAGAGCTATACTCAAAAGTTGTGTTTGCAGGTTAGAAAGAGGTGGCGTATCCTAAGGTCATGATCCAATCAAATCATACCTTAAAAAAGAAAAGTGTTGTGGGGGTCAGGTCTTGATTCTTGAATTTAGATGAGTTTAATCTCATTTATTTATCTTCGGTTTTGATTGATCAAGCCTCAGTAAAATAACTATTATAAATATTTATTGGTTATGAAGTGAATCAAATCGTCAATATCTTGAAGATGAGATTGCAGTATTTGGTATAGTCTTTCGTCATCAACTTTCCAGTAAAGATGAACTAATAAATTTCTGAATTTAGCCATATTTGCCAAATTTTGAGCAAGTTTAATGGGAATGATTTTCTTTTCTCCAAGAAGAACAAAACCATCAGCGTAACTTTCTGGTACACCCCACTGCTCACGAGATAATATATGATGACATATATCTATGCATCCTTCCATAACAACAATGAAATAATATTTAACGCTTCCTAAAACTATAAGATCACCAATGATTTTTTCTTTTTTTTCTTTTTGAAATTCTTTTAAAATACTTAAGGCTTTCTGGATTTCACCAAAAAGGGAAAGAATTCTTTCTCTATCGATTGGCATTCTTCAGCTCCTGTCTATATTTTTTGAGGACTTCTTGAAAGTCGAGACACTTTTTCCACCGAAGGAGAAGAAAATCCGACCGAAGTGCTTCGTTTTTGTCTTTGAGAAGAAAACCTTTTGAAGCTCTATAAACCAAGCGATCAGGAGCGTGATTTAAAACGATGATATCGACGGGTATTTGAACGGCTTTTTCAATTTCTCTTGACAGTGAAACATCATAAAACAGATTGGATACCCGAGGATGATTCTCATCACAATAGATCGCTAAGTCGAGGTCATTATAAACCTCTTGTTCAGTAAAAGAACCAAACAAATAAGCAAAAATTATCTCATCATGTGATTGGATTAGGTTTTTTATTTTTTGGATGATTATTTCTTTCGATTTTAATTGCTGAGCCATTGAAAGCTCCCGTCCATATCTTTTCTTTAAATTTATTATAGCATTTGCTGCACAACAAGATCCTTCATGAAATTCTCGAAGACTATTATGCAACGAATTCCTGAGGGTCTATTATACAAATTAAAGAGGATAATGAGGAATTCCTGGATAAAATGTGCCCTGCTCTTTTAGCAAGATGTGTGGCTAGCGGGGTTCGTTATCCAGGCAACTGGGTTCACTTGACTCTGAAATACCGCCCGCGTTTTTTTATTGCATCTAGATATCTGCTGGGATGATATGAGTTCAAGATCATCTCTATTGAAAATATTTTTTAGTGCTAGGCTTTTATTCTTGTATTAATAATAATATTTGTAATTGGAAAAACATTAATAAGACAAAAAGATGAGATCCTCACGTAAAATCAGAGGGGGTCAGGTCTTGATTCTTGAATTTATAATGCATTTGGTTACTCAAATATCCGGCATTTGGTAGGTTTTACTCGAGCATTCTACATTAAATCCGTTATTTTAGCTTGAATGTTTTAAAACCAAAATCCCTTTCAAGAAACTCCAAAAGATGATAATGATGGATGATTTCACTAAATCATAAATGCTACGATGACTTCGACTCCGTCTTAGAATAAGTTGACTTCACTCATTACAATCAGTATCTTTCTTCACGATGTTTAAATCATGGTAGATTTTGTGATCAATCATCTGGAATGATTCGCCTTAGACCCTCTATTATATTTAGCCCGATCCAATCTCTAATCATTGCGAGCATCCTATCTTTTTCTCTCCCCTCTGATCTTTGCTACCTATCATCCAAAAGGGTAGACGATTTTACGGGGTGCTGGCAATGGTTCTTTTTTATTTTAGGGTAATTAACTGCTGTATTTTTAACCTGCCATTTGCTGTATTATTATTTTGCCATATACAGAATAGACCAAGGAATTTTTCAACTAAGGTTAAGCTTCCCTTTAAAGAAGGCAAGCTCTTTTTTCAATAAGAATCTCCGGCGCTCTTTAAGAGTAAGAGTAAATTGCAAACATTATTTGACACATACCCATTGAATCAGCCTCTATGTTACTTTGAACTATCAAGTGAGGACGAAAATGTGGTTTTTTATCCTGTCATTTAAAAAGCATATTTAGTAATTCGAGAAGATTATCCTTTTTTAAGAATATATGCAGTAAAAAAAAATAAAAAGATGAGATACAAACGGTTTCTTAATATGAAGTCACTGGATGACGCTTTACATATTAGATAAGACCTTCAAGTCTGTATAAAGTCGAGGATTGGGATAATGTTTTTAACTCATCACGAATTTTGAGGGCAGATCATGGTTTTTTATATACTTAGTTATTCAAATGGTAACGAAATGGGTTTCCCTCCTTGTTGGGCACTACGGTCAGCCGCTTCAATTATCTCAAATGTTTTCAATGCATCATCTAGATCTACAATGGTTTTTTCGTGGTTTAAAATACAATCAACAAAGTGATTTACTTCACCAGGAAATGGATGATGGGTTACATCTCCTGAATCAGGTGTAGTAGTAGGAATAGCTATCCAATCTTCCTGGCCAGGAAATGAATTCTTTGACCACAATTGATTGTTTCTTAAAGTTCCGTTTTCACCATAAAGCTCGAGGTTATAAATATAAGGGCAATTAACATCATAGGATGTACATACTTTTCCCATTGCACCATCTTTAAACCGTGTTATAAAAGTAATGGTGGTATCCTGTTCAAAATCACTTCGATAACGCCCAGATAAAGCTACTACTTCTACTGCATCTTGTTGAATAAACCAACGGAGGCCATCCACTGCATGACAGCCACCAACTTGAAGAATCGAACCACCAGTTTCTTTTTTTCTTGACCAAGGATAACATAAGTAGTTTTCATCGATTCGGTGCAAATAATCCACTTCAGCATAAAAAATTCTCCCCAAAACATTATCTTTTTGCAATTTCTTTATTGTTATAAATAATGGATTCCAGCGCAACACAAAACCAACAATTGTTGTTACTCTGGCTTTATCAACTGCTTTTTTCATTTTCTTCATGTCCGACCAATTAATTGCTATGGGTTTTTCAATTACGATATGTTTCCCATAATTTGCAGCCATAATGGTCTGTTCGGCATGCATAAAATTAGGTGTACAAATACAGACAATATCGACTTCGGAAAGCTTCATCATCTTCTCAAGATCAGTAAAATACTGGCAAGATTCTAACTGATATTCCTGAGCTTTAGCCACGGCTTTCATTTTATCTCGGCTAGCTATCGCAACAACTTCGGTATGGGGATTAAGCTTAAAAGCTCGTATATATTCTCCCGAAACCCAACCAGTTCCTATGATTCCAACACCTAATTTCTTCATAACTCTGTTCCTCCTTATATCAATTTTTCTTTCGAGAGTATGCCCCCACAATAAACAAAATTAAAAATCCTTGGATAATCAGCTTGCCAGTATTAGATATATTTATTTTCTGAAGCAAAGAAGTTAATAATTTAATGATATATGCACCGGCAATTGTGCCCTCAACACCGCCTATACCACCCACAAATGATGTCCCCCCAATAACAGTGGCTGCGACTGAATCAAGTGAATAATCTCTTCCCAATCCTAACGATACTGCTCCAATATCACCGGTAAGAACTAAAGCTGCGACTGCGGAAAGAAGACCAGATAAAGCATAGACTGACATAAGAATAGTATCATTCTTTACTCCAGAGAGCTGAGCAGTTCGAGAATTAGCAGCAACCGCATACAAACGTGCCCCCCAGGTTGTTCGATACAGAACAAGAATAAATAGGAAAGCAATGCCAATCCAAATTAGAAAAGCAACTGGGACAATGTTTAAAATTCGACCACGGCCGATAAAGCGGAGGTTGTTGGGCACAATCCCTCTTGGTTGCCCTTTGGTATAAATCAAATATAGCCCTCGTAAAATAAAATCCATACAAAGGGTCATCACGAATGGTGAAATACGTGCTTTCGTTATGCCTAAGCCATTCAGAAAACCAAAAACCAATCCCAATAAAAGACAGAATAGACTTACTGGAAGTACCAATTGGGCATTACCTAAAATGGTACCGATAGAAAAAACATGGATAAAGGTTATAATTGAACCAACTGAAAGATCAATCCCACCGGTTAATATCACCATTGTTTGACCAATAGCAACAATACCAAGACCTGCAGTTTGTTTGGCAACATTAAGGAGGCCAACTGGATTAAATGATTGAGGAGAAAGAATTCCAGAAATTGACAATAAAATAATCAACCCAATATATACACCAAAATTTTTCATAAAATAAGAAAGTTGGTTGGGTTTGTAAATTTTAATTTCGGACATTTCTAACTCCTCTTTCGGTAAAAGATCATAGCTATCACCAGAACCAAACCAGTTAAAATTTCTTTATAAAACGAAGATTGTAAGTTGAATCGGAAACTGATTAAATTGAGAACATTATTTAGCATTGAAACAATTGCTACACCAGCAATTGTTCCACCTAAACCACCAACTCCTCCTGATAAAGGAGTACCTCCCACTACAACAGCCGTTACTGAATTGAGAGTAAAAGGTACCCCATAGAGAGCTCCTCCACTTTTCACGCGAGCCGCTAAATAAAGACCTGTCATAGCAGCCATAAGCCCAGCAATAACATATGTAGATACTTTAATCCTCCCAACTGATATACCAGCATTAGCTAAAACTTCTTCATTGCCACCCAAAGCGTAAATATACCGTCCAAATCGAGTTCTATATAAAAGGTAAAATTCTATTCCAACAAAACCAAGAAACAAAAGAAAAGGAATCGAAAACAATCCCCAGCTTCTGGTAAGAGCTATTTGGAACGAGCTCGGAATGTAACCCCCAGTGGTTTTATGAAGGGTATAAGCTAAACCTTGGAATATGAAACTCGTACAGAGTGTAACAATTAACGGGGGTATACTCATTTTTTGCACCAATAAACCGTTAAGAGTTCCAAAACCAACACCTGCACCAAGGCATAAAAGCAATGATAGAATGATAATGATTGGAGAATCTGTCATGGTGTTGGCTGCAATTAAAGTTACCAAGCTAATTTGTGAACCAACTGAAAGGTCAATACCCCCTCCAAGTATAACCAATCCCTGCCCTAAACTAACTAAACCTAGTGGTACCATTTGAATTAAAACATTGGATAAGTTGCTAATTTGGATAAATTCTGGAACAATTGCCACTACAATGATAACTAAACCAAATAAAACCAACCAGATAAAAGATGAAGAATGACGATTAGGATGAAAGATTTGATACCAAAATGAATATAATTTATTCATTGGTTCAAACCTCTTTCTGACCACTAGCCGCAAACATGATTTCTTCTTCAGTGGCGTTTTGACGAAAAAACTCACCGGTAATTTTTCCCTCAAAGAAGACCAAAATACGATCAGGGATTCTAAGGAGTTCAATCATATCACTAGTAACCATGAGAATAGCAACTCCCTCATCAGCGAATTGTCTCATGAGTTGGTAAATCCCCATCTTTGCGCCAACATCAACTCCTAAAGTTGGTTCGTGAAAGAGAAGAACTTTTGGTTTTAATGGGAGCCATTTGGCAATTACAACTCGCTGTTGATTACCACCACTTAAATTTTGGACAGGAGTTGAAATCATAGGAACCAATATATTTAATGTCGAGACCATCTTTTCAACTATTTCTTTTTCTTTCCGACGGTGGATAAATCCGATTGATTGTCTTAAATGGAGAGAAGGAAGAGCAATATTCTTTCTTACTGATTGTGTTACCGCTAAGCCTTCATTACGCCTATCATCTGGGATAAAACCAATACCTAAATGGAGTGCATCACGAGGTGAACGAATTGATACTTTTTTGCCTTCGTAATAGACCTCTCCTTTGCTTATTGGATAAGAACCAAAAAGGAACCTGATGATCTCTCTTTGACCATTACCGGTCATTCCTCCAATAGCGAGAATTTCACCTTGACGCAAATCAAAACTTATGCCCTTAAGATGTCTTCTTTGGTCTTCAATATTACGCAATGATAAAACAACAGGATTATCTTGAAAATTGTGACGATAGGGGAAAGTACTGCTGATTTCTCTGCCTACCATGAGTCGTATTAACTCATCCTGATTAATTGTATTTACTAAAAAAGTACCCACAATTTTTCCATCCTTAAGAACCGAAACTCTATCAGCTATGGAAAAAATCTCATTTATACGATGAGAAATGTAAATTACAGTTACTCCTGATGCTTTCAAATTATAAATAAGTCGAAAAAGCGCTTCTACCTCTTTTTCTGGAAGAGCTGCAGTTGGTTCATCCATAATGATAATTTCTGCTTTTGAAACCAGAGCCTTCAGTATTTCGACCATTTTTGCTTCAGCTGCTCCTAAATCACCAGCATAAAGATCGAGATCTATATTTATTTGTAAGTTTTCCATCAATTGAATGCAAATTGCTCTGGCTTTTTGCCAATCGATACGATCTTTTTTCCCGACCGGTTCATTCCCTAAAATAATATTTTCAATAATGCGAAGATGTGGAAGGAGATTATATTCTTGGAATACAGTACTTATTCCTTGTTCAATAGCTTTTCTGGGTTCAGTCATTTGGACTTTTTTCCCTTTTAAATAAATCTCCCCAGTATCTGGACGATATTTACCAGCAATAATCTTAATTAAGGTAGATTTACCAGCACCATTTTCGCCCACCAAAGCATGGATTTCCGCTCGGTTAAAGGAGATAGAAACGTGGTTGAGTGCGGTTACTCCTGGAAAAAACTTTGTAATATCTTTACATTCCAGTAGTATCAAAGTAACAAGCCTCCATAAAAATCAGAGGGAGTAATGAAAAAACTCCCTCTGATTTTTATAATTTTTTGTCGATCAACAATTTATCACTCACCTGGGAATAAAGCTTTGATTTGTTCTTCGCTCATATGGGTATTTGCCCAGAATGAATCAGGTAAATCAGGTCGAACAAATTGATCAAGGTTTTCACCGGTAATTGTGTAAACATGGAGAATTTGATCTTTCGGAACATCTTTCCCAATTTCAACTTTCCCTTGGACAATATCCAAACCTAATTTTAATCCTTCAGCAAAGAAATAGGTCGGCATGGAACATCCTACTGCATCAAATTTATCTTTACCCATATTTTCTTTCCAAAGTTTTAAAAATCCGTTGTTATCTTCCCCTGACATGGGAATTAACGGTCTACCAGCCTCCAGAAAAGCTTCAATTGCTCCCTGAGTCATAGATCCACCCGAAGCCCAAACACCATCGATATTTGGAAATGCAGCTAAGAAATTCTCCATAGCTACTTTTCCTTTAGCATAATCCCAGTCAGCAAAGGTTTTGCCTAAAATTTTAATATCTGGATATTGATCAAAAACTGCTTTTGCACCTACCCAGCGATTAATAGCAACTGTTATGCCATCCATTCCATCAAGAGCTACAATGTTACCTTTCCCTCCCAATTTTTCGACTAAGAATTGTGCGCCGATCGATCCAAACTCCTTGTCATCTGACATTAAACTGGCTGTATACTTATCAGTCTCGAGTGGCGAAACGCAGGGGATAACCACCGTGCCTTTTTCATAAAATTTTTGAATAACACTGGAAACAGCTGGTGGATTGACTGGCTGAAGAATAAGAATATCAACTGTTCTGTTCAATAAATCTTCTAAATCGGATACCTGTTTTTCTGCACTATAATCGGCATTTGCATAATAAACTTCTCCAACCAATCCGGCTTCTTTTTGCCGATCGACTTCGGCATAGAATTCGGCTTTACTCTGAACTCCCCAAGTATTACCCTCCCAAACATTTGAGAAAGCTACGTTAAAAGGCGGTTGTTTTTCTTGAGCAAAAGAAATTCCTGTGGTTAAAGCAAATATCATTAAAATGCAGAGAAATAATAATCCTTTATGTTTCATAATACTCACCCCTCCATAAATGTTTTACTAATATTAATTCTATGAGTACATGAAGCAAAGGTCAATTAAATTTTGAAAGAATATATGCTACATATTTTTAAAAAATATGAAAGATTAAGAACTTTTATGTTTAAATTCAACCTCGGTTTGATGAAAATAAACTTAGATTCCTAACTACATATTAAATGGGATCTTGATTCGAACAATTTCCCAACTAGGAATGTCTATCTTGAAAATTCACCTCCCACTTTTTTTTAATTGATTAAAGCAAAAATCACTCTTAACATTTTATCCATATAACCAAAAACCGACAAAGAAGATTAAAAAAAATGGTTCCCATCACTTGTAGAAACCTAAAAAAACGGATTTTTACAAACTTCATCGCTTGAAGATGGCGAGCATGAGAAAAAAACCCATTTCAATAGCCTTTCCGGGTATCGGTTTATTCGTAGTAACCAGCTTCCATCGCTTGAATAGCTTGAGCTTGGAGAATTTGGTTTACAATCGTTTCCAAGAATTGGGAATCAGAGGGGGCCAGGTCTTGATTCTTGAATTTTTAATGCATTTGGTTACTCAAATATCCGGCATTTGGTAGGTTTTACTCGAGTATTCTACATTAAATCAGTTATTTTAGCTTGAATGTTTTAAAAGAAAAATCTCAATGGTTGGCACTGCTTGCTGCTGATCTGTCTCTTGTCGAAGACAAGATTGTTACCCTCTATGGAAAGCGCTGGGATAAATGCCTTCTTCAAGATGATAAAATCGGTCTTGAAACTTACTCGGGAATTCCAGGTTCACTTCCTTGATGCTCTGGTCTCTCATATCAGTATCGTCTTTATCCGCTTCATCATGCTGGTTGTCGTTGCCCGAAGGAACGCCGACCACCGAACCTTTGGCAAGCATTTCTATACCTGCTATGATGAAATTCAGGATATGACACTCATGGAAGCGTTGGCGTTACTCCTTGAGCTTTTCAAATCAACTATGAGAGAGGTTTTCGTCCTTTCAGAAGAAAAAATCAAAGTGCTACTCATTTATTTTATAAATAGTCTTTCAGCATAGTTGAAAGAAAAAGTAATACTTATGAACTACGAAAGTTGAGATAGTTATTTAAAAGTTTAGTAGTTTCAAGCTGTTTCATTTCTCGATTTTTTTGTATACTTTATTAATATCTTAAAGAATTGTAGTAAAAAAATCTTCATTTTTAAACATCTTTTTAAAGTATATAAAAAAATACCCCTTAAATGTTTAAGGGGTATTTTTTTATTACCTGAATTAAAGGAAAATTATTCTTGCATCAATTCTTTGATTTTTACTGCTGCTTCTTTAAATGCTTCTTCTGGGGTTGCTTCACCAATAACTGCTTTTTGTATAGCCTCTCTCACTGCAACTGAAACATTTGGATATTTTTCTCCTCCACCGTATTCAAACCTATTTCGAGCATTTTCAAATGTTACTAAAAATGCCTCGAGTAACGGTAAATTCTCGATAACACTCGGTGCTATTGATTTTCTGGTTGGAATGTTATAAACATTTGTATTGAAGAATTCCATGCCGGTTTCTTCCATCAAAAATCTAAGAAATTCCCAAGCAGCTTTTTGTTTTTCGGGTGAAGAAAATGGACTTATTCCAAAAGGTTCACCACCGACTGGAGCAATAGTTGGCATGCCTGCTTTTGGTACTGGAATCTTAGTAATATCAAAGTTCATATTTGCCTCGACTGAAGAAGGAATATCCCAACAGCCTTGTATCATCATGGCTGTTTTGCCAAGTCGGAACTGAACCCCTACATCTCCCTGGTTCCAATTTACGACCTCTGGAGAAGTAAATCCCTTCTTTACAAAATTTGTATGGAATTCGAGCGCACTAATTGACTCAGGCGTATCTAAGGCCAAAAGATCACCGCCATTGCTCCACAAAAATGACTCAAAGTGCCAGGTCGCTTCTTCACTGGTAAAAGCTGAATAAGCATAACCATAACGATCACCCTTGGTCAGTTTTTCAGCCCAAGTTAAAAGATCATCCCAAGTCTCTGGTGGTCCAGATAAACCAGCTTCTTCAAAAAAATCTTTATTATAATGTAATGCTAAGGTGTTTGTACTAAACTGCATAGCATAGGGCTTATCTTTCCAGGTAACAGCACTTTGAGATCCTGGGAAAACATCATCCCATTTACCCCAATCATTAACAAACTGGGTGAGATCAAAAAGAGCTCCAGCTTCTGCGAGATGAGGAATGTCTTGAGTATCACAAGTAATTACTTCTGGAAGGCTTTTTGTTTTTGTTCCTAATAAAATTCTTTCAATATTCTGGCCAAGAGGAACATAGATTCGGTTGATTTTAATATTTGGGTTATTTTTTTCAAATAAATCTATTGTTTTCAACCACACCTTACCCCATTGCAAACTATCAGCCCACACATCCTGAACTGAAATTTCTATTGGCTTATTTTCAGCAGCAAAAGCAATGACTGTCGATGACACAATAAACACTAAAATTAAAATCACGCTCATTAATCTGGATTTCATTTCGTTTTCCTCCTATTATTTACTACTTAGATTGAAATACTAATTTTCTAACACCAAAAAGAATCGTTTCACCTCCCTTTTTCATTAGTTTTGATCTAATAACTACTGTTTCAAAGCACCAGCGGTTAACCCTTTTATGATAAATTTTCCTGTTAAAGTAACAACGACCAATGCTGGTATTGAAAAAATAAAGCCACCAGCCATAAGGTTATTCCATCTCAGACCATAAAGCTCCATATACTTATACAAACCAACGCTCATGGGTTGAATTTTATTATCTGTAGTTATTACCAAGGCATAAACAAAATCAGCCCATGGCATCAAAAATGCAAAAATCGCACTGGTTGCTATACCTGATTTAACTACTGGAACTACTATTTTAAAAAAAGATGTAAAATGTGAAGCTCCGTCAATTAAACCTGCTTCAATTAATTCGAAAGGCATTGAACGCATATAAGCCGTTAATATTAAAGTGCAAAGAGGGATTGTATATGTGGCGTTGGCAAGTATTAAGCCCAAACGGGTATTTATTAATCCTACGTTTGAATACATCATAAATATTGGAATGGATAACATTACAACAGGAAACATTTGGCTTAATATCAAAGTAAAGTTAACATACTTACCAAACTTAAAACCATAGTGGGCCAATGCATAACCAGCAAAAGGAGCAGTAAAGAGAGTTATTAGTAGACTTCCAGTAGCAATTATAAGGCTATTTATAATATTAGAACTTAATCCAATAAACGTTTCAATAAATGGTTGAAATGTTATTTTTGGTGGAAACCAATAAGGAGGAACATGAAACATGTCTTGTAGAGTTTCAAAACCATAAATTATCATAAAATATACTGGCAAGAGAAGGAGTATAGTTATAAAAATTCCTATTGCCATCCAAGTATAATCGCCAATTTTATACTTATTAACTTTCATACTCATCCTCCCTAATTACTTTCAACCTTAAACAAGGCAAATCCAAATACAATAGCAAGGATAATTACAACCATAATATTAGCTACTGCCGATCCCATACCAAAAAGATATTCTCGAAATGCTAATTGATAAGAAAGAGTACTTAAGAGATGAGATGAATTCGCAGGTCCACCTTGAGTTGCAATCCAAACTATATCAAAGTGTTTAATAGTATAAACAAAACCAAGCATTAAAACTGTTATGATCACATATTTAAGCATGGGAACTGTTATGTAAATTAACTTGTGCCATCCTTTTGCACCATCAACTGAAGCAGCCTCATATAACTCAACTGGAATTTCTTTAAGACCCGTATGGAGGAGCACGTAGTTAAAGGGGATCCCAATCCAAATGTTAATTACTGTCAAAGTCCATATCACTAAGTTGGGATTGGTGAGCCAATTAATAGGATCGGTAATCAAATTATTGGATAGAAGAAAAGCATTAATGATACCTTGTTCAGAAAAAAAGAACTTAAAAGCGTTTGCTGACACTATTAAAGGGAGAAACCATGGTATTAATAATAATCCCCTTAAGTATCGGTCACCCGGAAAATCCCTATTAAAAATTAAAGCCAACATAAATCCTATCCCAAACTGGAATAAGATTGAAAATGCAGTAAATATTATTGTGTTTCTTATTGCTTTTTTAAATGCTGGTAGTTTAAATAATTCACGATAATTATCCAATCCATTATATTTGCTCTCTCCAGAGACAAAAGACATCACATCTATTTTTTGAAAACCAAGAGAAATATTATAGATAAAAGGATAAATAAAATAAATTGATATGAAAATTAATACTGGGAGTAAAAATAAAAACCCAATAAAAGGCGATCTTGTTTTTGATAAAGAATTTTTAAAATGAAAAACTCTCATTTTTACCAACCTATGAATTTATATCGAGTATTTTGCTTAAATTCTTTCCCAGAATAAGACTTTCATCTTCTTCCTTTAAATCGAGAAATTTTATTTTATTTAATTGAAAAATATGGCCTCCCTGACCTCCATAAGGAGAATCGGAACCAAATACTATCCTATCGGCTCCAATTTCTTCCACTGCTAACTTAATTGGATGACTTGGAACTCCAGAGGTTTCTAACCAAATATTGTTACACATGCGAGCAGCATCAATCGCTTCTTTCCACAAATCTGTGATGCCCATATGCGCCATAATGAACTTAACTTTGGGGAATCTATATGCAAGCTCGGCTATTTGTAGGGGTTCTGACCACGGAGGTGTTCCTGAATGAACGATAACCGGTACATTAAACTTTGATATTTCCTTCATCATGGTGTCCATAAGATCAGAATTAATCGGAAAACCTGTCATCCAAGGATGTAATTTAAATCCTTTAAAATGAAGGTCCTTTATACATCTATTTATTTCTTCTAATGATTCTTCTTCATACCAGGGGTTTATTGTTCCAAAAGGGATAATCTTTGTAGGGTAATTATTGGCTACTTCTGCTATTTCATCATTCGACTTTATAAAATCACTAAACAAACCACCTATTGTAAATAAAATAAATTTATCTATTCCAGCTAATTCATGATTTCTTATATGATCTTCTATGCTTGATCCCTGAACAAAGTCCAACTTTGCATTTTTTGAAAAATAATGGCAGTGAGCATCTATAATCATATTTTTTACCCCCTAATTTACATTTTTATAATTTAAATTTTAAAGAGACGATAAGCATTACCCCACAAGATTTTATTTAGAACTTCCTCCTCAAAGTTAAGAACTTTTATTTTTTCTAATTCAGCTTTAATTTGAGATGTTGGAGAGTCGGAACCAAACAATAAGCGATCGGCTCCAATCTTATTAACTGCCTCAGATACAAAAACCGGATGACAAGTTAAAGATGTTTCCAAATAAACATTTGATACCCGGTTAAACGATAAAGGAATATCCAAAAAGAAGTCTGCTCCTCCCATATGTCCTAAAATAAATATTCCTTCAGGATATCTTAGAGAAAGTTCTAGTATTTGTAATGGCAGAGAAAAAACTGGAGTTCCTGAGTGAATATAGATAGGAATTTTGAGCTGTATTGCTTCTTCAATTACTGGGAAAACAATTCTTTCATTCGCTTGAAATCCTTGCATTGGAGGATGAAGTTTTAGACCAGATAAACCTAAATCGTTGATGCTTCTTTTTAGCTCGTAAATGGCTTCCTTCCCAAACCAAGGGTTAACAGAAGCAAATCCAATAAACCTCTCGGGATATTTTTTAATCGCGTTGCTAATTAATTCATTACCTTCTTGGTTTTTACAAACAATATTTGCTCCCATTGGGCAAAGAACCGCCATACTAACTCCCAAACTATCCATTTCGTCTAATAATTCTTCTGCTGTTTGTGATACATAAGGTGTATTCCCTATATGACAATGAGTATCTATAATGTTCTTTCCAATATCTTTTCTAATAGCAGAATTTTTATTCAAGTTATAATCACCACCATAAAAATATTTTTTATCTCATTACTTTTTTAAGACAATCTTCGTATTCCCCATATAGGGGAATAGCATCGCTTGGATATCAGAGGTGGGCATGACCTCATCAGCGATATGAATACCTAATGTTTCTTTCATTATTTTTCGTCGTTTTTCAATTCGCTTCCATGAATCTGGATACTGTACTTGTATTATCTCTCGAGTTGCCTCATCAGCGACAAACAAACCATCTTCTATATGAACACCCCCGTAGGGCTCACCGGGAAATGCGATAATATCACATTGAAGAGCCATTCCTGATTTAATCTGGTGGGTTGATCCTTGAAAGAAAATACTATTGGTCCATTCCTCGGTATGAGTAAGATGGCCTGGATTTAAACCGATGCCAAATGCTTTAAAATCACCGATTGATTTCTTAACCGCCTGAAATACTTCATCTCCTAANNTTCTCACATAGAGCCCGGTTCTAGCTACCAAAGCACGACGGTATCCCATACCGACTGTAATAATTTCACCAAGCTCGAGTTTCTTTTGATAGGTTGGACTTTTCAAGCCAGGTAGAACATTTTCTAAACCGAAATTAATATTAGGGTGAACACTAAGAGGATCACCATCAATAGCCAGGTGTTGAGAGGCATCAATTTCGCTTTCACCAATTTGGAGATTTTGAAGGGTTTGTAAAACCTTTCTCGAAGCTTTGGTACCAGCAATCTCATGAAAAATAAGCTCTTTAACATCCAGAGAAATCCTTATCCCATAATCAGGATGAATCATGAGGTCGGAAGCATTCTTAAGATTTTCACAATTAACCAAATTTTGTAATTCTTGTACGATATAATAGGGAATTTCAAAGGTTTGAGAAGGATTGGTACATTCAATTGGAATAAAATATTTCCACCCAATTATACCGATGTGACTGTTTTTTTGAATCCCTGCTCTCTGGTATATTTCTCTCAATGATTTACTCTTGCCTCTGGGTTGGCCAACCAAACTAAAACTTTGGAATAAAACTTTCTGAAGATTAAACGGGATAATAGTAGAATAATCTAATCCCTCATTTCCAACTATAAGCGTTGGTTCTTGTTCCAGGGAAAGAATGAGAAGGGCCTCTTCAAAACGAGGATCATATCCAGTTAAAAAATGGATATTCGAGTAATGCTCACGATCACCATATATAATTAAATGGGTATAACCTTGGGATGAAGCCAGTTGAAGCAATGACTTTATTCTAAGCTGATAAACTGATTCATTAAGTGCTGGGGCTGAACTATAAACAATGGCATCTGTTAAGTTTTGATGTTTCATTTCAATTTCTGTTATTTTACTCACTCCAAAACCTCCTTATATAAATTCCCTTTATTATTTTTCCTTACATTTTCCAGTTGAGGAGCGAATAATAATTTCACAAGGCATAATGGTGATTTCTTCAAGTTTTCGATTGCTCTCAACCATGGTACATAACTTTTCGACTGCTAAACTCCCCATTTCAAAAACTGGAACTTTAATGGTGGTTAAGGGAGGGCTGATGACTTTTGCAACTTCATTGTCATCAAACCCAACTACTGAAAAATCCTCTGGCACTTTATATCCTTTATCATGGATAGCTTTTATAACGCCGGCTGCCATAAAGTCATTACCGCATATGATCGCAGTAGGTCTGGGATGTTCATTAAATAACCCAAGCATTAACTGGTACCCACTCTCGATTTGATAATCGCCAAACTTTATTAAATTTTCATAAACTAGTAAGCTTCTTCTTATTAAAGCATCTCGAAAACCATTCGCTCGATCGACCATGTGCAGCTGATCCGCAAACCCTCCTATCAAAGCAAATTTGGTATGGCCAAGCTGAACAAGATAATCAATAACTTGAACAATGGCTCCGTGATTATCAAAATTAATTTCCACTCGAGTTGGAATGGTTGATTTGCATCCAATTAATACATAAGGAATGTTCCTATCTTCTAAATAGAGCAAAGATCGGTAATTTATAGGCCAAGAACCAAGAATCAATAGCCCATCAATATATTTATCTTTAATTAGATTTTCAAAAAATTTTGATTTTTGTGCTTCTTCAACAAAACCAATTCCAATCTGAAGGTTGTAGGAGGTCTTTTTTAAGTAATCATAAATTCCTTGAACAACTGGAAGCTCATAGCGCCAAGTAGAAGGAAGAATGGGATTTTCTTCAATGATGGATAACATAATAGTATTGGAGACTCCCTTCGCCAAGCTTCGAGCCGCAGAGAGAGGAACATAGTTTAGTTTCTTAATCGCCTCTTCAACTTTTTTCCGTGCTTCTTCGCTTACTGAAGGATGATTATTGAGTATCCTTGATATAGTACCGGTTGATACTCCAGAAAGCCTGGCTACATCAATTAAGGTCGCTCGTTTTTTTAATTTCTTATTTTGATTTTTGTCCATATTTCTTAACCCACCTTTAGCATCATTCTTGGTAAACCATCTCGTTATGGATTATATCCTTAAATCATGCTAAAGAGATAAAATTTGTAACCGCTTACATGTTAGCGTTTACAGAATATTATATATTCATTCATTTGTCAATATCTATAAACTCATTTTTTTATTTATACTATAGCCATTATTAGAAAATTTATTTATTAAAGCAATATTCTGTAATTGTTAACACTTAATAGAAATGTAAATAAGATGAGTAAAAAAAATTTTATCTGGTAAACTAAAAAGAGGCTTTAATAATGTATATTAAGGAGGAGCGAATAATTCCTATGAATTTGTGTAATGCGCCTTGTATTACGAATAATGTTTCAGATAGAAAGAATCTCTCAAGATGGTTAATATGATGCTGAAAAAAGTGATTTTTATATTTTTTACTGTATTTGTTTTTTTATTCATAGCATTTGGATACTCCCAAGCAAAAATCCTAATAAAATCACTCGAGCACGATCAAATCTCCATTAATATCTATCATGATTCCCTGGAAATGGCCGATAATAATAATGTCCTTATAGATCGATACTTAATGGAGCCTTGGATTATTATCGATGGCTGTCTGTATTCAGATGAAAAAGTTGTTTTCGTCATTTTAGGAAGGGAAGGTGAAATTCGGGGAGAAAGACTTGCTTGTTATAAATTTGAGG
>MTKZ01043491.1_pt2 | contig 18415 bp, 16 predicted proteins | sample 1042781 | NCBI WGS metagenome assembly MTKZ01 (sample SAMN06212207, study PRJNA360539) | anaerobic digester metagenome | biome: Wastewater treatment plant; material: sludge; isolation source: anaerobic digester fed with sludge from wastewater treatment plant | place: Denmark: WWTP Viborg ... | reverse complement strand
GAAGTGGATGCACTGGGTGGATACTCCGGTATCGTCACGGATCATACAATGATTCAGTTCAGGATGCTCAACTTGTCCAAAGGCCCTGCCATGTGGAGTCCGCGTGCTCAGAGTGACCGGATGGAATTCGCCGGCAAATGGAGGCACATGCTGGAGCAAAATCCATTGATAGACTTCTGGCAGGAAATGGTCTCAGGCCTCATTGTCAAAGATAAAAGAGTCGTCGGTATCAGAACAGGCATGGGCATCGAAGTTCGTGGTAAATCTGTAGTTTTGACCAATGGAACCTTCCTGAATGGCATCATCCACATCGGAGAGAAGCAATTCGGTGGAGGAAGAGCTGGCGAAAGTGCAGCCAAAGGTATTACTGAACAACTCGTAGAACTCGGCTTTGAAGCAGGACGAATGAAGACAGGGACGCCACCAAGACTCGATGGCCGTTCACTCAATTATAACAATATGGAAGAACAGCCTGGTGATGAAAAGCCTGGTAAATTCTCCTATGCTGATACACCTACGATTAAAGATCAAATACCTTGTCACATCACCTACACGAATGACAAGGTACACGAAGTCTTAAAAACAGGATTTGCTCAGTCACCTATGTTTCAGGGTAGGATTCAGGGACGCGGTCCACGATATTGTCCGTCTATAGAAGATAAGATCGAAAGATTTGCAGATAAGGAGCGACATCAGTTATTTGTAGAGCCGGAAGGCAGAAATACCATCGAGATCTATGTCAATGGTTTTTCAAGTTCTTTACCTGAAGATGTGCAATACAAGGCGCTGAAAATGATTCCCGGCTTCGAAAATGTAAAAATGTTCCGCCCTGGCTATGCCATCGAATATGATTATTTTCCACCTACACAGCTGAAGATGTCGTTGGAGACTCATTTGATTGGCGGTTTATACTTCGCAGGTCAGATCAATGGAACCACAGGATATGAGGAAGCTGCTTGTCAGGGCATGATGGCCGGAATAAACGCAGCATTATCTGTTCAGGAAAGAGATCCATTTATTCTTGGTCGTTCTGAAGCCTATATCGGTGTCCTGATCGATGATCTGATCAATAAAGGTACCAATGAACCATACAGGATGTTTACGTCTCGTGCGGAGTTCAGGATCCTGTTAAGGCAGGACAATGCCGACCTGAGACTTACACCACTGGCTGTCGGATTGGGTATGAAAGGTCTGGACAAGAGAATGGCACGGGTCAATGAGAAAAATGAAAAAGTACAGGAGATCATTGATTGGTTTAGAGAGACGAGTGCAGACCCTGCAGAATTAAACCCACATTTTGAAGCGGTAGGAAGTAGTCCTATGAAACAAAAAGTCAAGATGGATCAGGTCATTACCAGGCCTAATATTCAGATCAATGATATGGCAGTTCATATGCCGTTATTGAAGGATTTTCTTGCAAACTATGATGACGAAATCGTACAGCTGGCTGAAACCAATATGAAGTATGCCTCCTACATCGTTAAAGAAATGGAGATGGTCAACAGGGTAAGCAGGCTGGAAGAAATGAAGTTACAACCCGACTTTGATTATAGTACTATCACCTCACTCTCGCTTGAGGCACGTGAGAAACTCAACAAACATAAACCTGCCTCTCTAGGCCAGGCTGGCAGAATCAGTGGTATTAATCCGGCGGATATTAGTGTGTTGTTGGTGCATTTGAAATAGTTATTATTCAATAAATTAGTTCTTTGAATGTTCTTCAATCGGTACCTTGACCCAAATCTTCGTGCCATTTGGAAGCAAATTCTCAATTTTGTATTCACCACCCATTTTATTAGCCAAACTGATCATTTTACTAATACCTTTGCCCTCATTATTACGGTTAACATCCATTCCCCGACCATCGTCTTCCAAAGTTGCAATGAATAGACTATCCACTTTCTTGAAATTGATATTCACGAAGCTCGCATCAGCATGTTTAACAATATTGTTGATTGATTCAAGAATAATCTGGTACAATTGGTGTTCCATTTCTATTTGAAATCGTCCAATGTGATCTTCTTCCTTTATATTAAACAATGTATTGTACTGCACCGTCAATTTTGAAACTAAAGCATGAGTCGCTGCCACAATTCCATCTTGCTCCAAAACACCGGGAAGTGTATTGTGAAAGATAAGTTCATCAACATTAGTTACACTTGTTCTCATGTCAATTAGTTTCTTATAAATTACACTATTATGGTCATCAAGTTGATCCGGGTCTATGGCTTTAATTAATGATCTCAAAGTAGTAAGTTGGGCATTTTGATCCTCTTGATCAATAGCAGCCAACCTTCGTCTTTCGATATTCTGGCCCTGGTATAAAGCATTTTCAATCTCTAAATTTTTAGTTTTTAGAGCGAAATTTATTTCTTTTAATTTTTTATTGGTCCTGAGAATATATAAGGTGCTAAAAAATCCAATTATAGAAATGATGATAAGTAAATTACGTGTAGTTATCAATTTCTGGTGTTTAACTTTTTCAAGATTCAACTTTGAAATTTGTTCATTTTTGGAAATTTCATAGTTGTAAGCTTTTTCCAATAACTGAGTATTGATATCCTGATTATATATCGTATCAGACCATCGTTGATAATTCTTGTAATTTTCAAAAGCTTTCCTGCTTTCTCCGTTCCTTTCATAGGCATTTGACAAGATCTCATAATATTCTTTCTTTTCAGAAGGAAATGTAATATCAGATTTTTCAAGGATCGTTAGACCAAAATTCGCAATTTCAATTGCTTCAGACAGTTTTCCCTTCAACAAAGCTATTTTTGCATCATTAATGAAAACTGTGTGAAATCCCCAACTTTGTTCACCAGTCAACTTCTTGTGTAAAGTTTTGGCAAGGTCGTTGTATTTTTGGGAAGAATCCAAGTCATTTGTTTTTATATAAGCATCAGCCAGATTTGCGTACATACTGACCAGTCGCTGGTTCTTACCCATGGGTTCCTGGATAGATATGCCTCCTTTGAACTGCGTAATAGCTGCTTTAAATTTGAATTGCTTGTTAAGAATCACACCTTTTTGGTTCTTGTAAAATACTTTGGTATTCAAATCATTTAGGCTATCTGCTAAATGTTCACCTTCATTAGAAAATTTCAGCGCCAGATCGTATTTCTTGATCATGAGATAAATATTCGCAATACTGGATATAGTAGATTTTAGATTTGAAACTAATTGATATTTATCCTGAATTTTTTTTGCTTTAAGTAGCAGGTCAAGTGCTTCATAATATTGTCCTTTATAGGTGAGTACACTACCGTATTCGGAATAATATAATGCCTCCCATTGCTTGTTTCCTTCGCTTTTAAAGATTTCATTAGAATGATGTAGCATCTTCATGGCGTTTTCATATCTCTCAGGGAAATCATAATCTATCTGCGCCCTTCTAAACAGTGCGATACCCTCTATGAGAGGCATTTTTGCCTTTTTAGCTAATTGAAACATTGTATCTAAATGCCTTTGAGCAAGTGGCTCCTGATCTTGATAATCCATCTCAATTCGCACCCATTGGCTTCTGGCATTGGCCTCGCCCATTGCGTAATTTAGCTTTTTTGAATCAATGATGGCTTTTTCTAATTTTGCATAGGCAAGGGAGTCCATTCCAGAGAGCCAATCAAGTCGAGCCTGTTCGATCATTTCATCCACCAAATTGATCTGAGTTTGTCCTTTTCTTTTTTCAAGTGAAATTTTAGGAATCACTGCCTGTCCATGTATATGACATGCAATGAAAGAAAGGATAATATAGATGATAATAAATCTCAAGTGAGCTAATTATTCTGTGAATTTAACTCAAATTAATTAAAAAAAACTAATGTAAATGCAGATATGCATTTCAATATAAGATTTAAAGCTTGCATAGTAACCGTTTCAGAGTATGTGCACTTTAAAAAATGTATTGTAAATCAAAATAACTCAAGTTTCGGCAGTTAAGAAACAAAGGTAGATGCCTGATGTTAGATGTTAGATGGAGTTTAGTCAATTGATTCATATTTTTTCTTTAATAAGTTTAATAGAAAAAATATCCATGTGATTGATGGAAAGCCATCTAAAATCTACCCCGCCCTCGCCACAGCTTTGTCGGACAAGCTTCTAACATCTAACATTTTATTAAAATTAAAATTTATCTTTCAAAAAAGTAAATTTGACTACCGAAACTTGAGTCAAAATAATATTTAGTTGGCTCTCATCCCAAATGGATATATATTTTTAAAAGACATAAATTTCCTCGATTCTACTTCTTTTACTTGCGAATATAAAACATATAATATTTCAATATTTAAAATTAATTGAAGTGTTAAAACAACAAGTTGAGATCAAAGAAAAATGATAGTATTTGCTACTTGTAAAAATAAAATCTTTATAGATGTCATTCGATTGTAAAACTTAAACTTCTCTCATAGAGTTATAAGAACGGCCATAGGATGTTAATCTGCACGTTTTTATCCTTCATGTTCTATAAATATTTGAATTAAAAAATAAAATATGACTACCCGAAAATCGATTCTAACACCTCAACTATTCAAAAACATCGGGCGAATCGTCCTCGGTGCCTTCATTCTTGGAGCAGGCATATCCCATTTGAGCTTTAGTCGACAAGAGTTTCAAGCGCAGGTTCCTCCATGGCTTCCTATTGATGCAGACACAGTCGTAATTATGTCGGGAATTGTAGAAATAATCCTTGGAGCATCGTTGATAGCACTTCCTAAATATAAAGTTACCATAGGGTGGATCACTGCAGCATTCTTTGTAGCAGTCTTTCCCGGCAATATCGCACAATGGGCAAATCAACGTGACGGATTCGGACTGGACACGGATTCAGCGAGACTGATCAGATTATTTTTCCAACCAGTACTGATTGCCTTGGCATTATGGTCTACCAACGCTTGGACAAAAAAAGGACTAAATCCACCAATAAATTAAATTAATACATAAAATTTATGAGCGATTCATTTTATAATTTTTCAGCTAATAGTCTTAGAGGAAAGAAAGTCAATTTTGAAGAATACAAAGGCAAGACAATACTTGTTGTAAATACAGCGAGCCAATGTGGTTTGACTCCACAATATGAAGGACTGGAGACGCTCTATAATAAGTACAAAGATGACGGCTTGGTCATCTTAGGCTTTCCATGCAATCAATTTGGACAGCAGGAGCCGGGTGGTGTGGATGAAATAGAGGCCACCTGTTCAATCAACTATGGGGTAACATTCCCTATGTTTGAAAAGGTAGATGTCAATGGTGATAGCGCTCATCCATTGTTTAAATATTTGAAAAAGAAGCTGCATGGATGGTTTGGAAATAAGATTAAATGGAATTTTACTAAGTTTCTGATCGATTCAAATGGAAATCCTGTGAAAAGATTCGCTCCCATCGATAAACCTGAGAAAATCGATGAATATCTGCAGAAGATGAGGATAGGAAATGAGTAATCAGTAATCAGTAATAAGAGTGGGTAGCACTTCCTGATTTAAATCACAGGCGATTATTGAGCAGAAAAAATATGAATTGATGATAACGTATCTAAGAAAGGCATACTAACTTTTAAATCAGTGTAATCCATTAATCCGTTTAATCCCTGCCTTTGTTGGCAGGCAAGCGTGATTCAGACAGATGGGTGATGGGTAATGGGTAATGGGTAATGGGTAATGGGTAATGGGTAATAAGAGCAATCTCAACTCATTGATATTAATTTAAGGCGATTATTGAGCTGCTGAAATTTAAATTAAATAAAGTCGTTACTTGGAATCATTCTAATTTCATATTTCTAACTTTTAAATCAGTGTAATCCTTTAATCCGTTTAATCCCTGCCTTTGTTGGCAGGCAAGCGTGATTCAGACAGATGGGTGATTGGTAATGGGTAATCAGAGTAATCTCGACTTCTTGATCTTAATTTCAGTCGATTATTGAACTGTCGAAATGTAGATTGAATAAAGTCGCTTATGGGAATCATTCTAATTTCATATTTTTAACTTCTAATTTTTAAATCAGGGAAATCCTTTAATCCGTTTAATCCCTGCCTTTGTTGGCAGGCAAGCGTGATTCAGACGAATAGGTAGTGGGTAATAAGATCAATCTCAACTTCTTGATGTTAATTTCAGTCGATTATTGAACTGTCGAAATGTAGATTGAATAATGTCATCCAGGGGACTTCTGACTTCTGACTTCTGACTTCTGACTTCTGACTTCTAAAAACTTTTAACGTCTCAACTCTTTTTCACTTCAATTCCACCACTACATTCCCTAAATAAATTCAGTGAATCGATGGTCTTTTTACTTTTTTTACGGGCTTTATTAAGTATGGTTATAATGGGACTTTGCAAGCTCTCGTTTTGAGGTAAATCTTCTGCCAAAACTTCAACCATTACCTTTTCAAAAATATTATTTGCAATAGGTTCCTGCGGGACTTGATTCAAAATATTACCATAGATTATAGGTGCAATCCTGTCATATTCCTCAATTATTTTATTGTCATCTGATTTGCTCATTTCTTTCAATTCTAAAATTTTAAACTAAAAACAACTTAAATTTAGGAAAATTAATTGACAATCAAAGTTTTATAAAATCCTTTATTGCTCTTACAGTCTCTTCAGGATGACTCATATGGAGACAATGTCCTTTAGCATTCACAACTACTAAGGTATTATTCGGGACATTCTCATTCATATATTGTCCTATGTAGAGTGGCGCTATCATATCTTCAGAACTCTGGATAGTAAGGTTTTCAACTGGAATAAAGGGAAGATCAGGTCTATTATCAGACAGGAAGGTAACTTTGGCAAATTGTCTGGCGATTACAGGATCTATTGAACAAAAATTATTTATTAGTTCTTCGCCAAGTTCCGGACCATTATCTCGATCCATGATAGCCGGAGCAAGGGAATTGGCCCATCCAATATAATCCTCTTCCATTACTTCAAATAAGCCGTCAATAGTTTCCTGGTCAAAAGCTCCCTTATAATTTTCCTTATGAATGTAGCATGGAGAAGGTCCTATAAAAATCAACTTTTTGAATAAATCAGGTTTGTCAATTGATGCCAAAGCTCCTATCATTGCACTGACCGAGTGTCCCACAAAAATCACCTCCTTAAGATCTAATTCTTCACAAATCTCAAGGATATCCTTAGCATATCCATATAAAGAATCATATCTTTCAGCTTTGTACGCGGATAGATCTGAATTGCCGGCACCTACATAATCAAACATGACAATCTTATAATCGTCTTCAAAGGAACTCTTTATGTAATTCCAAGCCTTTTGATCACATCCGAAACCATGAGCGAACAAAATAACTTGTTCGCCTTGTCCGGATACCACTACATTGTTTCTTTTGATAACATTAACCATAATTATTATAACACTTTAGATAGATGAGTGTGAAATTATTTTAAAGATAGATTATTCTTAAGTCAAAAAGATTAATAAAAATCAATTCAGGAGTTAGAGTGACAAAGATCAATAGTTTTGACGATAATTTGTTAAATTGATTTTAGTACTTTTTAGTATATTTTGGTGTACAAAAGAGCTGTCATCAACATTCAGTTTGACAAAATCCTCAATATATGTCTCAATATTCTCTAACATGCACTTTCGTATATCAGCAATGCCTTAGTTCCTTAAGGGTACTTTAGAATTATTTGCAATCGATCTCAATTGCTTTTTTGGAGGTTTATGAGATTATTTGAATGAAATTAAAGGGATTGCAATAAAGTAGTAACTGTATATACACGTTTATCTTCTGAAATCGTTAAATGCTCAAAAGTACTCACTGAATCAAATAAAAGATTGTAATGTATTATTAGAAACTTAAGTTTCTCTAGTCAAATTTTTCTTTTTAAAGATTTTTTTTTAATTTTAGTAAAATGTTAGATGTGAGATGTTAGAAGCTTGTCCGCCTAAGGCAGAGATGGCGGGCTTGTCCGACAAAGCTATAGCGAAGGCGGGGTAGATTTTAGATGGCCTTCCATCAACCACATGGATATTTTTTCTAATAAACCTATTAAAAAAAATATGAATCAATTGACTAAACCCCATCTAACATCTAACATCAGCCATCTACATTTGTTTTTTAATTGCCGAAACTTGAGTTACAAATTGTGGACTTTGTAAGAAAATTCATCTTATTCAATATACAAGAATTAAAACCAACAATTATAAAGAGTAAATTATTCTTTATAATAAAACAAGATATAGCAAAGTGCTCATTAATGACTAACTATCAATGATTTAGGTGATTTATTTTAAAAATCGTACCTTTACACCGTATTTGCACCCACAATAGAATTATTTTTCGGTTTTACTCTAAAATATTCGTTGATTTCTCATAAGTACACCGTAGTTTACTTGCGGCAATGTCAATATGTCTTTAATTAAACCGCAAAAAAAGTAGTTAAATGGATGCTATAGACATTACTATATTCATTATTTACATGATCTACTCTGTGGGTTTTATATTATATTTTTTAAATAAAGGAAACACAAACTAGTACTCATTAATTATTTCCTTAAAACAATTAAATATGCAATTTGAAATAATAAATCCTTCGAATAAAAACAATAGAATCACCGATGACGATACAGTCGCTTCCTTTTTATTTAAACATTTAGAACAATATGGCGATAAAGTAGAAGATATTTTAAAATGCGTCGATTATGCATTAGATCCCAAAAGAGGTGGAAACATCATTATCGGATTTGATGAAGAAAAGATTGTGGGACTAACAATACTCAATAACACCGGCATGAGCGGATATATTCCCGAAAACATACTGGTGTACATAGCTGTTGATAGCAGTAAGAGGGGTAAGGGATATGGCAAAAAAATCATGCAAAAAGCAATAGAAATAACTGAAGGAGCGATCGCTTTACATGTAGAACCTAATAATCCTGCAAAAGGACTCTATGAGAAATTGGGCTTTACTAATAAATATTTAGAAATGCGTTTGCAGAAATAAATTGAATGTTTGGCGTTTGATGTTTGGCGTTTGGGGTTATAATCAATTAATTGCCTGACTGTTCGCCGTTCGCTTCTCGCCGATCACCATTTCAACTTAAAAACTACCCTCTTTTAATTTAACAAAATTAATACCATTGTAATATGCAAGACTTAATTCAACTAAGAAAAGAAATACATCAACATCCTGAACTTTCCGGTTTTGAAAAAGAAACAGCCAAAAGAGTGGTAAATTTTATTGAACCATTTGGTCCGGATGAAATAATTACTAACGTCGGAGGCGATGGAATACTTTTCGTTTTCAATGGAAAAGAACCCGGCAAAACAGTTTTATTCCGAGCAGAATTGGATGCCTTACCTATTCAGGAGATCAATGATTTTTCTTATAAATCATTGACAGAAGATGTTTCTCATAAATGTGGTCATGATGGACACGCCACCATTTTGTGCGGCTTGGCAAAGAAACTCACTTCCGACAGGCCTCAAAAAGGACGAATAATTCTATTATTCCAACCAGCTGAGGAAAATGGCATGGGAGCAGTGACTATGTACAATGATGAAAAATTCAAACCTTATCATCCGGATTTGGCTTTTGCACTGCACAACCTTCCAGGTTATCCAAAAAATGCAATTGTGGTCAAAGATAATACCTTTACCTGTGCTGTCAATAGCATTATTATAAAGTTGAAAGGAAAGACGTCCCATGCCGCAGAACCTGAATTTGGGCTTAATCCGGGACAAGCTATTGCTGCCATAATTCAGTCGTTTGAAAGGAAAAATCAGCCCGATTTCAAGAGCGATGATTTTGCGGTTTTGACATTGATATATGCACATTTGGGAACTAAGGATTACGGAATATCGGCAGGAAATGGAGAAGTACATTACACCTTCCGAAGAACCCGAAATGACAGAATGTTGGAACTCGAAACAACATTGGAAAAGACTGCTCGCATCATCGCTGCACAATACAAACTGGACATCGAAATAGAATGGACACAACAATTTAAGGCCAATGAAAATAGCTCGGAAGCTGTTGATATTGTGAGAAAAGCAGTAACTAATTCAGGATTGACAAAAATAGAAAGAGATGCACCTTTTAAATGGGGAGAGGATTTTGGGCTTTTTACAGAGCATTTTTCAGGAGCCATGTTTGGCTTGGGAAGTGGTGAAAATGTACCTGCTTTGCACAATCCCGATTATGACTTTCCAGATGAAATCATTCAAGCCGGCATAGACATTTTTTACAATATCAGTAAAGTGGCCCTGGATGCATGACAATTCCTTTATCGAAATAAACCGGGAAGCTTTTGAAAGCAATTGGCAATTTCTGAAACAACATTTTGGCAAAAAAGTCCTAATTTCATCTGTAGTAAAAGGAAATGCTTATGGTCATGGAATTAAACCATTTGTTACAATGGCCTTAGAATCCGGTGTGACTCATTTTTCTGTTTTTGACTGCAACGAAGCCAGACAGGTCAATGAAGTGGTAAAAAATCGGGCAGAAATCATGATAATGGGTTGGATCGAAAATACTTCCATCCCTTGGGCAATTGAAAATAATGTTTCGATTTACGTTTTCGAAAAGAAAAGATTGGAAGCCTCGATTAAATCAGCTAAGAAACTTGGCAAAAAAGTCATGTTGCATATTGAGATCGAAACCGGGATGAATAGGACAGGGTTTCAACCTAAAGAGATTTCTTCCTTAATAAAATATTTAAAAAAGGAGCAAGATCATTTCATTTTTCAAGGGTTATGCACTCATTATGCCGGGGCAGAAAGCATAGCCAATTATTATCGTGTCAGGAATCAAATAGCACAATATTCAAAAATGTACGATAGATTTTGTGCTGAAGGGCTTACTCCCATTCTTAGACATACTGCCTGCTCTGCCGCCGCAATGATGTATCCTGAGACTTGCATGGATATGGTCCGTATTGGTATCATGCAATATGGCCTTTGGCCAAGTCCGGAAGCATTTGTCAATTACCTCAATGTAAGCAAAAAACGCATTGATCCACTTCGTCGAGTTATCAGCTGGAAATCAAAGGTCATGAGCATCAGAAAGGTTACGCAGGGACAATTTATCGGTTATGGTAATAGTTACATGGCATCCGAAAATATGAAGATTGCGGTCGTCCCCATAGGTTACGCGCATGGATACAGTCGTACACTTAGTAATCAGGGAAGGGTGTTGATCAACGGGTATCGCTGCCAGGTCATCGGCACTATTAATATGAATATGATGTTGGTAGATGTTTCTGAGATTTTAATTATCCACATTGGAGATGAAGTTGTATTAATAGGCAGGCAGGACAATTTGGACTTATCTGTTGCGTCATTTAGTGACTTCAGCAATTTATTAAACTATGAATTACTGACCAGGTTAAGTCAGGAAATACCCAGAATAATTATTTAATTATGGCATATATAACTCTAAATAGAAAGAAACTTCAACAGAATTATCAATTTCTGGATAATTTATTCAAGTCCAGAATTATTGAATGGGGTGTCGTTTCGAAGATGCTTTGCGGTAATGAAATTTATCTAAAAGAAATAATTGCATTAGGAACAATGGAAATCCATGATTCCCGAATAAGTAATATTCAAAAAATTAAAAGATTAAATCCGGGAATTCAAACAGTTTATATCAAACCACCAGCTAAAAGAAGTATTTCCAGAATAGTTCGTTATGCAGATGTGAGTTTCAATACAGAGATCAGAACAATCGAATGGCTATCAGAAGAAGCTATCAAACAAGGTAAGATTCACAAGATCATCATCATGGTTGAAATGGGGGATCTCAGGGAAGGCGTATTAGGAGAAGAACTTTTGGACTTTTATCAAAGAGCGATGAGCTTAAATGGAATTTCGATTTCAGGGATCGGTACTAATCTAAATTGTCTAAGTGGCGTAATGCCCAATCAAGATAAATTGATCCAATTAAGTTTGTATAAATTATTGATTGAGACAAAATTTCAAAAAACTATTCCATGGGTTTCCGGGGGCACAAGTGTAGCTATTCCATTATTACTTAAAAATGCCAGCCCAATGGCAGTAAATCATTTTCGAGTAGGTGAGGCATTGTATTTTGGAAAAGATCTTTTCACAGGAAAAACGATGAAAGGGATGCACAATGATGTATTCAAACTGTATGCAGAAATCATAGAAATAACAGAAAAACCTGATTTGCCAATTGGTGAATTAGGTAAAAATGTGGCTGGTAATTCTTTTTCAATGGATGACCAGGATGACCTCAGTGGTAGTTCAACTAGGGCTATTCTTGATATAGGACTATTGGACATGCAGCCTCAATATCTTATATTAGAAGATACAAAACTTAAAATTATTGATGCCAGTTCAGACATGACAGTGGTGGATATATCCCATACGAAAAAGAAATATAAAGTTGGAGATTTGATTTCCTTCAAACTAGATTACATGGGAGCATTGTCTATATTGAATTCCAATTATGTCGATAAAAAAGTAGAAGATTAATCTCCATGTTTTATTTCTTAGTTAATTGAATACAAATATAAAATAGATTAATTAGCTACTTTTTCCATCCAAAATACTCAAGTTAACTTCACTAAGTTCTTTGCCACCCTTAATTCCAAAATCTAATGTCCTGATCGGGAATGGAATCATAATATCATTTTCATCATAGGCCTTTTTGATATTGATTATTACTTGGTTACATACGATCAAATAAGATGCTGGTTTGACATTCTCGAGCCATAGTCGGATCGTATAATTAATCGAACTCCCACCAAATTCCTTATAAAACATAGTGGTTTGTTCATCTTTAGACAATCCTTCAATATTCTTCACCGCATCCAATGTAATGCGCATTACTCTCTCCAGATCTTCGCCATAAGAGACACCAACTTCGAGATCCATCCGTCGTTTACCGAGCATAGAATAATTTTCGATAGGGTTCTGAAAGACACTTTTATTTGGAATAATAACCAATTGCCCTTGAAAGGTAAGAAGCACAGTATCTCTCAAATTAATGTCTGTTACCTCTCCCATGTATTCTCCTATTTTGACTATATCTCCGATCTGAATAGGACGACGTAAAGAGATAAATACTCCTGAGATAAAATTGGCTGCAATATCCTGAAAGGCGAAGGCAAGAGCCAATCCAAGAACTCCTGCTCCCGCAAGTATAGATACCACAGCTTTATCAAGTTGAAGAATGCTTAACACTACAAATAGTGTTATAATAATAAAAACAAAATAAATCACTGAAATAAACAAACCATTCAAAGCGCTATTGGTAGAAACCTTAAATATAACTTTCCTTGCAATTCTCCTTACTCCCCTTGCTATTAGAAACCCCAATACAAGTGCTATTAATGCGACTAGAAAATTAGGCAACATGAGCACAAACTCATGAGACCAATTGGTAATTTTTTTTACAATTAGACTATATGCTTCATCAAAATCCATGAAAATAATTTAAATTTTAGTTCGTAATTTTATAAAAATAAGAAAAATTAGTAGGAAAACAAAATTGGAAGGAGAAATAAAACTGGCTTAACACTCCTTATCCGTTGGTTAAAACCAACGGCAAACTATTTTAGCACTCCATTATTTCCTTGTTCAAAGTATATATTTTACCTAGGTTTTAACCGACGGATCCAGGCTTCTCTCACTTCCGACTTTAGTCGCATTAAAAGAAATTCGACACAATTGCTTTAACTATTCAATTTGTCTGATATCTGGCTGAAGCCAAATGTTTTCTTAATTCCAGGGGACTAAAGTCCTTAGTTTCTGATCTAATATCCGTTGACTAAAGTCAACGGCAAGCTATTTCAGTATTCTATTATTTCCTTGTTCAAAGCACATATTTTACCGTCGGTTTTAACCGACGGACCTCGCATTTACAAACTTCCGACTTTAGTCGCTTTAAATGATGTTCGACACAATTGCTTTAGCTATTCAATTTTTAAATTTCNNTGATGTTCGACACAATTGCTTTAGCTATTCAATTTTTAAATTTCTGGCTAAAGTCGAATGTTTTCTTAAATCTAAAGGAATAAAGTCCTTAGTTTCTGATCTAATATCCGTTGATTAAAGTCAACGGCAAGCTATTCAGTTGCTTCACTATTTGAATAGATTATTAGAAATTGACTTTTAGAATTTAGGTATTTAAAATCTACTACTTCTTACCCTTCCCTTTCACATGATGCTGGAATTTGTACCCAACACCCACTTGTATTGTATGTAAATTATCCTTGTAGTTAAGCGAACCAATATCCTTCAATAATGGTGTGCCAAAGAAATTGTACCTCACATCAAGGAAAAATCCCAACATGTAATAATAATTGATACCCAACAATAAATTACCCTGCACGCTCTGCAATTGGTCTTTATCCATATACTTATTGATAACAGTTGTATTGTTTTTGACTGAAGTCGTTTTTCCTTGAGCATAAACATTATAATTAAAAGCACCACCGGCATTTAAACTAAATGATGGCCTGATAAAATACCTGAATAAAACCGGGAAAGACAACTGAAATAGTGAAATTGACCGCTTGGAAATAATGTCATCGCCTACTTTATAATTGTTTTTGATACCGCGCTGAGATGCTACCAATTCGAATTGTAGTTTTGGTCTGGATCCATCGAATTTGCCAATCTCCACTATTCCACCTGCATAACCACCGAATCCCGGCTTTGCTGTGATATTCTGAGGACCGGAAGCGTTGAAAAGTGATACGTCGCCGCCACCTTTTACACCAAATCTTACATGTTGAGAGGATGCTGTTCCTGCTAGAAGCAGGCCAATAAAGAGTATTGCATATTTCATGAGATATATGTTTAAATGATAAATTAATAAATTGAAAGAATACAAAACTAACACATTAAATATATGCGCCATGTGTATTTTGTTGATATTTAGAAAAAATGGTAGTTTTCAGGGATGTTTTACGATGGAGGGAAAAAGAGATTTTGAAGGTATATCACAGAGTTGCACAGAGGTTTTTGATTATAAATATGTTTTAGAAATTCGCTTGCCTTTGAGATTATACTTCGATTGGATATTTTTCAGGTTCACAGAGAGATTTGACTTTTGTCAAATGCTACACCGTTCAGACTGGCTTTAATTTTTTTTATTTATGTACTCACTTCGCGTCCTTAGCGCTTCTTCCTTCCTTTGCGTGAACTAAAGTTAAGTTGATATCACATAGTTGCTCAGAGGTTTTTGAATGCATAATTGATTTAATGCAGCGCTTGGTTTTGAGATTATACCTCGATTGGAAAGCTTTTGAGGTTCACAGAGAGATTTGGCTGTCGTCAAATTCTGCTCCCATCGGTCAATTCTTCAAATTATTTTAAAAAAATCATAACCCGATCATGACAACCATGAAAATCTGCGTTCCACCTTAATAATTATCATGTTAATATCACACTTAACTTCAAACAAAAATCGTGATATGCAATCATATATATTCATTGAGCTTTCTAAAATATCTTATATTTATTCCTTTGGACATTACCATTTAAAATATTTTTTATGAAGTATAAATTCCTATTACTTTTCTTTACCATCTTTTCTTTCAAAATATATAGCCAAACTTATATGGACGTTCACAATAAAGCTATTCTCATAGACACACACAATGACTTCCTCACCAAGACAATGCAATATGGTTACGAATTGGATGCAGACCTGACCGGGAAGACACATAGCGATTTGGCTCGTTTCAAAAAAGGCGGTCTGGATGTACAATTTTTCTCAGTCTGGAGCGATGGTAAACAAATTGATCCATATGCGTATGCCAATCGACAAATAGACAGCCTGGATGCTGTCATCAAACGCAATCCTGATAAAATTGTCAAAGTTGGCAGTGTCGATGAATTGTTGAAAGTAGTAAAACAACACAAAATAGCTGCATTGGTCGGTATCGAAGGAGGTCATCAGATAGAGAATAATTTAGATAATTTGAATGTTTTATTCGACAGAGGTGTCCGCTATATAACGCTTACCTGGAATAATAGCACTGACTGGGCGACCAGCGCCTATGACGAAAAACACAACGCTGAATATAAAGACAAAGGGCTTTCCATATTTGGAAAAGATATCGTCAAACGAATGAATGAACTCGGCATTATGGTTGATGTTTCTCACGTCGGTGAACATACTTTTTGGGATGTCATAGCCACTTCGACTAAACCCATCATCGCTTCCCACAGCTCTGTGTACGCACTTTGTCCACATCAACGTAATTTGAAAGATGACCAGATAAAAGCTATAGCAAAAAACGGTGGCGTCATCCAGGTCAATTTTAACTCCGGATTTATAGATCCAACTGAAGGTGCAAGAGAGGACGCATTCCTTAGCAAGCATCAGGCTGAAATGGACAGCCTCAAAAGTACAGGAGTCAATGAATATATCGCTGAAGAAACTATTCATAAATTATATAGAGCTGAATCCCAATTGCTGCGTGCTCCTTTCGAATTGCTCATCGATCACATAGAATATATCATTAGGTTAGTCGGAATTGACTACGTTGGTATAGGTTCTGACTTTGACGGAATCATCTTACCACCACTTATGCTGGATGACGTGACCACATATCCATTGATCACCAAAGCACTTTTATCCAGAGGATACAGTCAAAAGGATATTAATAAGATCTATGGGGGAAATATATTGAGGGTGATGAAGGCAGTTGAGAGATAATTGAGGTAATTTAATTCGTCTTAATTAAATTCACAAATAAACATGTTACCGGAAATTCTACTCACGTTTCTCTTATTAATTATTTCAAGTTATTTTGTATTGCTCAAAATTTTGAAAAATTATGTTGCAGAAAAGAAACAACGAAATATTACTTCCCTTGGAATTGCTGTTTTTATCTCACCTATACTATTTATAATTATTTCATTTATTTATTTATCTTGGTTTCTGTATGAACCTGAGCGAGAATTTGATCGAAAAAGATGGGTTTCAGATCCAGCTTTAAGATATGAAATGAAAGAAGATATAGTTGATAATAGATTGTTGGAGGGAAAAAGTAAAAAACAGATAATTGAACTAATAGGTCGACCTGACAATAGTGATTCTCTCAATGTATGGAATTATGATCTGGGATCTTCATCAGCAGGATTAGGTTGGCAATACAATTATTTACAATTGATCTTTGAAATGGAAAAGGTCAAGGAAGTGAATAATGGGTCGGTGATGGATTGATGAATATGAGGTTTGTATCACTGAGTTTCACAAAGATTCTTTTATTAGAATATTGAATTAATTATTCTGCCAATTTTATAGAGCGCACTTCGGGCCAGCATCTTTTGAGGTTCACAAAGCTATTTGACTATCGTCAAATGCTACACCGTTCAGTATTTTCTTAAATTTTTTCATGTATTTTATATCCTCACGTCTTTCGCGCTTCTTACATTCTTTGCGTGAACCGCTTTTTTTGTCTGAATCACAGATTATTCTGATTACACTTATAACACAGATAATTCAACAACAAAATGTATTTTTAACTCAAAAAAATCCCGATGGCCGAAATAATAGAAATTAAAATTCCGGAAATACACTTCGATTCCAATGGAGAATTAATAATTAATCCAACTTCTACCTCATCCATGAATGACTTTGATTTCTTTGTTGGTAAATGGAATCTGAGGAACAAAAAGTTAGCCAGCCGACTAAATAATTGTACCGAATGGACTGAATTTCAATCTACACAGGAAATGTATAAAATACTAAATGGGCTGGGTAATATTGACAACTTTCTTGCCACCTTTGATGGTGAGCCTTTTGAAGGCATGTCACTCAGGCTATTTGATCCGCTTACAAAACTGTGGAGTATTTATTGGGCAGATTCCAACACGGGAAAAATGGATCCTCCGGTGCAGGGTTCATTTGAGAACAAGATCGGACACTTCATCACCAAAGACATTTTCGAAGGAAGACCCATTTTGGTTGCCTTTCGATGGGACGCAAGAGATGAAAATAATCCGATTTGGAGTCAGGCATTTTCAGATGATAATGGAGAAACATGGGAATGGAACTGGTATATGTATATGTCGAAGTTTGTTGAAGTGTGAAATTAGAAATTAGAAATTAGTTCCACTGTAATTCTTTGCTTCCAAAATCAAAAAGGTAACAATAAGAGTGAAGAGTAAGAGGTGAAAACATATCCCCCTTGTTTGAGGGGCCAAGGGGGAGCTTTCACTAATTATTTTAATTACTTGATTTACAGTACATTAAATTTAGTTATAAAGGAGAAATTAGTAAAGCTGGAATGCTTTGCTTCCAAAAATAAAAATAGATAACTTGATGAAAATGGAACGCAGATGACGCGGATTTTCATGATTAATTATGATTTGTTTTGTCAATGGGCGAATTTCACCCTTTTGTGGTGGCCAAAGGAGAGACTATTACGGACAGATATTAATAGGTTGATTACCATTAAATTATTTTAAATTAGAAA
>MTKZ01007392.1_pt1 | contig 18421 bp, 16 predicted proteins | sample 1042781 | NCBI WGS metagenome assembly MTKZ01 (sample SAMN06212207, study PRJNA360539) | anaerobic digester metagenome | biome: Wastewater treatment plant; material: sludge; isolation source: anaerobic digester fed with sludge from wastewater treatment plant | place: Denmark: WWTP Viborg ... | reverse complement strand
ATTCCCTTATGCTTCCCATATCGCGATATGGGAAGCATAAGGGAATCTGAGGAGCAATATAGGCAGGAGAAAGAAGTTTCTAAACTGCGCGTTTAATTAGTTCTACAGCGTTTATTTTGTTTAGGCGTTTGAGAGGCAATAGCACGCTTAAAATAGTGATTAAATAGGCAACAACAGTAATCAAAAGGTAATCTGTAAAAGCAAATTTCACGGGTAAAATTATGGAATTTCCTCCTCCCAAACTCAGTTTTACAATTCCCGTATATTTTTGTATGAGCAGTAAAAGTGAGCCCAAAGTTAAGCCCAGAATAATTCCCGCGGAACATAAAAAAAGTGCCTGCACTAAAAATAAGCTTTGTAGGTCTTTATCGGTCAGTCCTAAAGCTTTTAGCAAGCCCAATTCCCGTTTCTTTTGGGAAATCATCTTCAGCAGATTGCCGGTCAGGTTAAAGCTGGCAATAATAAACATAAAGAGCATAATCACAAACATCAGGAATTTCTCAAAGCGGATGGCAGAATAAAGATTGGGATCAAAACTGCTCCAATCCTCAATTTGAAAGTCCGGAAATGCCTTTTTCAGGGTTTTCAGTGGCTGATTTTTGCGCATTTGGGAAAAGGGTTTAACCTCAATATAATCTGCCTCGCCAGGGGAATAAGAAGCAAAAAAGACAGCGTTATCAATGCCCATAAAGCTGAAATTTTGGTCATATTCAGGCATTCCTGCGGCAAAAATTGCCTGCACTTTCAGAAAACGGATGCGCGGAATCATTCCAAATGCAGTTGGAACATTGAACATTGGTGACAGCACTTGAATTTCATCTCCCAAATAAACACCCAATTGTGAAGCCAACCCTGCCCCTAAAGCAATGCCTGAAGCGGAAAATTCTTCCGGAGAAATATTTCCCACAAGCAAACCCTGAATCATTTCTTTGCTGCCGGTATCCGGTTTTTGCAAAAGGGAAGAGACATTTTTATGCCTATCGGGTTCAATACCAAAACAAAGCGTAGGCAAAACTACAGAATCATATTTCAGCAACAATTCATTCCGAATTACGGGACTGGCAGAGAACTTCATATCTTGCAATTGATTGCAAATAGCAGAGTAACCTTTGATGGTTTCCCCTTCTTTTGCCGAAATACGAATTTCTGCAAATGTGCCTGTAATCCGGTTACGAATATCCAAGCGGAAACCATTCATCACGGAAGTTACGCAAAGTAAAGACAAAACTCCTAAAGTTATACCAATCAGGCAAAGATAATGAGCTTTACCGATGCCTCTGGTTTTGCGTCCGCTCAGGTATTTGCGGGCAAGAAAAACTACGCTTTTATTAATCATCTTAGTTGTTACTGCTAACTGATAAGAGGGAAATTAGTCAAGTTTTGTTTTGGAAGTGTAGACGGAGGAAGCCACTTTTCAGCGTGAAAATAACACGAAATTTGGATAAGTTACGGTTACAAAAAATGCGGAGAATCAGCGTTCTCTGGCTACACCTTGAAGCTTTGTTTCGGGTTTGGTTTGTTTCTTGCAAGTTAAAAAAACAACATACTAAAGATATGATGTAAATTCCATATTAAAATGCATAAATATTTTTTACCGTATGTGGAGTCCTGGTTGCACAGGAATGATAAAGGAATTTACATTCAAAAAATACAATGATAAGTAAAAACAGGTATGAAGAAAGAACATTTTGAGGCATTTTTAAGGGCTAATGAAAAGCGCATCTATAATTATGTGTTAACTTTATGCGCTAATGAACAGGATGCCTTGGATATCGTCCAAACCGTATTTATAGCGGTATACAAAAATCTGGATCGCATAGATGAAGCCACAGCTCTTGCTTATACCTATAAAATTGCCCATAATAAATGTCTCAGCTTTCTAAAACAGAAGGCACATTATATAAATATGGAACCGGAGAGATTTAATTGTATTCCCGAAAAAACGGCTAACGCCAACGAAACGGACTACACAGTTCTAAAAAATGCAATCTCAGCTTTGCCTCCGCGTTTGGCAGCCGTAATTCAGTTACAATATTACGAAAAAATGTCCTACAAGGAAATTTCTGCTACTTTGGGAATCAGCATAAAAGCGGTTGAATCCTTGCTGGTAAGAGCAAAACGCACATTAAGGAAAAAAATTTTGCAGGATAAAGAAAGTTGAATGGTATAGTAATTGGAAGCAAAAAATATAAGAAGGAGTAGAAAAATGAGATGCAGTAAAGCCAAACGCTATCTGGAAAAAGAACTTGATGGCGAATTGGATACCCGCTTTCAGGCAAAACTTCAATCCCATCTGGATAAATGTCCTGCCTGTAAAGTTTTTCTGGCAGATGCCCAAAAACTGCATCTGATGCTTTCTAACCTCCCAAAACCAGAGTTTCCTTCCTGGATTCACGGACAAATTATGGATAAGGTGCACCGTCTGGAAGCAAAAAATCCGGGATTTTTCCGTCGTTATAAACTTGCCCCAGTTACTGCTATGCTCACTATTGTCTTAAGCTTATGGGCTGGTGTAAAAGTCGGTATAGTTAGCTACAACAACATAATTCCGGAAAAAACGGAATCCATTACTCTCACTTCCGTCGCTTACGGCAGTTTTGGTGAAAACACAATTCTGGATAATATAGCGGAAAATGGAGAACAGGGTGAGTAAACGCTGGCTAATAATAATCCTGCTGATTTCGGTGAGTTTTAATCTTGCCTTTATCGGCAGTTTCATTTATTTACACTGGTTTCACCCTCATCCTCAACCACCTGTAAGAAACGAAGAAATGCGAGGTTCCCGTCCCCATTTTGGTCCTCCTCCTTTTGAAAGGGATGAAGAAATCAGGAATTTAAGGGATAAATTTGAAACTATCAAACATTCCCTGATGCTGGAATTAGCAAAAGACCCTGTAGATATGGCAAAAGTGAATGCCCTAATTGATTCTTCCCTGGTGGCTCAAAACAATCTGGAAAGAAGATTGGCGGAAAAAATGGTTGCCTATCGTAAGACCTTAACGGCAGAAGAAGCACAGGAACATTTCCAACGCCGTGCTGAATTTGCCAAAAAACGCTTACACAGAGATAATATACCTAAAAACAGGAGAAACAGATGAAAAAAATTATATTCCTAACCCTTGCCCTAATATTCGTTTGCGGTGCATTACTTGCCCAAACGGATGCCCCTAAAGATCGCTCTAATCCTAAGGTTCAATCGGAAGGGATTAAATCCCCGAAACCCGAAATGCCGATGCAAAAATGCCTTGAGGAATTGAAACTTACCGATGCCCAAAAGAAAAAATTTGAAGAACTGAAAATAAGTTTTGAGAAAAATAAAAACACCCTAAATGCCGAAATTAAAAATTTAAAAATTGACCTGCAGAAAGCTTTGAAAGATGAAAACTACAAGCAGGCAAAGGATTTAAACAAACAAATAGCCACTAAACGCAATGTCTTAGCCGATGCTAAAGTGGATTTTTTGGCTGCCAGAATGAAAGAACTTACCCCCGAACAGAAGGCAACCCTGAAAAAAAATATGCCACATTTTCAGGGTGCTATGCATAAACCAACACCCTGTAAAGATGCTAAGGACTTCAGACCTCAGAGCAGAGAAAATTGTGATGAATGCGGAGAATGCGGTTCTTTCGGTATGCCTGAAAAAAAATCACCTCCCAAACAATAGAGCAAGAAAAATAAGCCCCTAATAATCCCTCCTCAGCAACACACAGACAAAGCCACGGGTACTCCTCCCGTGGCTTTTTTTTAAAATAAAATCATTATCGGAATGAAATGCTCTTGTCATTCCTGCACAAGCAGGAATCAAGGATATTTTTTCAATAATAACTGCACTTTCAATGTGGAAACCGGATAAGAATGACACTTTTGCTTTTCCCCGATTTCAACTTATAATATTGATAGAAGGAGAAAGAATTATGCCCTATTTTCGCAGTGACTTGAAAGATAAAAAGCCCTCTAAAATAAGTGTTCCCGTTAAAAAAAGAATGATGTGCCTGAACGAAAGTTGCCTAAATCCCTATCAGGCAATTAAACAGCAATTTTTAGCCAAAATGGAAGAGATTGAACTTAACCGTTATCTCTCTCCTGTAACGGAAAAACTGCATTTATCCCTAATTTCTTACATTGGCAATTCCTTAACTAAAGAAAATGTCCTGTGGGGAAATGGAGCTGATGATATTCTCTATCATATCTTTCTAGGAGTGCGGGAAAATGATCAATCCTTTGCTATTTCCTTGGCACCTTCCTATTTTGATTATAAAACCTTTAGCGCTATGGTAGGACTGAAAATGCTATTTTTGGATTTGGATGAGGATTTCAGTTTCTCCCCGGAAAAGTATTTGGAACTTACCAGTCACCCGGATTGTAAGTTAGCCATATTATGCAATCCCAATAATCCTACGGGCAATTTGTTTCCCGATTGCCAACTATTACAAATAATTACATCTTTGCCTGATAAACTTGTGCTGGTTGATGAGACCTATTTTGAATTTTCCGGAAGGACACTGGCAGACAAATTATTGCAGTATCCCAATTTGATTTTAGTCCGTTCTTTTTCCAAAGCATTTTCCTCTGCTGGATTGCGTTTTGGCTATGCAATTTCTTCAGCGGAAAACATTTATGAACTTTCCAAAGTGCTTACTACCTTTCATACTTCTATTCTGAACCAGGCATTTGCTCTCACTATTCTGGAAAATCAGGATATCTTTAAAGCTCAGGTACAACAAACAATTCAATTGCGGGAAGAGCTTTTTGCAACTTTGCAGACCATAGAAGAGATAAAGGTTTATCCTTCTGCTACCAATTTCCTTACTTTTTCTCTTGCAGAACGGACTCCTGAATTCTTTAATCATCTTTTAGCAAACGATATTGCTGTTCGCGATGTAGGTTCTCATCCCCGTTTGCAAAATTGTTTAAGGGTAACGATTAGCTGCAAGGAAGATGTTGAAGCATTTGTTAATGCGTTGAAACAGTTTTTGCGATAAGGTCTTGAGGTAGAGAGGTCAATTTATACTACGAGAAGAAGTTGTATCATTTTTAGCATAAAAATTACCTTATCCTTCCTGCGAAAGCAGGAATCCAGGTAAGTAAAAAATATAATTGTATTTGCAACAGGCAAACATATTACAGGTCGCCATTAATTTATCTTGGGGGTTCATCTGTTAAACTTTTCACCTGTTAACCCATAGTTATCTTTTTTTCCTTCTTGCAGAAACTAATTTAGTTGCTTTTGTAAGGTCTGCTAAATATTTTGCTTCAGCCTCATCTTCAATAGCTTTTCTGCGTCTTAATTCAAATTCATTATAAGCATTCTCAGCTAATTCTTTAGCTTCATTATGAGTTATTTTGCCCGATCCATTTAAAATTGGAAGTTCATTATCCATCAGAAATTTGTCTAAAAACTTCTCCCAGTCCTTAGTATAAATTTGTTGTTTTCTTAAAGTTCTAAACTCTGCCTGTTCCAGAAACATATTTACAATACGATTCAAAATATCAATTTCATCTGAAGTAAGATAGTTTTTCGCAATAGACAAATCTTCCTTTCTTACTATATTTCCTTTCCAATTAGTAAGTCCCATATTGGTAACTTGAGCATTAGCTCTTGTGGCAATAATTTCCGCAGCTGTCATACCGGTTGCAGCATAATGCATTTTATTTTGCATAGTAGCAAAGAACTTATTAGCAGCTTTACTATTAGGTTTATAATCAATTGCCAGAGCAAAAATCTCCCTTACCCGTAAATATGCTCTTTTTTCACTAGCTCTAATATCTCTGATGCGAGCTAACAATTCATCAAAGTAATCCGTAAGACGATCGTTACCTTTCAATCTTTCATCATCAAGTATAAAACCTTTATGCAAAAATTCACTTAAATGTTGAGTAGCCCAAATCCGAAATTGAGTTCCTCTCTCTGAATGGACCCGGTAACCTATAGCCAGAATCATATCTAAGTTGTAATACCTTATATTTCTATGAACTTGTCGTCCCTTTTCAATTTGAACTGTTAAGTAATTCTTAACAGTTGCTTTCCTGGTTAATTCACCATCTTTTAAGATGTTATGTATATGCATACTGATATTAGCTTTAGATGTTTGATAAAGTTCAGCTATTTGATTGAGATTCAACCAAATAGATTCACTATCTTTATTTAGAGCTATTTCATATTTTCCTTCCTCTACAGGATAAAGAATAATTTCACTAAAAGTGTTGTTTGTTGTGTCCGCTTTCATAATTCCTCTTGAATTTATTTATTTTTTAAAGACCTTGAAATATATATTATGTACTTTTGAATAACGCTATAAAATTGAAATGGTTGTAAATTATCGGTAATGTCCTTTTAACTTTACTAACCAAATAATCCTATATTTTCCTAAACAATACAGTATTCAAAAGCTCAATTAATTAAGAATTTTTATATTTTTCTCCCTCTAAATTCAGGGGTTTATAGCTAATAGCTTGAATCATATAAAATTACCTCATATAACTTCCATAGTTCTGCTATCTCAAGTAACTTCTATTGTCAAGGGATATTTCATTTTATCCTTAAAATCATACCCCGTCCTCATAAAAGTAACCTCTATTTTTTCTAACATAATTTTTTTATTGAGCATCCAATTATTTATCCATATTACCCGTTACAAAGTATGTGCAATAGAAATTACATAGTTTCCAAATTGAAAATGTAGTTATTTTGTTAAAACTTTTATGAATTCCTGCTTCCGCGAGAATGGCAAAGGGCTTTTTCAATCTAAAAGAGATATTTCAGGTTGCCCTTAATTTATCTTGGGGTTTCATTTGTTAACCTGTTCATCCGTTAACCTGAATTCCCTTTTCGCTTGACAGAAAGTAGTATCTCTTTTTCTGGTAAAATAATAAAAGGAATAAAATTATAACTCTCAAGGAGAGAAAATGGCTCTGATTTTAAAAACAACCCGCTTTATTGAAACCCAAATAGATGCCTTTTTGGATATTTTAAGTGATTCGGCTACCACTTTTGAACTGGCAATGGAAGATTACCTCAATAACCGGATTGAACAATTTGAAACCCGTTTGGCTCAAATCAGGGAAAATGAACATCGGGCAGATGATTTACGGGTTAGCATTGAACGCTTTCTTTATGAACGAACTCTAATTCCGGAAAACAGAGGTGATGTTCTTGCTATNNATGCCAAAAATTCCAGAGTGCTTAAATGATTTGTGGATGCAAACAACTAAGGCATCAAGCAATGCCGTTGAACAGCTCTCTGTTGCAGTGCGTTCATTTTTTAGGGATTTAGCTGCGGTAAACAATTACATTCACAAGGTCTATTTCTTTGAACGCGAAGCGGATCATATAGGTGAACGCCTGCGTCGTGAAATATTCAATTTGGATATTGAACTTTCCCAAAAAAGTCAGCTGCGTTTTTTTGCCATACATATTGAAAAAATTTCGGATTATGCGCAGGTTGTTTGTGATCGGTTATCTATTTATGCTATCAAGCGTCAACTATAAATGATTTTTATTTACCTGCTCAGCGGTCTTTTTTTAGGTTGGTCTTTAGGAGCCAATGATACCGGCAATATTTTTGGTGCAGCTGTAGAAACCAGAATGCTGAAATTCAAAACAGCGGCTTTAATTGCGTCCATTTTTATCTTTTTAGGAGCTGTTTTTGAAGGTAGCGGTCCTTCCGGAACTTTAGGTCGTTTAGGAAGTGTTGATGCTTTAGGAGGTGCTTTTACAGTTGCCCTGGCAGCTGCTTTAACTATTACTGCTATTGTCCGAACGGGAATTCCGGTTTCCACTTCTCAAACCATTGTAGGTGCAATTATTGGTTGGAACTTTTTTTCGGGACGGCTAACTGACTTTCGTAATTTACTTACCATTGTTTCCAGCTGGGTAATTGCTTTTGTGCTTTCCGGAATTATTGCCGCTTTGCTTTTTTATTTAATCAGACCCGTTATCAATAGAGGAAAAATTCATCTTTTAGAGCAAGATGTTTATGTTCGTTTAGGGTTAATTATAATCGGTGCCTTTGGTGCTTTTTCTTTGGGTGCTAATAACATAGCCAATGTGGTTGGAGTTTTTGTTCCGGTAACTCCTTTCAAAGATATTAATTTGGGCAGTTTTACTCTTTCGGGTGTCCAGCAACTCTATATTTTGGGTGCAATTTCTATAATTGTCGGAATTTACACCTATTCGCATAAAGTGATGCGAACTGTAGGAAAAGATATTTTTCATCTTTCACCGGTAACAGCACTTATAGCTGTAGCATCAGAAGCAATTGTCCTTTTTATTTTTGCCTCGCGTGGTTTGCAAAACTTATTATTAAGTATAGGTTTACCTCCCATTCCTTTAGTTCCTGTATCTTCCACCCAAATTATCGTGGGAGCGGTTGTTGGAATTGGTTTGGTAAAAGGGGGTAAAAATATCCGTTACAATATATTAGGCAAGGTATCTTTAGCTTGGATAGCTGCACCAGTTATTGCCTTTTTCTTTGCGTTTATAGCTCTTTTTATTGTGCAGAATGTGTTTGAACAGAACGTTTACCAAAAAACAATATATACTTTCAATCACACAACTATCCGTCAGATAGAAAAAGAGGGCTTGGATGTTAATCATCTGTCTTCTGTGAATGGTCGTAAATTTTACCGCGAGATGGTGGTTTATAAAGAACTAAAGGCAGAAAAATATTTTTCGCGTTCTGAAATACTGAAAATTATCCGTATCACTGAGGTTTATCCTTTGAAAGTAAATACCAAGCTTCTGCAGGATAAAGGTTTGGCAATTCGTTTCACGGAACAACAATGGGAGGCATTAGTTAAACTTGAGGGAAGAGAATTCAGGCATAAATGGCAATTGCAAGAAACACTGGCAAAAGACCCTTCCTGGCAAATAAGCAAAGAAATTACCGAAAGAGATAAGCTACATAATCAAGACCTGGAAGAACAATTTAACCTACTATTTCGCACTTTTTATCTTCCTCCTGAGCAATGAATCCCTTTATTGAAAAAATAATTCCTCTTATTCTGGCTTTTTTTGTAGGCATTGCCTTCAAACTTCTAAAGCTTCTGTCTAAAGATGATGCGCCTGTTCTTTTGAGGGTTGTGCTTAATGTATGTTTACCTTCTTTAACCATTATTGCAATTTCCAATATTCAGCTAAAAGCGGATATGGCTTTAATTCCATTTACAGCTATTATTATTGTCTTTCTGATATATATTATCTCCCGCACTATAGGAAAACACTTGAAAATGGAAAAAACCACTTTCGGCAGTTTCCTGGTGGGAACAATGATTATGAATACTGCTTATGCCTTGCCTTTTTTCTTTGCTGCTTTTGGCAATGAAGGACTTGCCAGAGCATCACTTTTTGATATTGGCAATACCTTTATGATTTTTACCTTTACCTATTATAATGCCATAAAGTATGGTGATAATAGTAAGACAGCTGAAATTGAGTGGAAAAAGTTTTTGCGTTTACCTCCTCTTTGGGCTATGTTAATTGCCTTTTCCTGGAAATTAACTAAAGTCCCGATGCCAGCTTTAGCTTTGAATTTTCTCAATTTTATGGGGCAACCGATGGTCCCTTTAATGATGATTGCCTTAGGACTTTATTTTAATCCCAAACGCTGTAATATCGGAAAAGCGGCAATTGCCATTTTTATCAGAATGGGCATTGGTTTGGGCATAGGTATTGTTCTATCTGCTCTTTTTGGGTTTAAGGGAATAACCAGAACTGTAGTAACTGTTTGTGCTGCTTTGCCTATTGGTTTTAATACTCTTATTTTTGCTAATTTGGAAAATTTGGATAGAGAGTTTGCGGCTACTATTGTTTCTATATCCATTTTTATTGCTCTGTTTTATATTCCGTGGCTGATTTATGTGTTTCAGTGAAAGGGGTAGAGAGGGCTGGAGCTATATTGGAAGTTTATTAGTTGTATAGTTTTTTCTGTGCTCTCGGTGTATTCAGTGTTTTCCGTGTAAAAAATACTCTTTTTCTTCGGTGTCCTCTTTGTTTTCGTTGTTTGTGAGATTTATCTTGACAGCAGAAGACATTTATGCGTTTTATGGCATAAAAATAGCTTTATATAAGCAGGAATTAAATTAAGGAGGATAAATCCTTGTTTAGAAAAGCGTTGGTGTGTGCTGGAGGAAAAAGGATATCAGTTATTCTGCTATGCTTAATAGTGTTTAGCAGTTTTACTATAATACCTTTATCTGCCGATATTTTAATCCCTATGGATAACACGCAGACCAACCATCTAAAGGCCTATGGCATTGCCTTTGCGGGTCTGAAAGAACATCTTGTTGGCAGATGGCTTTTAAACTATCGGGGAGGAAGTTTTCTTTTTCCCGATTCCGAAAGTTTAACTGCTCTTTGTAACATTCGGGGTGTGCGTTATGAAAATGTTTCTTCTTCTGATGTAGCGGCAATTTTAATGGAAATTCAGGCAAATAATATGGAAAGCATTGCCCTGGAAAAAGAACCTAAAATAGCGGTTTATATACCTCCTAATGCTCTTCCCTGGGATGATGCAGTAACTATGGCTTTGGATTATGCGGAAATTGATTATGACCGTGTTTGGGATGATGAAGTTTTAGCAGGCAAGCTTCCGGAATATGATTGGCTGCATTTACACCATGAGGATTTTACAGGTCAGTATGGCAAGTTTTATGGTTCTTACAGAAATACGAGCTGGTATCAGAATGATGTGCGTGTAAATGAAGCAATGGCTGCTAAACATAATTTTGCCAAGGTTTGGCAATTGAAGCATGCAGTAGCGGAAAAGATACGCAACTATGTAATAAACGGTGGTTTTATGTTTGCTATGTGTGCTGCTACCGATACTTATGATATTGCTTTAGCAGCCAAAGATGTAGATATTGTAGATGCCGCTATTGACGGTGATGGCATAGACCCTCAGTATCAAAGTAAACTGGATTTTTCCCGCACTTTTGCCTTTGAAAATTTTACTTTGCGTCCCAATCCTTATGAATATGAATTTTCCGATATAGATGCCAGCGATTATTCCAGTTTAAGAGGTCCCGAAGCGGATTATTTTCAGCTTTTTGATTTCAGCGCCAAGTATGATCCTGTTCCCACAATGCTTACGCAATGTCATACTAATGTTATAAACGGTTTTCTGGGTCAGACCACTTCTTTTTTCAAGGATAAGGTAAAGAAAAGTGTGATTATTTTAGCGGAAGTTCCCGGTCAGAATGAAGTTAAATACATTCATGGCAATATTGGCAAAGGGACTTTCACTTTTTACGGAGGTCATGATCCAGAGGATTATCAGCATAAAGTTGGAGATCCGGAAACCATATTAGAACTGCATAAAAATTCACCCGGCTATCGTTTAATTCTGAATAATGTCCTCTTCCCCGCTGCTGAAAAGAAACAGCTGAAGACCTAAAAGGTAATGAAGAAATTCTATCCTAACCTGCGTAGCGTGCAAATAAAAACAGGTATCTGGACAATTGTTATCTGTCTGATTCTGGTTTTTAGTTATTTTTGGCTTAGCGGTCGTTTAGCAGTCCGTTCCCATTATGAACTGAAAATTGCCTTTCCGAATGTGATGGGTTTGGAAGTTGGCGATAAAGTTATGTATCGCGGAATGGAAGTTGGTAGAGTAAAAAGCATAACTGCGAGCAAAGATAAGGTAATTACAACTGCCAATATCAGAAGTGATATAATTTTAACGGAAGGAACACGGTTTCTGGTTTCGGACAGTTCTTTGATGGGTGGAAAGGCATTAAACATTATTCCGGGAGATGGAAAAAATCCCCTAAATATAAAAAAATTGCAACAGGGAACTTCCCCAGAAGGTATGATGGAATTGATTAGTAAAGCATCTGCGGGCTTGGATGAATTGAATGAAACGGTTAAATTACTTAATTCTCCCGATGGCTTACTGCAAAGTTCCCGAATGTTAGTGCAAAATGCAGATGGCACAGTAACTGAAATGGGCAATGTAGCTAAAGAAATAAAACAGGAACTCGTTATTACAGTGAATAAAATTGAGGATTTAACCTCTTCTCTGCAGGAAGTTATAGCGGAAAATAAAGAACCCTTAAAAAATACTTTGGTGGAAGGTAACATAACTATAGAGAAACTTTCTGCTACATTGGATTCGTTAAAAATTCTTTCTGCCAATTTGAATCGTTCTGCCAAAGCCCTTACCGAAAACGAAGGTACTGCTGGTTTATTACTAAATGATAAGCAGTTATATGAAAAAATCACCAATGCAACCGATAATCTCAATGCCCTCATTAAAGATATTAAGGAAAACCCCAAAAAATACATTAAATTCAGCGTATTTTAGGAAAGCTAATGAATAAAAAGCTATATTGTCTAATAATCCTCTTTGTCTTATGCAGTTCTGTTTTTGCTTACAGTTTCGGTCAAAATAAAGTTAATTTTGCTCCTCAGGATTTCTCTACCATTCAAACAATGCATTTTGATCTCTATTTTCCCGCAGGGGAAGATCAATTTGGCCGCATTGCGGCTTTAATGGCTGAAGATATATATTATTATATTAAAGCGGAATTCAAAGTTCCGATTTTAGCCCGGATTCCTATTATTTTTTACAGTACTAAGCAAGAATTTTTATCCACCAATATAACTTATTATCTTTTAACCGAAGGAGTAGGCGGTTTTACGGAAAGTTTACATAACCGTGTTGTGGTTCCTTTTGAAGGCAGTTATGCCAATCTGGAAGAACTTTTGGCACATGAACTTACTCATGCTTATATAAATGCAATGGATAATCGTTTTGTAAATCCCAATTCTATGCTCCGTCCCACTTCTTTTCCTTTTTGGTTTTCGGAAGGACTTCCGGAATATCTTTCCGTTGGTGGCGAAGATGACTATAATAATATGTATTTGTTGGATATGGTGATAAATAATACCATCGGTAGATTGAACAGTGCCGATGGCTACTTGGCATATCGTTTAGGCGAGAGTTTTTTAACTTTTATAGCTGAAACCTGGGGCAGAGAAAAAGTTCCCGAGTATTTTTTTGCCATTCATTCCTCATTCAATCTTGATGAAGCTACGAAAAAGGTTTTCGGAATGGATTTTGAAGACCTGGAATCCCGCTGGCATTATAAGTTAAAGAGAGATTACTATCCCCTGATAAATAGTCACGATATTCCGATGGAGAATTTTGAACAGCGGACATTTCATAAAAAAGATGGTTCCTATTTCAATTTGGCACCTCGTTTTTCTCCTAATGGTTCACGCTATGTATATTATTCTAATGCCGGTGGAAGATACAGTATTTGGCTGGCTGGAACTCAGGGATTAGCTCAACCGCAATTGATTTTTAAGGGTGAGAAAAGTGGCAAGGCAGAAGAATTTTACTATTTGCGTTCGGCTCTTTCCTGGTTTCCCGATAATCAAAGAATTGCTTTTTCTGCCAAGACAGCTACCGGTGATAAAATACAAATCCTGAATGTAAACACTAAAAAAATAGTGCAGACGATCAGCATTCCGGAATTGCAGGCAATTTATGAAGCGGATGTTTCTCCCGATGGCTTGTTTCTGGTTTTGGCAGGTCAAAAAAATATGCAATCCGACCTCTATCTTTATGAAATTGAAACAGGAAAATTAACTCAGCTAACTGATGACAGTTATGACGATGCTCATCCCCGTTTTTCACCCGACGGCAAATACATTGCTTACGATAGTGAACATAAGTGTGAAAAGCAGGAAATCCGTTATGGTTTGTTTTCAGACCTTACGCGCGATATTTTCACTTTCAATATTGAGACCGGCGAAATAGTTGAAAGAACCTTTGAAAATTACGATTGTTTCAGTCCAATTTGGGCAGAAGACGGTTCCAAGCTCGTCTTTCTTTCCTATAAATATAACCTTGCCAATTATGAAATTCTGGATTGGGAAACCGGACAGCGCGCTGAACTCACTAAATGCATTGCCGGTATTATGAATGGCGATATCAGCTTTGATGATAGTTATCTAGTTATAAGCAACTACTTTGACGGTGCCTGGGATATCTATTTTGACGATAATCCCCTGAAAAATCTAATTTATGAAGAAAGCAGCCAACCGCAAAGTTTTGTGCGTGCTGATGACCTTTTACAGACCATAGACCTTACCCGTCTTGATTATTACGGAAAAAGAACTAAAGCACAACATCTTTCAAAACCACAATCCCCACAACAAAATCCCCGTCGTCCTCATATTTCCAATAATGAATCGGACAAAAGCGATTCCTTGAAACATTTTCAGGATTTTTCCTGGGATGATAAACCGGATAGTATTAATGTTCCGCCCAAAATAGAAAAATATAAAACAAAATTCGCTTTAGACAGCATCTGGGGCGGATTGGCGTATTCATCTTACACGGGCACCGTGGGAGCTATTGATCTCACTTTAAGTGATTTAATGGGCAATTATGGAATAGGTATCAGTTTGGGGATTTCAGGAAAAATTGAAGACAGCAATCTTTTCCTTTCTTTTATGAATCTAAAGCATCGTGCCGATTACGGAATAGGGGTCTATAATTTCTATGATGAAACGCTTTATAGGCGTTATCTGATCGGTCAGGATGATTATTTTCGCTTGCGAGAACGCGAACTGGGAATGCTTTTTATTTACCGTTATCCCTTCAGTCGGTTTACGCGTTTGGAATTTGACAGCCAGCTGTATTATGTGAAACAGGAATGGGATTATCTGGCACCGGAGGATGTTCCTACAGAAAACTGGCAAATGGATATCTCCAAAGAGACCGATACGGTTATTGCACCTGGCTTGGCTTTTGTTTTTGATAATGCTCTTTTCGGCTCTACAGGACCTATGGTTGGTTGGCGGTATTATTATCTCATTCGGAAAAGCTTTGCTAAAAATGAGCTGAACTATTTTACCAACTATCTTGATCTGCGCTGTTACAACTTTTTTGAAAAACGCTATTCTCTGGCTTTTCGTTTGAATGCAGGAATCAGTACAGGTGAATCACCTCAGCGTTTTAATCTTGATGGTTTGTATGGTGTGCGGGCATTAAATGAAGATATAGACGGAGAAAGAATGATTTTGGGTTCTGCTGAACTGCGTTTTCCTTTCTTTGATTATCTCTATTTGGCTTTTCCCGTACCTTTACAGCTACGCAATATTCGCGGAAGCATTTTTGCCGATATGGGAGCTGCTTGGGATAAAAATTCTGATTTTAGGGGAGTGATAGACGGTAAACTGAATGATATAAAATTGGGTTACGGTTTCGGACCTCGTCTCAATTTAGGTTATTTTGTGTTAAAATTTGATATTGCCTGGCTTACTGACCTCTCTAAAATTTCCAAACCGATGTATTACTTAAGTTTATCCGAAGATTTTTAATATACTATAAAAAAACAATAAGGAGTTCAGAATGAAGATCGACATCATCCGTAAAGTCCCGGAAGATATGGATTGTATAATCATTTTCCAGGAAGAAAACGGGGCATTGGACAAGGTAGAATTGCTACCGCAAAACATCGCTAAAACGGCTCAGGTCTATTGTAAAAGTGAGGATTTTAAGTTCGCTTACGGGGATTTAAAGAACTTTGCCATCGTGAATGGAATCCAACGACAAAATATTATTTTATTGGGTGCCGGCAATAAAAACGACCTCAATACTAATAAAGTCCGCAATCTTTTGGCTTCCGCAATTCGTTTCGCTGCCAAATTAAGAGCCAAACAAATCTATCTTTTTCAAGGGTTTGATTGCCCTATAACCGATGTGGCTTTTGGTCATTTGCTTTCCGAAACGGCTTTACTGGTTACCTATCAATTTAATAAATACTCAAGCTCGGCTAAAAACGAAAGCGAAATTGAGGCATTGCATTATATGCTCCTCTCTAAAAATACCCGCCATCTAAACAGAGGTATAGTAGAAGGACGCATTTATGCCGAAACAACCAATTTTGCCAGGAATTTGGTAAATGAACCTGCCAATGTTATTACTCCCGAAAACCTTGCGGAAACAGCCAAACAGGCAGCTTTGCAATACGGTTTTTCTATTGATGTGCATTCCCTGGATAAACTTAAACGCATCAAAATGGATGCCTTTTTAGCTGTGGGACGCGGCTCAACTCACGAGCCAAAACTTATTATTATGCGCCATTTAGGAAATCCTGAACACCATCAGGAAACCATTGCTTTAATCGGAAAAGGTATCACCTTTGACAGCGGCGGTTACTGTATTAAAAGTGCACAAGGAATGTCAAATATGAAAGATGATATGGGAGGTGCAGCTGCCGTTATCGGAACTATGTGTGCAATTGCCACTATGAAATTGAAAGTTAATGTGGTAGGCATCATCGCTGCCTGCGAAAATATGATTTCAGGGGATGCTTATCATACCGGAGATGTAATTACCTCAATGAGCGGAAAAACTATTGAAGTAGTCAATACCGATGCTGAAGGTCGCTTAACTCTTTGCGATGCTATCAATTATGCTCTGGAAAAAGAACATTGCGACCGCATTATTGATATCGCAACTTTAACGGGTGCAGCAGTTACCGCTTTGGGAACACAAATTTCTGCCGTGATTACCAATAACGAACCCTGGCTGGAACAGCTGAAAAATGCAGCTCACTTTACCGGTGAAAATATCTGGCAACTTCCCGCTTTTGAAGAATATAAAGAACAGCTCAAATCCGAAATCGCCGATTTGAAAAATTCCGGAGGTCCCTCTGCCGGCACTATTACTGCGGGCCTTTTCCTGCAAGAATTTGTGCAGAATAAGCCCTGGCTGCATATTGACATTGCCGGAACCGCCTTCAAAGATAAAGAATACGGAATTTATAACTACGGTGCAACGGGAGCAGGTGTCCGTTTGCTAACAACTCTTTTAAAATATATGGAATAGGATTTCTTCCTTGCTTGCTACCTATCATCAACCCATCATCAACCCATCCTTTACGATGGGTGGATGATGCGATATAGGAAATTGTGAACTGTAAAATCTAAAATAAAGTGAGGTGCCCTAAAAATAGCGAGACTGATGAGATGGAAAGATGGAATTGGGAAAATGGTTTATAGTTAGCCGGAAAAATTATATGCTGAATTGAGAATTGAAAATGATAATTAGCATTGCTAATAATTATAAAATAAACTCGGTGCTTTCGGTAAATTAGGTGTTCTCGGTGTATAAAAGCTTAGGAGGTAAAAATGAAGTATCTTAAATGGAGCGTGCTTATCACTTTGCTCTTCGCTTTTTCCTGCCAAAAACAGGAAGAAAAGCAAAGTCCTTTGCTACTTGCTTCAATTCATCCCTACGAGCTTATTCTGAAACAACTTGCGGGAAATGAATTTGAGGTTAAATGTATTATTCCTTCAAATGCTTCACCTCATACCTGGTCACCCGGTCCTGCCGATTTAAAAAACTTTAGTTCCGCTTCTTTCATTCTTGCCAATGGTTTAGGATTGGAGGCAAATCTGGAAAAGAATTTTGCGGAAAGAAAAGATGTTTATGTGGAAGCTGCTACTTTGCTGAAAGATATTATTCCTCTGCCGGAAAGGAAATTACTTGCGGAAGAAGAAGTTCCCGAACCATTTGAACACCAACATCAACACACTCAAAACCCCCATTTATGGACGTCCCCCTCGTTAATGATTCGCCTCATTAGTTTTCTGGAAAAAGAACTTAGCACTCGCTTTCCCAATTCTTCTTTTGTCTTCAAACACAATGCTCAACAAATGCAACAGGAACTAAAAAATCTAATTGATAAAATTAAAACGGAAAGAGCTCAATACAAAAACCCGGCAATTATTACCTATCATAATGCTTTCCACTATTTCCTCCAGGAATTTGATATTGAGGAATTGGGCTTTGTGCAGGAAAGTCCTGGTAAAGAACCTACTCCAAAAGAACTTGCTCTCCTGGGCAACATCATAAAAGAACATAATGTCCAAGCTATTTTTCTGGAGCCGCAAATGGATAGAAAAGCTGGTGAAACACTCTCTAAAGAATTTAACTTGAAACTGCTTACCCTTGATCCTTTAGGTAGTGACGGCAAAGCACAAACCATTGCTGAATTGATAGATAGCAACTGGCAAAAGATGAAAGCGGGATTTTAGCAATACTAATGATTCAAATTAAAGACCTCCAATACAAAATAAACGGCAAGATAATTCTGGAAGATATTTTTCTGGAACTTGCCGAAGGTGAATTTGCCGCTATTATAGGTCCTAACGGAGCAGGTAAATCAACTTTGGTAAAGCTGATTCTCGGTTTATTGGAATTGAAAGAAGGCAGTATTTTTATAGATGGTGTGGAACACTATAGCTGGCTGAAAAATAATACCATTGGCTATCTACCCCAATATGAGGAATTTGATAATGCCTTTCCTGCAACCGCTTTGGATATTGTTTTAATGGGTGTGGCAGGTCAACTTCCTTTGGGAACGCATTTTAATAAAAACCATAAACAAAAAGCAATGGAGG
>MTKZ01045585.1_pt1 | contig 18433 bp, 15 predicted proteins | sample 1042781 | NCBI WGS metagenome assembly MTKZ01 (sample SAMN06212207, study PRJNA360539) | anaerobic digester metagenome | biome: Wastewater treatment plant; material: sludge; isolation source: anaerobic digester fed with sludge from wastewater treatment plant | place: Denmark: WWTP Viborg ... | reverse complement strand
GTTGAGCAGTTCGATAAATTCATCGTTGCCGCCGTTTGGCCCGCGAAACCGAAATTCGCTGATAACCACGTGTCCCACCAAACACACATCCATCGGCACCGGCGTGGGCAACGGGGTTGCGGTGAATGTGGGCGTGGCGGTGGGTGTTGAGGTGGAAGTTGGCGTAGGCGTAGGCGTATCGCCAGGTGTGGGTGTTTGGGTTGGGGTTGGCGTGGCGCAGTTCAAGCTGGTGATGGAACTTGCGGCGTTTTGCGGCCCGCTCGACAAGGGGTTCAAACCAAAATCCGCCGCATTGTCATTTGTGTCCTGTGCGCCGCCCTGCAATCGCTCGTAACTCTGGTCGGTGTTCGCGCTCATCGGCGCAAGAGTCGTTCCCTCGCTGTATGCGGATGTGGCGGACAAGCCTACCTGATCAACAATTGCGCCACTTGCATCTTTCAAGGCAATCCCGCCGTTGTCCGCAAATCCAGAGCCATACGTTTGATCACCGGAAACCGATCCGCTGTATGGCCCGGCCGTGGCGCTGCGATTGGTGAGCAAGTAATGCTGGTGGGGGGCGAGCATGACCGGCGATGAAATGGTGATGCGCGAGCTGAGCGAGCTTCCCGTGCTGTTTGACCCCCAGACTTGCCAGCCGCTGATGTCTACCGCGACGGGCGAGACGTTGAACAACTCCACAAATTCGTCGTTGCCGCCGTTTGGGCCGCGCGTTCTAAACTCGCTAATGACCACATGATTGATGGCGCAAATGTCGTCCGCCGCGGCTTGCATCACTTGCATAAACTGCGGTGTCTGCTGCGGCTTGTCATGCAGGGTTGGCGGGTCTGGTGGCGCATATACGGCAAAACCCGGCATCATGACAACAGCGCACAAGCCGCGCATCATTTTTTGAATGTGTACGCGCATACATCCCTCCCAATGGATATGATTGAGCAGACACGGCCTCCCAGGCATTGCCCCATCTGCCTTGAATTGTTGAGATGGTATCACAAGGCGCGGAGGCGGGGAAATGAGAAAGTGGTCAACTGGGGAATGAAATGAACTTAATCAGGCTTGTGCAAAAAAGTAAGCCCGTCATTCCCGCGAAAGCGGGAATCTATAACAAACTCACAAAAACACGTGCTAGAAGGCCGATTTTTCTTGCNNGGCGCGTTATGGATTTCCGCTTGCGCGGAAATGACGACCGCCATTTGTTGGCCGACCACTCTTGAAATGAGGCGTAAAAAAACGGTTCAACTGCATCAATCGGTTGAACCGTTTTTTTAGAAGATTACGCGTTAGCCGCGTTGCTTATTTTTACCAACCTGCGCTGAATGCGCGGAGTGTGTTGGGAATGTAGTAGTAATGCAACGGCTTTGGCGTTGCGGTGGGAGTTGGTGTAAGAGTTGGCGTCTGGGTTGGCGTTGATGTTGGTGTTTGCGTTGGTGTCTGAGTTGGGGTAGGCGTGGGTGTGACAACAGATTGCAAATTCAACCCAATCAAAACCGGGTCATGATCCGATGAGCGGTATTCATCATTGCCGTAGAAAAGTGACAACTGATTGGTTGACTTGAAATCAGTGGTGTAATCCAAAACAACTGGCTCGTCTGAGTTGATATGCCATTCCTGCAGTCCAACCACCTGCGTTAAAGCGGCGTTTGAAGCAAGCGCGTGATCCAGATAGCCCCATTGCCCATCAAACTGATACGAGTAGCCATCTGTGCCCATGTATTGGCTGATGAGGTTGGTATAGCCCGCGTTTTTGATCGCCGTGATTGGGTCTTCCATCGCATAGCTGTTCAGATCGCCCACAATGAACCGATCAGGATCGCCCGTGCCGGTGGGGTCTGTGTTTAACCAGCTTGTCAGTGTGTTGGCTGCATTGGTGCGCACAACTGCGCAGTTGCCTTGCCCGTCGCCCGTGTCTGCGGCGTCGCACGCGCTGCCTTTGCTCTTCAAATGGTTGACCGCTACGATAAATTTCTCGCCATTGGCAATTTGGAAAGCCTGCGCCAAAGCCGGGCGGTTGCGCTGGGTGGTGTCTCCGCCGTTCACGAATGCGGTGGTATTCAACGCAGCGGTTGTGCCAGCCGGCGTCACCTTGGCGGGTTTGTAGAACATACCAACCTTGATGGCATCTGTGCCGAGAGAGTTTGTGCCATTAGTTGTATCTGGATTGATGAAGGCGTATGTGCCTGCGCCCGCATCCGCGTTCAACTTGTCCAGCAAGTCCTGAATTGCGCTGCCAGCGCCATATCCATCGTTCTCCATTTCCATGAAGGCGAACACATCCGCGCCACCATCCACAATATTGCGCACGGTCTTGGGCCATTGGCGGGCAAATTCAGTCGAGTTGCTCGCGCCGCGGCAATCCGTCGCGGCTCCGCCTACGCCACCCGTGCAAGCGCCCACGCCAAATGTGTTGAAGTAGTTCAGCACATTGCCAGCTGCCACAACCACATTTGCGCCAGTAAATGGCGGCGGGGTTGGGCGCGGATTGGCTGCGACAAAATTGGGTGTGTAACCAACAACGGGGCGTATGCGATAAGCATTGGGACTGGCAGCGTTGCCAGCCCAGTTATACGACATGACGCCAACCAAATTGCTGACGGTGTAGCCGCCGCGCAACGTATTGGTGAAGCTCAACTGGCTGGTTCCACCGCCATACGCCACTGGGTCAGGGTTTTGGTTGTTCAAGGCGTCATCCAGTTGGATGTAATTCAGGTCGTTTGCCGCCTGCTGGGCGATGGCCGCCGTGCCGGGCGCGACAATGTTGGTGGGTTGCCACAATCGCCCGCCGCTGCTCAGGCCAACCTCCGAAAACCGTCCCAGATAGAAGTTGTTGGTCAGCGTGAGGTCCTGCGGCAGGCGCACCAGCATTCCTTCGTAGCGCTCCAGGTAGGTGCTGCTAGAGAAAGGCAGGGTCACATCCACTGGCGTGGGCAGAGCTGATGCGCCGCAATCGGTCAAGGTGTAATTGGTGAGTTGGGTCTGCCCGGAAAATTCCGTGGCAGTGCCTGTGATGCTGTATATGTGTCCGGCCACAACCTGATCGTTTGCAGTGTCAAAGTCAAACACGTAAATCCCATCCGATGTGGCGGGGTCGCCATCGCCAGCATCTTGTATATACCACCCGCGCAGATTGGGGCTTGCGCCTTCATAATCGCCAATAACCACGCCGCGCACACTCACCACCGTGCCAGAGTAGGGCGTGGTGTCGGTTGTGCCTTGCACCTGCCCAATAGGCAACACCGGCGCCGCGCATACATTAATTGGTGTTGCGGTGGCGGTGGGTGTATTGGTTGGGGTTGGCGTATTTGTCGTTGTTGGTGTGGGTGTGGGTGTATCGGTTGGGCCAGTCACGGTGATCTTGCCATTATTGGTGCCATCGCTCACGTATACCCAACTGTTCGCGCCAATGCCTTCGCAGCGGGCGGTGTACTCATACAACCCCGCAGACAATGGCCCAAGTGTGCCCTTGTATTCGTCATTGCTCCCGATGTCCGCGTTATAGGTCATGGTGGTGGTGTATTCGGGGCTTATCCACGCGCCGCCAAAACTACTCACCGGGCTCCAAAAGACTTGGCACTCAATCCCAGCGCCCTGCCCGCTTGGGTCTGTCACGCCTGCTGCATAAACCTGCGCATACACATCAAGCGTGCCGCCAGAAGCAAATGTGTTGGTCTGATTCTCATCCGGCCACAGATTGCTCACCGAGCTAACGCTCACGGGCACGGGCGTTGGGGTGGGCGTCTGGGTTGGGGTGGGAGTAAGAGTTGGCGTAGGTGTAGGCGTGCTCGTAGATATAGAGCACGGATTTAACGGAGATGCCGAGTTGCGTGGCACGGGTGCAGTTACCACCGTGAAATCTGACCCGTTCACATCTGTATCTTGACAACCACTAAGATTGCGAATCGCGCCAGTCACCGTTGTGAGCGCACCAACCGCAATGCCGCCTTCGGCGTTATTTGCTGTTCCATACGAGACAAGATCGCGAATCGCAGCATTTGGTAGTGCGCACGGCGTAGCAGTTGCGCCACATCCTAAGGCTGTTAATTGATTTGCGAGAGCCACTTTCCCGTTGCTTCCGCTCATATTTAAGTTCGTGGTTGTTGCATCTGGAGCCGGGCTTATGGGACTTCCAAATGCGGTAGCTGTCCCAAGTTGTACAAGATAATACTGGCCTGGATTGAGTATAACGTTGGGAAGCGCAAATATGTTAGAGGTGGAACTTCCAAATTGTCCGGTGGCAGATCCATATTGAAGCGACAAGCCATTTAAACTTGTTGCAACTGAGCTTGTGTTAAACAACTCCACGTAATCGGCAACGTATGTGGGCGTTCCGCTTGCCGCGCCACCGCCGCCATATACCTGGCTTATCACAATATCTGCGCTGCCAGCCATTGGTGACATTATTTGATTTGTCTTGTTAACCTGCGAGTCCCCTTGTGTTTCCCCTCCCTCACGTAATTGTGTTGCCAATACAGGCTTTGAGATAAACGTGCCTGCGCCCAGCATACTCAGGACAAGGCATCCAGTAATTGAGAGACGGGTTATATTCATATGTGAGTCCTTTTTATCTGCTTTGTCTGCGAAAGTGGCTTATCTTACTACCAGAAACTTAAATTTGTAGCGTCCGCAAAACCCATTTATAAAGCCTGTTTGCGGAATGTTTTTGCGTTTTGCGCCCGTCATGCTATATTCGGCGCGTGATTTCTCTGTTGTTCGCGGTCTTGGTTTTGCTGCCCATCGTGGGCGCGGCGGCCCACATCGTGGTGGGCCGATTCGCGCCCATTGCCAGATTCCCCCGCCCGGCGCAACATTTCATTTTGCCCGCCGCCGCAATTGGCGCAGTGCTGTGCGCCCTGGCCTTATTTGGTTTTGGTGGAGAAGCCATCGTTGGCGGGTGGATGCCCGTTTCATTGGTGGGCGCGCCTCTCCTGATCTCCATCGCCCCGCCCACCGCCGCGCTTGTGACTGCGCTGGCCTGCGTGGGGCTTGCGCAAGCCATCCGCAGCCACGGCCAAACAGACGTGGTGGTTGCCGCGCGAGCCTTGGCCTTTGCCGCGCTTATGCTCACCACATTGGCCGCCAACATGCTCACCTTGTTTGTGGGGATGGGTCTTGTGGAGCTTTTTACTCTGCTGGCATCGGCGCAAACTGCGCCAGACCAAATCTCTCGGCGAGATGTGTTTCGGCACGCCATCTTCCAGGTTGGCTCGCTGCTTTTGCTGGCGATGGGTTTTCTAATTAGCGTGGCCGCGCAGAGTAGTTTATATTTTGCCCTCGCCACAATCAGCTTGCGCTCCACGCCATTTTTTGCCGCCGCGCTGCTTTTGAGGGTGCTCAGCCTGCTGCTCTATCCGGGCGCCATCGCCAACCGCTTTGGCCCCATTGCCACGCTGGTTTTATTGATGCGGCTGCTGGATTTGAACAACGCCTTCCTCACGCCCGGCATCGCGCTGGTTGTCCTCATCGCCAGCGTGATCACGTTGATTCGCGCGGCCATCACCCAAAACGCCAGCGACCGCAACTTGTTGGCGCAGACGGGCGCGTTCCTGCTTATCATGCTCCCCCATCCTGCCGACCCAGCCGCGTGGGTTGCGGCCAGCGCCAGCGCCTGGCTGCTTTCGGCAGAATTAATAGAACATCCCGCGCCCATTGCGCGGCTGATTGGCGCCCTGAGCTTGTTTGGTGTTCCGCTGAGCGCGGGGTTTATTGCCCGTTCTGGCGCTGTGCCCGCCACCGCCAACATCCCGGCCTTCATCATTTGGTGTGTGGCGATGGCGCTTTTGGCATTCTCGCTGTTCCAACTCGTCCGCGGGGCAGGTCAGCCGCGCCTGCGGTTGCTGTCTGGGCTGGCGGGTTCGCCCCAATCGCTCATCAGCTTTGGGGTGATGGCGCTCCCGCTGATCGCGCTGGGCGCGCTGCCCCAGGCGCTGGGTTTGCCAAACGCGCTCGCGCTGGTGTCCAGGCAAGGTCTGGCCGACTGGCTGGCGATGGCTTTCGCGGCGGGCGCGGGGGTGTTGCTCGCCATTTTTTCGCCGCGTTGGGCTGGCCGCGCCACGCGCCAGATGCAGATGGCCGAGCAGGTGTTCAAATTTCGCTGGCTGGAGGATATTCTGGAAGGCAGCGTCAACCGCATCGCTGCGCCATTCCGCGCCGTGTTCACATTTCTGGAAAGCCCCGGCGTTCTCCTCTGGGCCATCGTCGCCGCGCTTTTGGCTGTGCTCATCTCTCGCCCAGGCGGGCCGTGATGGAATGCGGAATATGAAATGCAGAACTTTGAGTTCAACTTGGTGAGACAATACCCAAAACAGGCCGCAGGCCATACCACGAGGTATTAACAATGTCTAACACAAAACAACGAGTCGCTCTTTATCTTCAAGATGCCCACGAACTACGCGATGGGATGAAATATGCGCAATACGCCGAGCAAAAAGGATTTGAGGCGGTTTGGCAGGCCGAGAGCCGCCTGGTGCGCGATGCCATTGTGCCAATGGCTGCCTTCGCCGCCGTGACGGACAAGCTCAAGGTCGGTAGCGGTGTCATCAACAACTGGACGCGCAATATTGGCTTGCTGGCCGCCACTCTGTTCACGTTGGATGACCTTGCGCCCAACCGCGTCATTTGCGGCATTGGCGCGTGGTGGGACCCGCTGGCAAAGAATGTGGGCATTGAGCGCCGCAAGCCGCTGGTCGCCATGCGCGAGACGGTGGAAGTGCTGCGCCGCCTCCTGCGCATGGAGAAAAATGTGACCTTTCACGGCGAGTTTCATCACGTAACGGGCATTGAGCTGGACGTGGTGCATGGCCGCAAGGAACCGCGCAACGTGCCCATCATGATTGGCGCAACCGGCGACCAGATGATGGAAATGACCGGCGAGATTGCCGATGGTGCGGTGCTGAACTATTGCGTTCCGCCGGAGTACAACGACAAAGCCATGGAATTGCTGGACAAGGGCGCAAAAAAGGCTGGCCGCCGTGTAGACGACCTTGACCGCCCGCAGTTGGTGGTGTGCTCGGTGCACGAAGACCGCAAGGTTGCCATTGAACATGCCAAGATGCTGCTCACGCAATATCTGGCGCAGCAACCGCACATTGCCAAAGCCAGCGGCGTGAGCGAGGATGTGGTGAAGAAAGTGCAAAGCATTTTGGGCTGGCCTGCCCGCAAAGAGCAGGTTCTAGAGGCCATGCAATACGTGCCCGATGACTTCGTGCTAAAAATTTCGGCCACCGGCACGCCCGAAGAAGCCCGCGCCAAAGTGCAGGAATACGTCAAGCGCGGCTGCACCTGCCCCATTTTGTATCCCATGAGCGACCCGTATTTGATGATTGATACGTTCGCGCAAGCGTAATTTTTGAGACGGAAGACGGGGGACCGAAGACGGATAAAGATTCAGTCCCCCGTCTTCCGTCTTCCGTCTTTAATTGCAAGTCAACCCCAACCTCAACCCCATCACCAACCCGGCGGCTTTGTGCCTGGGGTTGCCTATTTTGGGGTTGTTTATTTTTCTGTTCTGGGCGGGGTATGCGCTGGCGCAGGAAAGCGGCGCAAAAAAATCGGCTGGGGCGCAGGCCGATGAGATTTTGCGGGGCGCGGGCGTGGATGTCATGACCATCTCGGCCTTTCGCAGCTACATCGGCCAAAAGCTGGCGGCGATGGGATACACGCTGGCGCCGCTGCCCCCTGGCGAAGAAGATTTGGGCATGAGCTTGATTGCGGCCAAAGCAGGCAGGCGCGTCGCCGTTTTTGTGGTGCGCTCTGGCAAGCCGCTCTCGCCGCGCATGGCGCAAGAAGCAAACGCGCTCAAAGCCCGCGCCGGGTGCGATGAAGCGTGGCTGGTCACAAACTCATCGTGCCGCAAAGACACGCGGGCGCTGGCCGCCCAAACCGGCTGCAAGCTGATGGAGCGCGAGGCTCTGGCAGAGTGGCTGACTGGCTCAAAACAAGAATTGTGACTGGACATGCGGCGCATGAAATATCTTGTCTTAATCCTATTTTTGCTGGGGATGTTTGCCCGGCCAGCGGCGGCGCAAACCCCCGCCTCGGCCGTTGGGCAGGGGTGGGCGCATCGCATCCCCATCACCCTGGTGAACGATGGCGCGGAGCTGCGCAGCACGCAAGTGCGGGTGGAGCTGAGCGCGGCCAACTTTAATTTTTCTGAGGCCGCGCCGGATGGCCGCGACCTGCGCGTGGCCGACGAAAACGGCTGGGCGCTGTTGCCGCACTGGATCGAGAGCTATGACCCCGCCGCGAAACGCGCCGTGATTTGGCTGCGGGTGTGGGCCTTCCCGGCGCATTCTCGCAAAACGGTGTTTTTGTATTACGGCAACCCCTCTGCCCAAACCGATGCCAACGGCCCGCACACATTTGAGTTTTTTGACGCTTTTTACGCCGGCGACCCCGCCGACGCGCCCGGCTATTTTGCGCTGGGCGCATCGGTGACCGCGCTGGTAAAAGATCAGGATTGGGAACGCACGCCCCCGCACACGCTGAGCATTGTGGAGCAAAACGCGGATGGATTTAGATACTGGGGTTATTACGGGTTGGTGGAGTGCGGCGGCGTTGGGCTGGCCCGCAGCAACGATCTTAAAACGTGGACAAAATACGCGGGCAACCCGCTGCTCTTTCGCGGCGGCGAGCGTTGGCCCAGTGTGCTAAAAGTGGATCAAACGCTTTACATGGTCGCCGACCGCGATTATTGCGGCACCAGTTATTTGGCCTTGCGCAAAAGCGCCGATGGCCTGAACTGGGGCGATGACGCAGGGTATCTGACATTGGTAAAGCCAGAGCCGGGGATAAAAAATCAAAACGCCAACTTTTTTTATGACCCCGTTGGCAAATTGTTTTATTTGTATTGGTATCGCGGCGGGCCAAACCTGCAGCTTTGGCAAATCCGCGCCCGCAGCGCGGCCACCCCAGAAGGCCTCGCAGACCCATCCACCGAGCGGGTGGTTTTGGAGCGCGACACCGAGATTGCCGCGCCCAGCCTGTTTTACCGCGATGGGACGTATTTTTTATCTGCCGAGGTGAACGACCGCGGCTGGATGACCGTGATTTTTGAGGGCAAAACACCGTTTGGCCCATTTGCGCCGCTGGCGGGCAACCCGGTGATGGGCGACAACCAGGCGTGTTTCTTTCAGCATCAATTTGAAGGCGTTCTGGTTGGCTCGTTGTGCAAAGACACCGGGCCGGGCGGCTGGCAGGTCAACATTCGCACCGCCTCGCTGGATGGCCGTCCAACGCTGCGCACGTTTGACCCATCTCTTTGGGCGGCGNNCAGATGGGGCGCGGGCGGGCGGGCCAAACGCGCGGCTGATTGGCTCGTGGACAGACGCGGATTACACCGCCGAGGCGCGGGTGCGGGTGATGGAATACACCCCCGGCCAGCGGGTTTGGTCGCTGGGGGCGCGCTCGGATGAGCCGGGCAACGCCATGTATGCGCTCAGCCTTGTCTCGCGCGGGGATGGCGCGTTGAGTTACCTCATCACCAAGACAGACGCAAGCGGAACGCAAGCCACGCTGGCCGAGAACAGATACGCCGAGCCGGTGCAAGATGGCTGGTGCGAGGCATCTTTGGCGGCGCAGGGCGGCGCGTTGCGCGGGCGGGTGGTTTGCGCGGGCGCCGTGTATGAGATTGCCGCGGTTGACCCCGGCGCGGCGTTGCCACCGGGGCGGCTGGCTTTGCTGAGCGGGGATGGGGCGCAGGCGCAATTTGCCTGGGCGCGGATGCGCAAAAATGACAACCCGAATATGCGCCAAATTTGGGGCGCGCCGCAAAACGCGGCGGGTCAAAACGGGTCGTGGCTGGGCGTGCGGGCAGACCCGGCGCGGGTGTTGGCGCAAAATCCGCCCGCGCATGATGCGCCCGCGCAAGAGGCCATCACTCTGGGCGTGATGGCGCTGGCCGCGGCGGTGGCGGTTGCGCTCAGTGTTTCAAGAAGCCGTCTGCGCTGAGCAAATGTCGGTTTTGGACAAAAAAATTTTTAGAATCCGTTCATCCTGAGCGCGACTGCGAGGCACGAGCAGGAGCAGTCGAGGGATGGCGGCTCTTAGTTTGAACCTGATTTTCGTTGCGCAGCCGCCCTTCGACTACTCGCCTCGCTCATCCGTTCACCCTGAGCTTATCGAAGGGTCAGGGCGAACGGAACTAAAGTTTTTGCAATCTGCATTCTTTGGGCGGCAAAAATCGCTCATTGAACTTATTCGTAAATTGATGTTAAACAATCATCCTTCCACAAAAACATGAACCCAAAAGTGGCCGCGGTGAGCCGCGATGACAAACACCGCTTTAGCAAGAAAAATGTGGGGCGCATCCGGCTGGTGGAGGGGTTGGGCGTGGAAGGCGACGCGCACAAAGGCACAACTGTGCAGCATCGCTCGCGGGTGGCCAAAGACCCATCGGCCCCAAACTTGCGCCAGGTGCATTTGATTCACGAAGAGCTGTTTGCGGAGATGGCCGCGCTGGGCTACGCCGTTCGCGCGGGCGATCTGGGTGAGAACATCACCACGCGCGGGCTGGATGTGCTGGCCTTGCCGCGCGGGGCGCGTTTGCACATTGGGCAGAGCGCCATCGTTGAAATTACCGGGCTGCGCAACCCGTGCGTTCAAATTGACCGCTTTGCGCCCGGTTTGATGCAGGCCATGCTGGGCCGCGACGAGCAAGGCAAACTCACGCGCAAATGCGGGTTGATGGGTGTTGTGCTGGCGGGCGGCGAGGTGTTGATTGGCGATGAGCTTCGTGTGGAGTTGCCGCCTCATCCCCACGAAGCTTTGCAAGTGGTTTAACGCATGGGCGCTTGGACCTCACAGACCTCACAGGTCATGCCCAACATAGTTGGGGCGAGACCTGTGAGGTCTAAGGCGGCGCTTGCGTTACCAGCCCGCCGCAACGCCGCGCAGGGTGGAAGGCACAAATGCGCGGAAGGGCTTGGCCTGCGCCCGCCAATATGCCAGCAAATTGAGCAAAGCCTGCGGCGGGTTTTGCGGCGCGGTTTGGTGCGCCTGATCAAATTGGCTCACCCCGTGACACGACCCGCACACCCGAATCTCGCCGGGCTGAAACGTGAGCCAGTAGCGCTCTCTCACCACCGCGCTGTTTGCGTCTGTCAGTTGCCAGGTCATGGCGCGGTTGGCGGGCACAAACGCGGCGGCGCTGCCATCGGGCGCAAGCATCACGGTGCTGGTGGGGCCGCTGCTGGGCGGGGTGATGGCAACTGCGGCGGGGTCATGCAGATACTGCGCCAGCACGCGCCGTCCGGGGTTGGGTGTCTGGCTGTATCCGCCGGTCCATCCGCGCAATTGGTCTGCTTGGAAGAGTTGCAGGTAGCCCACATCATAGATTTTGCCGGTGCCAGTGAGCGTTTGCGTGCCGGTGATGCCATCTCTTGCCACCCGCAAGCGATACGGCTGCTGAAAGTCAAAGTCATCGCGGGTGGTGGCGTTGCGCACCACGGCCAAAGCCAAATTGTTCTGGCGCAGGTAATCGCGCAGCATCGCCTCGTTGATTCCGGCTTGCGCCAAAATTTGTTGTTCTGGTGTTTCCAGCGCGGCAGGCGCAGGCGTGGGCCGCGCGCGGGGGCGCAGCTCAACCGGGTTCAGCTCCCACAAATTGCCAGAAAAAGAGACCAAAACATCCGGTGTCCACCAGCTCACTGTTTTGCTAATGCCGCTGGTGAGCGCGGGGCCAGCCACCCAGGTTGTGCCGCTAATGACCATTTGCTTGAGCCGAAAGTCGTAGCGCGAGAGCGTGGGGTCGCCGTTGCCGCCATCTTGCCGTGTCTCTGGCGTGTGCACGGCGATCAACGTCCCATCCGAAAGAGGGGTGGGCTCGCGGTAATGCCCGGTGTGGCCGGGCGGCGGCGGGTTGCCATCGCCCACGCTCACCCGCGTGGCGGGGTCGGTCACGTAGCCGATGGCAATGTGATCGGCATCCAGCCCGGGCGGGGCCGTGACGCTGATGATTTGCCCGCTGGCGTGCGCGCCAAACTCTGGCGAATCTGTGCCGTAATACGCGCCGGGGTGGAGCGGGTCTTCTTTGATTTGGAAGAAATTGCCGATGGCCTTGGTGTTAAAGCGGCTGAGNNAAAGCGGCTGAGTTGGCCGTAATAATCAAACACGTTGGCATCATCGGTGAGGGCGGATGGAATATAGCTGCTCAGGTCGTGCCGCCCCAGATGGTTGAGGATTTCGCCGCCCGTGCCGTCCTCGTTGATTGTCCACGGGAAAAATTGGTTAAAGGTGTGCCCCGCCAAATTTGTCCCGGCCAGCAGGTCGTTGCGGCAAGTGCGCGGTTCGGGGAAGATTTCGGTGCGGTCGGGGTTGGTGGTGGTGTAGGTTGCGCTGGCCGATTCATCGCTGTAATTGAATGTGCCATACGCCGCGCCGGTGTAGCAGTTTGAGCCGGGCGTGTCACCATCGGCCTGCTGGTCGCGCTGGAGGTGATCCCATTGGGTGAAGAACACGCGGCCAAAACTGTCTATGCCGGGCGAAAAATCTCCGCTGGGGGCATGGTTTAGCAGGGTGAGGGCGCCGCTGGCGGGGTTGAATTTCCATACCCCGCTCACGGTGGGGGCCAGCTCGTATTCATCACGCTGGGGGTAAAGATGCGCCGCGCCGTTGCGTGGGCGGTCGCTGGTAAAAATAATTTGGTCATCGCTGGCGTAGATGGGGCTGATGTTGTTGAAACCCGCCGGTTGATTGGGCACTTTTGTAATCACGGGCGTATCCGTTGGCCCCAGGCCGGTGATCTCGTAAATTTGCCAGCGCCAATTGTTGAGGTTGGCGTAATCGTATTGCCAGCGCGGCGCGCCAATCACCATGCTAAACACCGCTTTTGTGCCATCCCAATAGGGCGATGGGTCTCGCACGGCGATGGCGGTTGTGGTTTGCAGCCCGGTGCTGCCCAGCCCCGCGGCCTGGGTCAGGTTTTTGGTTGACCCATCCGGGTAGCGAATCCACAAATCGCCGCCGCGCCCCACGTCATCCATGCCCGGTTTGTGGTTGCCAAAGGTAGAGGCGATGGTGGCAAAGTCGGCGCGGATGGGCACTTGCGAGACAAATAAGACGGGGTATGCCGTGCCCGGCGCGGCGGGCGCGGTTTTTGCGCCAGCGGGCAGGCTCAGCGCCATCAACCCGGCGCACAACGCAAGGTGGGAAAAAGCAAGGTGTGGTCTCATGCGGATGGTGATACATCGGGATGCCGGGCAAGTCAATACCCAAACCGATACAAGAATGTAGCCAAAAAATGGGCTGGACGCGCGGCCAAAAGATTGATATGCAAAACGGCGAGCGCGTTAACCTGTCCGACAGGTTGCCGTTTGCGTTATTGACAGCGCTGCCCCGCCTCGTTACAATCTGCCCAGTTTTAAGCATGGCGTACGTTGTTGTGGTCGTCCTTATTAGTGCGCTCCTCGTCCTTAGCGGCTTGGAGCAACATTCGTTTGGGATGGCAATGCAGCGCGCCTGATGCAGATTTAAAAAGCCAGAACTCTGAAAGAGCCTTCCTGAACAAGCGGGAAGGCTCTTTTTTGTTGGCGCAAGCAAGGCAAACACTATGTGAGCAATGACGGAAGATGGAAGACGGAAGACGGCGCAAAAACAGCCGTCCTCTGTCTCCCGTCTCCCGTCTAAAAAATCAAAAGGAGCAGAATGAAGTTAACCGGCGCGCAGATCCTGTGGGAAAGTTTGATCCAACAGGGCACAACTGTTTTGTTCGGGTATCCCGGCGGCGCAACGCTGCCCGCGTATGACGCGCTTGTGGATTACACCGACCGCATTCATCATGTTTTGGTGCGGCACGAGGAGAACGCCGCGCTGGCCGCCGACGCGTATTACCGCGCCACGGGCCGCGTGGGCGTGTGCATGGCGACCAGCGGCCCCGGCGCCACCAACCTGGTCACCGGGCTGGCAAACGCAATGATGGATTCCGCCGCAGTGGTCGCCATCACCGGCCAGGTGGCGTCTCAACTGGTGGGCAGCGACGCCTTCCAGGAAACAGACGTGACGGGCGTGACGCTTCCCATCACCAAGCACAATTATTTGGTGCAAGATGTGAGCGAGCTGGCGCAGGTTTTGGCCGAGGCGTTTTACATCGCCAAAAGCGGGCGGCCCGGCCCGGTGCTGGTGGACATTTGCAAAGATGTGCAGCAAAAATCTACCGATTACACGCCGGTGACCAACGTGCAGTTGCGCGGCTACCGGGCCATCAAGCCGTTTGGCAAACAAGACACGCGCCGCCTTTTGGTTGAGGCGTCTGAGATGATTGACCACGCCAAGAAGCCGGTGATTCTGGCGGGGCAGGGCATCAAGCACGGGCAGGCGCACGAGGAATTTAAGACGTTTGTGGAAAAGAGCGGCATCCCGGTGGCGACCACGCTGCTGGGCATTGGTGTGCTGGATGAGGATCATCCACAAAACCTGCGCATGATGGGGATGCACGGCGAGGCGTATGTGAACCACGCCATAGCCAACGCCGATTTGCTGATTGCGCTGGGGATGCGGTTTGATGACCGCGTGACCGGCAACCTGAAAATGTATGCCAAACACGCCCGCGTGATTCACATTGATATTGACGCGGCAGAGATTGGCAAGAACGTTCCGGCGGATGTTGGCATTGTGGGCAACGTGAAGGATTTGTTGCCGCAACTGACCGATTTGATTGAGCCAAAGAAGCAAGAGCGCTGGATGGAGCAGATCAATGAGTGGCGGGCCGACACCAAAGATCACGATGTGATGCAATATGATTTGCCGGATGACATGCTGCTTGCGCCGCAGGTGATCCGCGCAATTTGGGAAGAGACCGAGGGCAACATCACGGTTTGCACCGATGTTGGGCAGCATCAAATGTGGGAGACGCAATACTTCCAGCATCGCAAGCCAAACCAGCTCATCACCAGCGGCGGTCTGGGCACGATGGGGTACTCGCTCCCGGCGGCCATCGGCGCAAAGTTTGGCCGCCCGGATGATGAGGTGTGGGCCATTGCAGGCGATGGCGGCATCCAAATGGCGACCCCCGAAATGATGACCATCATTCAGGAAGGGCTGGACATCAAGATTGCGGTTATCAACAACCATTATTTGGGGATGGTGCGGCAATGGCAAGAGTTGATGCACGGGCGGCGGTATAGCTCGGTGTCAATGGTCTCGCCAAACTTTGTCAAGCTGGCCGAGGCGTATGGAATTTGCGGCTTCCGCGCCACAACCGTCAAGGAAGCGCGAGAGGCGATCCGCCAGGCGCGGGCGCACAATGGCCCCACCCTGATTGAGTTTGTGGTGGAGCAGGAGACCAACGTGTTCCCAATGATTCAGCCCGGCAAGGCGCTGGATGAAATGACCCGCCGACCCGTTCAACCCGCCGCGCTGGGCGGAGGGATGGAAGGATTGAAGTAAGACGGAAGACGGAAGACGAATTAGACGATAGACCATAGACGATGGACGATAGGGATTATGGCGTTCAAGTTTGAGAAATTAGAGGTTTGGCAGAAGGCGATGGAATATACCGATTTGGTATATGAGCTATCCGCGCTTTTTCCGCGTGAAGAAGAGTTCAACCTCAAGTCTCAAATGCGCCGAGCCGCAACGTCCATCCAATTAAACATTGCCGAAGGGTCAACAGGCCAGACCGACGATGAGCAAGCCCGATTTCTAGGTTTGGCCGTTCGTTCGCTTTATGAAACAGTGGCTTGTTTGCATCAGGCTATTCGGCGCAAGTTTTTAGTTGATACATCACTTGCCCAGGCGCGAGTTTTGTACCAGCAGGCAGAAACGCTGGCAAAAATGATTCAAGCCATGAGAGGCGCCATCGCGCCGGACAAAAAATGGATTCGTGAAACGCAGGCTGAATATATCGTTGAAGTGCGAGAAGAACTGAACGATGCGGAATGGGCATCGTCCATCGTCCGTCGTCCATCGTCAAATCAAGGAGATCAAAATGCTAATTGACAGAGCAGAAGCGCGTAAGAACCCCACCAAGCATACGCTGGTGGCGCTGGTAGAGAACAAACCGGGCGTGTTGAACCGCGTGTCGTCGCTGTTCCGCCGCCGCAACTTTAATATTGAGAGTTTGGCCGTTGGCGAGACCGAGGATCCCACCGTGTCTCGCATGACGATTGTGGTGGATGCCAGCAAGACCAACGCCGCGCTGGTGGAGCGCAACTTGTACAAGCTGGTCAATGTGATTGATGTGCAAGACCTGACCACCGCGCCCAGCATCGCCCGCGAGCTGGCGCTGATTAAGGTGCGCGTGAATGATCCGCAAAAACGCGGCGAGTTAAAGCAGGTGGCAGACATGTTCCAAAGCAAAGTGGTGGATGTCGCCAAGGAATCCGTCATCATTGAGGTGACGGGCGAGGAAGACAAGGTGGACTCCATCTTGCGCGTGCTGCACGATTACGGCATCATGGAAGTGGTGCGCACAGGCCGCATTGCAATGGCGAGAGGGTAATTTAAGACGGAGGACGGAAGACGGGAGACGGTTTTAGCCGTCCTCGGTCTTCCGTCTCTCGTCAAATTCAATTTAACAAAAAGGAAAATAATGTCAGCAAAAGTTTATTACGAGAAAGACGCCGACCTTGACTTGCTCAAGGACAAGACCGTTGCCATCATTGGGTTTGGCTCGCAGGGGCACGCCCACGCGCTGAACCTGAAGGACAGCGGGGTGAATGTGGTGGTGGGTTTGCAAGAGACGAGCAAAAGCCGCGAGAAGGCGGCCAACGCCGGCCTCAAGGTCATGTCGGTGGATGAAGCCGCGCAGGCCGCGGATTTCATCATGATGCTGGTGCCCGATGTGCCCGCCGCGCAAATTTACGCCGAGCATATTGCGCCACACATGAAGAAGGGCAAAACGCTCATGTTCGCGCACGGTTTCAACATTCACTTTGGGCAAATTGTCCCGCCAAAAGATGTGGATGTGTGCATGGTCGCGCCGAAGGGGCCAGGGCATTTGGTGCGCACCACCTACCAGGATGGCGGACGCGTGCCGTGTCTGGTCGCGGTGCACCAGGGTGGCACACGGGCGCTGAAGAACGCCCTGGCCTATGCGCGCGGCATTGGCGGCGCGCGGGCGGGCGTCATCAAAACCAGCTTTAAGGAAGAAACCGAGACCGACTTGTTCGGCGAGCAGGTTGTGTTGTGCGGCGGCGTTTCGCATTTGGTCAAGGCCGGGTTCGAGACGCTGGTTGAGGCGGGCTATGCCCCAGAGATGGCCTACTTTGAATGCATGCACGAGCTTAAGCTGATCGTGGACTTGATGTATCGCGGCGGGTTGAACTTTATGCGATACAGCGTGAGCGACACCGCCGAGTGGGGCGATTACGTGAGCGGCCCGCGCATCATCAAAGATGGCACGAAGAAGGAGATGCAGAAGATCCTGACCGAGATTCAGAATGGCAAGTTTGCCAAGAACTGGATTGAGGAGAACAAGAAAGGCCGCCCGAACTTTAACGCCATGCGCAAGCGCGATATTGATCATCCGGTGGAGAAGACCGGCCTCAAGCTGCGCCGCATGATGCCGTGGCTCAACCCACGCGAAGTGAAACCGGGAGCGGGGGGAGCGTAAAAAACGCGACGGAAGACGGGAGACTGAAGACGGATTGGTCGTCTCCCGTCTTCCGTCCTCCGTCTCTATGTCAATCAACCAGCCGCTTATTCTTTTGGACAGAGTCAACGTCGCCATAAACGGCGCGGAGATTCTGCGAGACATCACCTGGCAAATGAAGCGCGGCGAGAACTGGGCGATTTTGGGCGGAAACGGCGCGGGCAAAAGCACATTTTTGCGTCTGGTTCGCGGAGAAATCTGGCCTGCGCCGGTGAACGGCGGATTACGCATGTATGGTTTTGAAAACACACCCACGCCCAGCCCCATCGGCATAAAAAAGCGGATGAGGCTGGTGAGCGCCGAACAGCAGGCGCGCTATTTGCGCCAGCACGAGTGGCAGCTCACCGCGCGGGATATTGTGTTTACCGGTTTTCATGACAGCGAAGTGGTGTGGCAAAAGCCCACCCGCGCCCAATCCAAAGTGGTGGATGAAACGTTGGATATGCTGGGCATTGCGTCGCTGGCGAACACCCATTTTAAGAAAATGTCTCAGGGGCAACTGCGCCGCGCATTGATTGGCCGCGCGTTGGTGAGCAACCCCGAAGTATTGGTGCTGGATGAGGTGTGCGTGGGGTTGGATGCGGCCTCGCGCAGGCACATTTTAGACATCATCCAGCAGGCCGCCGAGCGCGGCACACAAGTGCTGATGACCACGCACCGCAAAGATGAACTCGTGCCGGCCATCAGCCATGTGATGGAGTTGAAAGAGGGGCGAGTTGAGCGAATTGAAGATAGACGGAAGACGGAGGACGGCAGACGGAACGCCCTGTCCCAAGCCGTCTTCCGTCTTCCGTCTTCCGTCTCGGACGCCAGGCCCCTCATTGAAATCTCCAACGCCAGCGTGGCTTTGAACGA
>MTKZ01001044.1_pt1 | contig 18454 bp, 14 predicted proteins | sample 1042781 | NCBI WGS metagenome assembly MTKZ01 (sample SAMN06212207, study PRJNA360539) | anaerobic digester metagenome | biome: Wastewater treatment plant; material: sludge; isolation source: anaerobic digester fed with sludge from wastewater treatment plant | place: Denmark: WWTP Viborg ... | reverse complement strand
CATCTCATTTATTTCACCTTGGCTTAAAAATTTAGCAAGTGGTGAATCAAATCCGCCGTTTTCATATTTAAACCAGGCTAAACCTTTTGCACCGTGAGATTTAACAAATTTCTCATACTTTGAAATGTTCTTCTTGGAATAATCCTCTGATGCTCCGTCTATTTTTATGCACTTAATCAAACCGCCGCTTTCATATACTGATTTAAAGGCATTAAATTCAGAATTTTTAAATACACCAGTTATGTTTTTCAGCTCATATCCAAATCGCAAATCAGGTTTGTCACAGCCGTATTTGTCCATGGCCTCATTATAAGGCATCCGTCTTAATGGAAGCTTAATATCTATATTTTTTACTTCCTTGAAAATTCTTTGAATAAGCCTTTCATTCACAGCCATTACATCTTCTGCATCAACAAAAGACATCTCAATGTCAACCTGTGTGAATTCAGGCTGTCGGTTTGCCCTTAAGTCTTCGTCTCTGAAGCATCTTACTATCTGGAAATACCTGTTCATCCCTGAAACCATCAATAGCTGCTTATAAATCTGAGGTGACTGAGGAAGTGCATAAAAATTACCGGTGGAAATTCTGCTGGGTACCAAGTAGTCCCTTGCCCCTTCAGGTGTTGGTTTTGCCAAAAATGGTGTTTCGATTTCATTAAAGCCGTTTTCAAATAAGAAGTCCCTAATAACCTTTGATGTTTTGCTCCTCATCAAGAGGTTTCTTTGCATGGAAGGCTTCCTCAAATCAAGATACCTGTATTTTAACCGCATTTGTTCTGAAACATCGTCATAATCCTTTATATAAATTGGAGGAGTTTCTGCGGTATCCAAAATTCTTAACTCCTTTGCATAAACTTCTATTTCTCCCGTAGCCATTTCAAGGTTTTTAGACTGTCTTTCAAATACCTTCCCTTTTACTGCAATAACATATTCACTTCTTAAATTTTCTGCTTTTTCAAATGCTTCCTTATTTACATCTGTATCAAAAACAATTTGAATCAAACCTGTGACATCCCTTAAGTCGGCAAAAATAAGCCCGCCCAAACTTCTTCTTTTTTGTACCCACCCCATCAGCACAACTTCACTGCCTATGTGGTCCTTGTTCAGCTCTCCGCACATATTTGTTCTTCTAAGTGTTCCCATTGTATCCATAATCATATCCTCCATAGTATACTATATTCTTGCTCGCAGACTGCACCATTATTCCCTTTGGAACAAAAAACTCGTCCCCTGTCTTAGGGACGAGTATAACCCGCGTTGCCACCCTATTTGGACTGAAAGTCCCTCTCATTAAAATCTGCTTTCCCTGAGGTGTCTTCATCACAAGTTGATAACAGGCTTCCATCATCCCTGTCTTGCTATAATCATTGCTTTATGACTACTCTTCCCCTGCAATTTATTTACACTTAAATTACCACACCATTTTTTATTTGTCAATATTAAAAATTAAAAAATACAGGTATATTCTAATGCTGCTTTAACATTCACATTCTCTAATAAAATGATAAAACCATGAGCGAACATTTGCAGGACACGACTATAATTCTTAGCGAATACAGGCTAAAAATCCGTTAAGCAGTTTGCACTGTTTGAACGAAGTGAGTTTGCAAACTGTAGGATTTTTAGACGGAATGAGCTATTAGAATTATTCGTGTCCGAAACCGTGAGCGACGGTTTTATCATTTCCCACTACTTTGTAAGGTCGTCCAGGGTTTTGAATGTGTAGCCTAGGTCTTTCCACCTTGTTAAAAGCTCATCTAAAATTTGCTCATTGGTTTTAGAGGTGGAGTGCAGTAAAACCACCGCCCCCGGATGTATACGGGGAATGAGTTTGCTGAATGCATGTTCTTTTGTAGGTTGTTTATCTTTATACCAGTCTACATAGGCCAGGCTCCAAAAAATTGTCTTATATCCTAATTCATCAGCCATCCTTAAATTTTCTTCGTTGAATTTGCCTTGGGGAGGTCTGTAATATTTGGGCATTTCCTGACCTGTTATTCCTTTATATAGTTCTTCCAGGGAAGTCAATTCCCTGGTAAATGATTCCTTGTCGGAAATCAGCGACATATCCGGATGGTGGTAGGTGTGGTTGCCCACAATATGACCTTCCTCAACCATCCTTTTAACAAGTTCAGGTTCATTTTCCAGATAGTGGCCTACCAGGAAAAATGCGGCCTTCACATCATGTTTTTTTAATACGTCAAGTATGTTGGCAGTATTTCCGTTTTCAAATCCTGCATCAAATGTTAGATAAATATATTTTCCATCCGGCTCTCCCACATAGTAAGCATTGTATTTCTTTAAAAAATCTTTGCTTGCATTTCCCATGGGTGCAGTACCTTCAGCATTGAATTTAAGCCCCCAATTTGATATATTTGTTGAAACTGTAACAGAAAGATTCTTAATAATATTAAGACAAAAAATAACTGCAAGCAATATAAGACCCGTTAATATAATTATAAACAGCATCTTGTTCATCCTTAAAACCATATATTTCACCCCTTTATTTATTTATATATATATACAGGCTTATTATGTCTTAAAATAATAAATATTTATTTGGAAAAACATTCTTTGACAAAGTATTATAAATGCAATATAATGTGATGGACTTTAATGAAAGAGGAGAAGATATCTTGGAACATCTTATAAACCTTATAGTTCCTAACATTGCTCATTTGCTTGAACTTATAGGAGTATTTATTATTTTATACTCAGCACTAAAAGCATTTATTAAATTTGGATTGCGTCACTTTAAGTTTGGGGATGAAAATATAAAAATTGAATTGTCCCAGGCATTGGCAATGGCTTTGGAATTTAAACTAGGTGCTGAAATATTAAAAACATTGATTATCAGAACCATAGATGAATTAATAATTCTTGCTTCCATTGTAATATTAAGGGCAGCCTTGACATTTATAATACATTGGGAAATAACAACAGATTCAAAGCGGTGTGCTGCCCTTGAAGTAAATAAAACTGATAATACTGAAAATTAAGAGGAGGTAATTCACCTCCTCTTATATTATTGACAAACCCAATGCATGTCACCCTCCGATAGGGAAGGATCTCATGCATTATTTTATTGCCCTCCAAAAAACTTTTACTTTTTTCATTTTATATGTTTCTCCTGATACTCTTTTTGTTTATTATTTCATCAATTCTATTTGAATATTCTTCTAAGCTTTTAAAATTTCGTATCGTCTCATGCTTATTCTCTCCCGTGATTATTTTGCTTGAAGCACCGAGACCGCACCCTAAGATGGTTTCCAGTTCTTCTATCATAACCATGTTGTAGATGCATTCCCTGCCATCCCTGGTATAGCCGATATTTTCTGAGTTCCCCTTAATATTCTTCTGTCTATACATGTAATAGGGTTTATATCCTTTTTTTGCACAAACCTCCTGTATTATATCATGCATCTTTTTAATAAGATCATAATCTTTTTGTAATTTGACACTTTCCCTGGTAAGCTCAGAGTGTTTTTTATAAGCCAATGAATGGACTGTAATATTTTCAGGATTTAACCCTGCAAGAATTTCAATTGTATTTTTTACATCTGCTTCATCTTCCCCGGGCAATCCCAAAATAACATCGTCATNNCTGCTTCATCTTCCCCGGGCAATCCCAAAATAACATCCATGTTTATAGTTTGAAATCCGATTTCTCTTGCCAGTAAATATTTTTCAACAATGTCACAGGATAAGTGCTTTCTCCCTACCGATAGTAAAGTATTATCATTCATGGTCTGGGGATTTATGGATATTCTGTTTACATAATTACTTTTTAGGCAGATAAGTTTTTCTTTGTTTATGGTGTCAGGTCGTCCGGCTTCAAATGTAATCTCTTTAATTATTGACAGGTCGTAATGATTTTTTATGACATCAAAAATTTTACCTATCTGGTCTTCATTTAATATGGAGGGTGTGCCACCCCCTATGTAGATTGTATTCAGGGACAGTTCGTTCTTTTTTGCATGTTCAATTGTTTTTTCAATTTCATATATTAAAGTATCCAGGTAGGAATTTATTTTTTTGCCAGGACAATTTACAAATGAGGTAAAGGAGCAATAGCTGCACTTGGAAGGGCAGAAAGGAATTCCTATGTATAGGTTGTAGTTTTTGTTGTTTATATTTTCGTCAATATACTTTTTCTCTATTTTCAAAATATTCCATAGAAGCTTAATTTTTTCTTCTTTTATTTCATAGGTATTTCTCAGTATATAATTTATTTCTTCGTCGCTTTTATTTTGCCGTTTTGCAGTGAGTAAAATTTTAACTACTCTTACTCCCGTTAAAATTCCATATTCCGGTTCCACCTTGTAATATGATTTCAAAACATTGTGTATTGTTTTTATCACTAATGTTTTTTTCAGCTTTTTAAGACCGTATTTCTCTAAAATGATATCATCTGCCTTGAAATATGATTGGTATAATAGTTCATTATCATCGTAAAGCTGCGCTTTTGCACTGATAATTTCCCCCTCATCAAGTTTTGACACAAGAGATAAGCCCCTTCCTTCAAAGGAGCTGTACATTATTTCGTAATCCGTATTTAAATCGAATACCCTCAGTGCATTTCCTGCCTCGTATTCATAGTCGTGGCCTGAAAAATAAAATTTGAACATTATTTATACCTATTAAAATTTTTTGTCATCATGTGCAATAGCGAAGGGCGTTTCCCATACCGGTAAAAAAGTGGTCAGGATATCTTCACAAATGGATTAAATTTTTTCTCCGTCTTGATTGATGTGGGTGACATATGACCTGGATAGATTAAAGTATCGTCATCATATGTAAAAATCTTATCCTTTATAGAATTTATTATTTCCTCGAAGGACCCTCCCGGAAAATCAGTTCTGCCTATGGAAGATCTAAACAAAGTATCTCCGGTCATCATAATATTTCCGACCTTTATACTTATGCCTCCCCTTGTGTGTCCAGGTGTATGGATTATTTTAAAATTTAATTCACCTAAGCTTATTTCATCTCCATCGCTGAGCTCTACATCCGCCTTTATTGAAATACCTTTCCCTAGCATTGATTTTGTTAGATTCATGCTTCCGTCGCCGAGTGCTTCTGCATCATCCTTGTGAATATAAACTTTCAGCCCGTATTTATCCGTTAATTCTTTTACCGCGCCTATATGGTCCCCATGATAGTGGGTAAGTATAATTATTTTCGGGGTTAGCCCCAGTTCTTTTAATTTGCTGTCAATTTTATTAAAGTCAGCTCCAGGGTCTATAATTGCAGCCTCCATGGTTTCTTCACTTCCTGCAATATAACAGTTGGCACCGTAAATGCCAACTTCCAATGCCTCAAATAACATAGTTTCCTCCTAAAAAACCTTTTTGCTGTCAAGTAATATGGTTACAGGGCCGTCATTTATTAACTGAACCTTCATTTCTGCACCAAATACTCCTGACTCTGTTGTAATATTTTTTTCTTTCATCCTGGCTATAAATTCTTCATACATGGGTATTGCCTTTTCCGGCCGGGCTGCATCAGTAAAGCTTGGCCTTCTTCCTTTTCTTGCATCTCCAAGCAAGGTAAACTGTGAAATAACCAAAATGCTTCCTCCTATATCAAGAAGGCTTTTGTTCATTTTACCGTTTTCATCCTCAAATATTCTAAGATTTGGAATTTTCTCACACATATATTCCAAATCTGCTGCTTCGTCTCTTTCTTCAACCCCCAGCAAAAGCAAAATTCCATTGTCTATTTCTCCTGTTATTTTACCTTCAACCTTTACATTTGCACTTTCTACTCGCTGTACAACTGCTCTCATTTATAAAGTACGGGGACATTCCTTTAATTGTTCCCCCCTCCTTTTTACTTTTTGGTTCTGTAAACCTCCAGTACACCGTCTAATCTTTTAAGCTTCTTAATCAGATCTTCAATTTGTTTTGTTTCATTTATTTCAAATCCTATATCCGCAATTGCAATCTTTTCCTTATTTATTCTCAAGTTAAGGGATATGGCATTAAGCTTTGCATCTACATACATGGATGTTATATCCTGCAATAATCTTGGTCTGTCCAGTGCCTTGATCTGCAGCTCGCTGATAAATGTGGCTTTTTCTTTATAATCCCACTGAACTTCAATAAATCTCTGGTCTTCAGAATCGCTTAGGTCATGAATATTGGTGCAGTCAGCCCTGTGGACAGAGACCCCCCTGCCCCTTGTAATATACCCAACTATGGCGTCACCGGGCACAGGGTTGCAGCATTTGGAGAAACGTATTTTTATATTGTCAATACCTTTTATTATAACGCCTGATGCGTGCTTCTCAACTCTCTGAGGAGTTTTTTCAGCCGTTTTTTCAAGATTTTCGATTTTTTCAATTTCAAGCTTATCTTTGTTTTTCTCAAGATATATCTGTTTAAGCCTGTTAAATATCTGATTTTCGGTTATGCTTCCGTTTCCAACGGCAGCATAAAGGTTGCTGGCTGTATGCATATTGTATTTATCTGCAACTGTTTTAATCCAGTCATCCTTCAGAAGGTCTCCTACTTGAAAGCCCTGCTTTTTAATTTCTCTTTCTACTAATTCCTTGCCTTTATCTTCATTGAAGTCCTTATCTTTTTCTTTGAAAAATTTTCTGATTTTGGATTTCGCCTGGCTGGATGCTGCAATTTTTAACCAATCACGGCTTGGCCCCGCACTCGCCTGAGAGGTTAGCACTTCAACCTGATCGCCTGTTTTCAGCTTTGTATCAATAGGAACCATTCTCCCGTTAACCTTTGCTCCCACGCACTTGTTCCCCACTGCAGAGTGGACTCTGTAAGCAAAGTCTATTGGTGTGGACCCCGTAGGCAGGTTTACCACTTCCCCTTTTGGAGTAAATACAAAAACCTCATCCGCATAAAGGTCAATTTTTAAAGCCTCCATAAATTCCTGAGGGTCATTTGTTTCCTGCTGCCATTCAAGCATTTGCCTCAGCCAGTTTAGTTTTTCCTCATAATTTGTGGTTTCATCTATTCCTTCTTTGTATTTCCAGTGGGCAGCAATACCATATTCAGCAGTTTGGTGCATTTCCAAGGTTCTTATTTGGATTTCAAAGGGCTCCCCTTCAGGTCCGATAACTGTGGTATGGAGTGACTGGTACATATTTGGTTTGGGCATGGCAACATAATCCTTGAATCTTCCAGGTACAGGTTTCCAAAGTGTATGAACAGTCCCCAATGCCCCATAGCAATCCTTTATATTGTCCACAATAATCCTAATGGCAATCATATCGTAGATTTCTTCAAAGGCTCTGTTTTTGTAGTACATTTTTTTGTAAATGCTGTACAAGCTTTTGGGTCTTCCTTTTATATTTGCTTCCATTCCCTGTTCTTTAAGCTTATCGTGAATAACTTCAATAATGTGGGAAATATAGCCTTTCCTTTTTTCGCTTTTTTCCTGGACCTTTTTAAGTAAATCTTCATAGCCCTCAGGGTCGATGTATTTTAAACTTAAGTCTTCAAGTTCCCACTTAATGGACGCCATACCAAGGCGGTTTGCTATGGGAGCATAAATTTCTATTGTTTCAATTGCCTTTTGGTATTGTTTTTCTTTGGGCATATACTGAAGTGTCCTTATATTGTGAAGGCGGTCTGCTAATTTGATTATAACCACCCTTATGTCCTTTGACATGGCTACTATCATTTTTCTTAAGGACTCGGCCTGGCGTTCTTCCTTGTTTCTGTACTTAACCTTGCTGAGTTTTGTAACACCGTCAACCATATTTGCAATTTCTTCGCCGAATTCCTTTTTAATTTCATCAAAGGATATACCGGTGTCCTCAACAACATCATGGAGAAGTCCTGCGCATATGGTTTGTACATCCATGTGCAAGTCAGCCAAAATAAGCGCAACATTATAAGGGTGAACAAAATATCTTTCACCGGAAAATCTTGTTTGGGCATTTGAATGTGCCATCTCAGCATAGTTGTATGCCTTGACCACAATATTCAAATCAGCATTCGGATTGTATGATTCGATTTGATTAATAATATTGCCTAACATTTCTCCACCTGTGCCTTACCGTTGGCATCTCTGGTTTATTTCACTTTATTTATTTGCCGGCATAAGCCGGCATAAATTGTGTCCCCATACCTATGCAAATAGGGTAGGGCATCTTATTTGTCGTATGTTACCAGCGATTCCACCTTGTATTCTTTCAATTTCTCTCTTCCCTTTAAATCCTTCAGCTCTATGAGGAAACCAAGCCCCACAACTTCTCCCCCAAGCTTTTCAACCAGCTTTGCAGTAGCAAACATGGTTCCTCCGGTAGCCAGAAGATCGTCAATAATCAATACCTTCTGTCCTTTTTTAATCGCATCCTTATGTATTTCCAAAGAGTCTGTGCCGTATTCCAGATCATATTCATGTTTAATTGTTTCTGCAGGAAGCTTCCCTGGTTTTCTTACAGGTACGAATCCTGTCCTTAACAAATATGCAAGAGGTGTTGCAAATATAAATCCTCTTGATTCAGGTCCTGCAACAATATCAACTTGAACATCCTTAAACCTCTCTGCCATTTCGTTGATGCACTCATAAAGCGCCTCCGAATCCTTCAGCAGGGTTGTAATGTCCTTGAAACTGATTCCCTCAGCCGGAAAGCCCTCTATAACTCGAATCTTTTCTTTTAAATCCATATTTTCCCTCCATGCATTATTTTTTTATATACAATATTTCATTTTTTAAAGCATATTGAATGTTTTCTGCCTTTTTCAACATGCATATTATTTCTTCCGCTGTTATTTTTGTATTATATCTTTTATTAAGCTTTTCTACAAGCATAAATATATCCGTCCTGATTATTTTGGATTTTGATTTATTAATCAAAAACTCCAATGTTTTCAGTTTTCCCGCATCAATTTTGTAATCCAATTCTTCCCTGTCTTCGACATCTTGCAAAATAAGCTGTATGCTTCTGCTGCCGTTATATAAATTCTCGCTTAAGGATACAATGAAGGATTTAGGCATGGAAAGAACCTTTCCAAGCAGTGTAATTTTACCGAATCCGATTACCGGAATGCTTTGCCCTTCATTAGACAGCATAAAGCTTATATGTTTTCCCTCCGGACCTACCTTCCGGATATTTTTCAATGACACGTCTCTTAATGCCAAAATAGGTTTTTGATTGCCTGATCCAAAAGGCTCAAAGTTATTTATCTCATCAAAAAGCCTTAAATTCATATCATTTATGCCAAGTATGGCATCTGCTCTCAGGTAGTATTCTTCATCATCATTGGAACCTATATAATTGTTGAGTTCATTTGTGAAGGAGTTTATATTTTCTTCCAAAACAGTAAGACCTGCAGCTAATTTATGGCCTCCGTACTTTTCCAGATAAGAGTCACAAGCATTGAGTGATTCGAATATGTCTACATGTTCCAAGCTTCTTGCTGAGCCTTTACCTGTTCCATCCTTCACCGAAATAACCACACATGGCTTATAATATTTTTCGGTCAGTTTTGAGGCAACAATTCCAAGGACACCTTCATGCCAGTCATAGCCGTGTATCACTATTACATTGTTTTTATATAGAAAGTCCGATTCAATTTTTTTGACTGCTTCGTTGAATATTTCACTTTCTGCTTCTTTTCTTGCATTGTTTAGGCTTTCCAGTTCCAAAGCAAGGATTTGGGCTTCTTCCTCATCCTCTGTAAGCATGAGTCTTATTGCCTTTTTTGCCGTATCCATTCTTCCCGAGGCATTAATCCTGGGCGCCAGCATAAAACCTATATGATAAGATTTAATCTCCTTGTCCTTTATACCTGAAACCTGGATTAATTTTTTGATTCCTGCAATCCTTGTATTATTTATCCTGCTTAATCCCCGGCTAGCAATAATCCTGTTGTCCTTCACCAGGTCCACTATATCTGCAATGGTGCCGAGGCAGGCATATTCCAGGAGCACATCTTCGATATCATTTATTTTCAAGTATTCATTCAAGTGCGTCAAAAATTTAAAAGATAGTCCTGCTGCACATAAATGCTTGTTTTCCGACGGACAATCTTTTTGTTTTGGATTAATAATGGCATATGCATGGGGAAGTTCTTCCCTGCACTGATGGTGGTCAATTATTATTACATCTGTATCAAGCTTTGTTATTTCATCAATCTTTTCATTTTCAGCTATGCCGCAGTCCACGGTTATCAACAGGTCAATAGATATTTCACCGCTTTTTAGTCTGTCGACAAAGTCGGTGCTTATGCCGTATCCCTCGCTTTCCCTTTCCGGAACATAATAATCAACCTGGGCGCCTGTTTTTTTTAATAATACAACAAACTGGCTGATGGATGTTACTCCATCAACATCGTAGTCGCCGTAAATTAAAATCCGCTCATTGTTATTAATTGCTTCGATAACCCTCTTGCAGCCTTTATCTAAATCTTTGTAATTTTTTGCACTTTCAAAATATTTGAAATCTGGGTCAAGAAACTGTTCTATATCGTCAAATGAACTGATATTCCTGTTTAAAAGTATTTTTGCTGATGTTTTTGAAAGATTAAATCTTCTGCTGATTCTTTCAATTTCATCATTACTATATTCATTGACTTTCAGTTTCACTGTTTTCATTGTCTATCTGTATCGTGCCTTCATCTGCAATTTCTACACGGAATTTATCAATATTTTGAATTTTCAGCATTTCTATTTCCTGGTTCTTTCCGGTCAATTCTTCTTCCTGAAATTTGATTTTGTCTTCAAGTTTAGTTACTTTTTCGATAAAACCGGTATTTTCATCCTGCAATGCTTGTCTTTCCTTTTCAAGTGCATCAACTTTTGCAGTAAAATCAGCTTTTTCTTTTTCCAGTGTCTTTATGTTTGTTTCAATTTGAGCTTTTTCACCTTCAAGAGTTTTGATTCTGTTTTTTAATTCCTTATACTCGGATCTTTTCTTGAATTGCCTTGTGGTACCCAGTATTAATACCATAACAGCTCCAAGGATGAGACATATCATCATTATTACTGCCAGGGGCATTTCATATCTGGCGAAAAACAAATCCATAGGAACAGGCGTCCCGTTTTGTATTGCAAAAATTGCAACAAAAATCGCTATTATAAGAATTACTATAAAACCAATCTGCATAAATAACACTCCTCTCCTGTTAAACTAATTTTTTTATCTACTTGTATTATACATATTCCCGTGCATAATTGCCACTCTTTTTTAGTTATTTACACAAAATTTTCATGACCTGCCCCATTTTCCCGGGTCGTTTTCCGGAAAAACATATGGCAGGCCGGGCACGGTGCAATCCCTGTTTTCACGGTCAAAGGAAGTGCACAAATTGGTTATGCAAAATGAGAATGTTTATTCGCTTGTTTGACACCCCTTGAATAAAAGCATCGCCTGGAGTCCTTTCAATTACTATTATTGAGAGGAAATTTTTTTGATTTTCTTTGCATATTAGTGTGGACAAATATGGATTAATATGATATAATTATGTAATGTTTGTCATAATAACCATATTTGACGCATTGCTAAGGAGGGTGTGCTTTATGTCTTATCGATTAGCTAAACAAAACAAACAAAAAGGAGTTTATCTGACCATAGAAAAAAAGTTCTGGGACAAAGAAAGAAAAATCTCAAGAGGTAAACATCACTCATCATTGGGCTATCTTCATGACTTACAAAAAGAATTTCCAGACCCGATTGCCCACTTCAAAGAAGTTGTTGCACAAATGAATGCCAAGGAGAAGGAAAACAAAAAACTTACATTGGAAATTGATTTGAATGAAAAGCTTCCTGATGAATCACATACCCGATATAATATGGGCTACGCTGTAATCATGAAAATATATCATGAATTGGAATTAGACCGGTTTTTCAATAACAAAGCAAGACACGAGGCATTTGAATATAACACGAATTCCATTATGACACTTTTAACCATAACTCGTATTTTGCACCCATCATCTAAAAAAAGAGCTTATGAATATAAAGACATGTTCTTTGAACGTTTCGACTTTGAACTTCATCATATATACCGTGCTTTATCCTATTTCTCAAAGATAGGTTTGGAATGTCAACAATTCATCAGCGATCAGATTCATGCAAAATTCGGCAGGAACACCACGCTCATGTACTTTGATGTTACAAACTTTCATTTTGAGATTGATAAACCAGACGATATGCGTAAGTACGGAAAAGAAAAAAATAACCGCCCTGATCCTATTGTGCAGATGGCCTTAGCCATGGATGCAGATGGGATACCTCTGTATTACAAGATCTTTCCAGGCAATACCCACGACACCAAAACCTTTATTCCTGTCTTCAAAGATGTGTGTGTAAAATTTGCTCCCGGAAGAGTTATAGCTGTTGCAGATATGGGTTGTACATCATCCGATAATATTTTTTTCCTCAAGGGAGGCGACAGGGATAGACGTGTAAATGGTTATGTATTCAGTTTTTCAGTCCGCAAAAGCTCAGAAAAATTTAAGAAATACGTTCTGGATGATACCGGTTACACCGACGAGAACGGCAAACCGTTAAATGAGGACTTCGATTACAAGGTTAAGTCACGTATTGATGTCCGGGAAATCCAGGTAACCATGAAAAACGGCTCTAAAAAATCCATGCTGATAGACGAAAAACAAGTGGTTTATTGGAGTGAAAAATATGCAAAAAAGGCACGAACAGAACGAGCGGAAACCATAAAAAGGGCACTTGATATCATAGGCAATCCTAAAAATCACAATAAGAGTACAGCTCATGGTGCGGCAGCGTACATTAAAAACATTGCCTTCGATAAAAAGACAGGAGAAGTATATGAAAAACCGGGTAAAATCCTAATATTTGATGAAGAGAAAGTTGCAGAAGAAACTAAATACGACGGATATTACTGCATAATAACCAGTGAGCTTGAAATGCCTCAACAACGCGTAATTGAAATCTACCGAGGCTTATCTGATATTGAAGATAATTTTAAGGTTTCTAAAAGTGATTTGGATATTCAACCAGTTTATGTTTCCCGCGAAGACCGAATAAATGCACATGTTCTTACTTGCTTTATTTCCTTAGTCATTTTGCGTCTTATCCAAAAGAAAACCGACTACAAGTTTACAACCGAACAAATTATTAACTGTCTTAATAACATTAGTTGTAGCCTTGAACACACAAACCTTTATATGTTTGACTATCGCAGTGAGATTTCAGATTATATTGGTGAAACTTTTGGTATTGATTTTACAAAAAAAAGACTTCGCCTTAGCGAGATAAAAAATATTTTAGCAACCTCGAAAAAATGAAAAATATGCTATGTTTTTCTGACAAATGACTAAGCCCTCAAACCCTTTCATTGGAAGGGGTCTAAGGGCATTTTTTCTTTTTTACCTGTCAAACAGAGGATAATCTATTTGAATATTAAATGCAAGTTACAATATTGTTATAATATAAACAAGAAGCAGCAAAATGCATCAGTATACTACAAACTTCTGATTATTGACATTTTTCCGGGCCTGGAAAACATTGACAGTATTGTAAAAATGACTTTATTTAATTTGATTTTAAACATTATAGTGATATAATATAACCCGTTACTAATAATTATAGGACCACAATCGGTATGGACTAGACCTTGGAGGAATGTATGAATACTGCACTTATAAACACTGTGAAAGAAAATACACCTGATTTAAACCTGGAAAATATGTAAGAAATAGAAATATAAAGCACCTTTTAAAAAAGGTGCTTTATTATTATGCTATCGTAGCTACTATAACTGCCTTAATTGTGTGAAGTCTGTTTTCTGCTTCGTCAAAGACAACCGAATGCCTGCTTCTGAAAACTTCATCCGTAACTTCCCTCATATCATAACCTAATTTCATCTGTTCTTTTGCCAGTTTGGTTTCAAAATCATGGAATGCGGGAAGGCAATGCATGAATATTACATCTTCATTTCCTGTTGCTTTCAACAGATCCATTGTAACCTTGTATGGTGTAAGCAATTTTACTCTTTCAGGAATTTGAGCTTCTTCTCCCATGGAAGCCCATACATCGGTATATATTACATCTGCTCCTTTAACACTTTCAATATTATCGGATACTTCTATTTTTGCACCTGTGTAGTCAGCAACTTCATTAACTTTTTCTAATATTTCTTTATCTAATTGGTCAGCAAGCACTTTCGGTCCAAATGCTACAAAATGCATTCCCATCTTTGCACAGCCGTACATCCAGGCATATGACATGTTATTTCTTATGTCTCCTGCAAAAACAACCTTAACCTTATTTAACGTCTTTGCAACATGTTCTTCTATTGTTAGCATATCTGCCAGTATTTGAGTGGGATGGTCCACATCGGTTAAACCGTTCCATACGGGAACACCTGCAAATTTAGCCAAATCTTCTACAACCTTTTGTTCATAGCCTCTGTATTCAATACCGTCATAAAACCTGCCGAGAACTTTTGCTGTATCTTCCAATGATTCCTTTTTACCCATCTGTGAGCTGCCTGAGTCCAAAAAAGTTACATGTGCACCTTCATCCAAGGCGGCAACTTCAAAAGCACATCTGGTTCTTGTAGATGTTTTTTCAAATAGTAAAACAATATTTTTACCTTTCAATAAACATTCTCTAGAGCCTATTCTCTTTTTTTGTTTTAAATTAGCTGACAAGTCAAGTAAGTATCTAATTTCTTCCGGTGTAAAATCCATTAGCGTCAAAAAACTTCTTCCCTTTAAATTTACTGCCATCTATATCCTCCTATAAATTAATTATTTATCTTTAGCATCTTCATTATACTATCAGATATTTAAACATCATGCAAGTTTTTTCAACTTATTGTATTTTTATATGCTTTCTCTTAATAAAGGCATGGACATACATCTTGGACCGCCTCTGCCCCTTGACAACTCTGAGCTCGGCATTATGTGAGTCTTTATGCCTTCTTCCTGTAATATTTTATTTGTTACATAATTTCTTGAATAAACAATTACTTCACCCGGTGCTATGCATAATGTGTTGGAGCCGTCGTTCCACTGCTCCCTGGAAGCGTCTATAACACTGTCACCGCCGCATTTAAACAGTCTGACCTTGTCAATATTCAGTTCCTTTTCCAGCACTTCTTCAAGAGAGCCTCTCTCTTCGGCAATCTTGAGTTTCCCGTCTATTTTTTCAATAACATACACAACAATATCAGATTTAATATTGGGATGTATTGTGAACTTGTCATAATCAACCATGGTAAATACCGTATCCAAATGCATAAAGGCTCTGCTTTTAGGTATGTCTACGGCTAATACCTTCTTGAAAGATGAATCCTCTGTTAATACTGAATTTGCAAACCTTTCAATGGCATTTGGATTAGTCCTCAATGATATACCTACTGCTAGAGTTTCCTTGTTCAAAACAAGAATATCTCCGCCTTCAAGAGAATAATCCTCGGTTCTGTCATAAAATAGCTTCGTTCCCTTATACAAAGGATTATATTCAAAAATATACTTTCCAAATATAGTTTCCCTGTTTCTTGTTTCAGTCAGCATCTTGTGGATGGATACTCCGCTGCCTATTGCAGCAAAGGGATCTCTTGTAAAGTATAAATTTGGCATTGGGTCAATTATGAAAGGGTATTGATTGCTTAAAAAATCAACCAAGCCGGGACCCCTGCAGCCCTTGATATCTGATTTTCTTGTTCCCTCCATCATCTTAAGAACCATATCTTTTTCATCAGGGAAAGACATGAAATATTCCCTTAAAATACAAATTTCCCTGTCATCCTTTATGCCTGCCTCTTTAATATACTCATCAATAAACTTTGATTTGACTTCATCATTGATAAGAGACTCAACGACCAAGTCTTCCAAATAAACAACCTCTACTCCATTTTCCCTAAAGATGTCCGCAAAAGCATCATGCTCCTGCTGAGCGATTTTTAAATAAGGAATATCGTCAAAAAGTAATCTATCAAGATATTCCGGCATTAAATTTTCCAGCTCTCTCCCTGGTCTGTGCAATAAAACCTTTTTTAATTTCCCGATTTCGGAATATACATTTATCGGCATATTACTCATAAAATCACCACCTACATACATTCTAATAATCTTTCCCCAGTTTGTCAAGCATGTCTGTAATATTTATTAAGTCTGATTATATTTATGCACTTTCAGAAAGGCAGTTATATGTAATGGGACTTGTGTTTTGTCTCAGCTGAAAAACAAAAAAACAGTTGTAAATTCAACTGTTTTCATGGGGTTTGCTTATATCCGGCAGCGTCCTACTTTCCCGGGCAGTTACCCGCCAAGTATCATCAGCGCAAAAGAGCTTAACTTCCGTGTTCGGGATGGGAACGGGTGTGTCCTCTTCGCTATAGCCGCCGGATGTTGAAGGAAAACCTTCAAAATCGCATAGGAAAATTTATGATTGGGGACATTCCTCTGACCTGCAGGGACTTGCCTGCTAGAAAGAGGTGTGTCGCCATACCTGTTTAGGTCAAGACCTCGACCTATTAGTATCGCTCAGCTGAATGCATTGCTGCACTTACACATGCGACCTATCAACCTGTTAACGTATCAGGGGTCTTACTCACTTTCGTGATGGGAAATCTTATCTTAGGGTACGTTTCGCGCTTAGATGCTTTCAGCGCTTATCTTTTCCAGACTCAGCTACTCAGCCATGCCCCTGGCGGGACAACTGATACACCGGCGGTCTGTCCATTCCGGTCCTCTCGTACTAGGAACAGCTCCCTTCAAATTTCCTGCGCCCACGGCGGATAGGGACCGAACTGTCTCACGACGTTCTGAACCCAGCTCGCGTGCCTCTTTAATGGGCGAACAGCCCAACCCTTGGGACCTGCTTCAGCCCCAGGATGAGACGAGCCGACATCGAGGTGCCAAACCTCCCCGTCGATGTGGACTCTTGGGGGAGATAAGCCTGTTATCCCCAGGGTAGCTTTTATCCGTTAAGCGATGGCCTTTCCACTCGGTGCCACCGGATCACTAAGTCCAACTTTCGTTCCTGCTCGAGATGTCTCTCTCGCAGTCAAGCTCCCTTCTGCCTTTACACTCTTCGCACGATTTCCGACCGTGCTGAGGGAACCTTTGAGCGCCTCCGTTACTCTTTCGGAGGCGACCGCCCCAGTCAAACTGCCCAACTGACAGTGTCCATATACCGGTTCACGGTACCATGTTAGAAATTCAGCAACAATAGAGTGGTATCCCAACGTCGGCTCCCCCAATACTGGCGTACTGGTTTCTTTGCCTCCCACCTATTCTGTACAATTGCTGCCGAATTCCAATGTCAGCCTGCAGTAAAGCTCCATGGGGTCTTTCCGTCCTGCCGCGGGTAACTCGCATCTTCACGAGTACTACAATTTCACCGGATCTATTGTTGAGACAGTGCCCAAATCGTTACACCTTTCGTGCGGGTCGGAACTTACCCGACAAGGAATTTCGCTACCTTAGGACCGTTATAGTTACGGCCGCCGTTTACTGGGGCTTAAGTTCAAAGCTTCTCTTTCGATGACTTCTCCCCTTAACCTTCCAGCACCGGGCAGGTGTCAGCCCCTATACTTCATCTTTCGATTTAGCAGAGACCTGTGTTTTTGCTAAACAGTCGCTTGGGCCTGTTTTCTGTGGCCGGATGATGCTCCGATTGTTCAATCTTCACTCCTCCCGGCACCCCTTCTCCCGAAGTTACGGGGTCATTTTGCCTAGTTCCTTAACAATAGTTCTTCCGCTCATCTTTGGATTCTCTCCTTGCCTGCCTGTGTCGGTTTGCGGTACGGGCACCTTCTTGCTCGATAGAGGCTTTTCTTGACAGTGTGGGCTCAGCTACTTCACTACTTGATTTCGCTCCCATTCGTATCTCAGGATTATTGAAGAAACGGTTTTGCCTGTCTCTTCTCCCTACCTACTTAGACGCACTATTCCATCAGTGCGCATGCTTACCCTGCTGTGTCACCCCTTCTCTCAAACGCTTAAAGGCGGTACCGGAATTTCAACCGGTTATCCATCGCCTACGCCCTTTGGCCTCGGCTTAGGTCCCGACTTACCCTGAGTGGACGAGCCTTCCTCAGGAATCCTTAGGCTTTCGATGGGGGAGATTCTCACTCCCCTTTCGCTACTCATGCCAACATTCTCTCTTGTGTATAATCCATAACTTCTTTCGATAGTACTTCAACTCATACACAATGCTCCTCTACCGATGACATGTATTTCTTCATTCGCTCAACTTGATTTTATCCTTAAAAGCATCTATTCAAAATCCTTTTATTCGTTTTTTAAATTAATGANNTACACGTCATCCCACAACTTCGGTAACAGATTTTAGCCCCGGACATCTTCGGCGCAAAACCACTCGACCAGTGAGCTATTACGCACTCTTTTAATGAATGGCTGCTTCTAAGCCAACATCCTGGTTGTCTGTGTAGTTTTACATCCTTTTCCACTTAATCTGTATTTTGGGACCTTAGTTGGTGATCTGGGCTGTTTCCCTTTCGACTATGAAACTTATCTCACA
>MTKZ01125845.1_pt1 | contig 18458 bp, 14 predicted proteins | sample 1042781 | NCBI WGS metagenome assembly MTKZ01 (sample SAMN06212207, study PRJNA360539) | anaerobic digester metagenome | biome: Wastewater treatment plant; material: sludge; isolation source: anaerobic digester fed with sludge from wastewater treatment plant | place: Denmark: WWTP Viborg ... | reverse complement strand
GTGCCGCGTCGCTGGTCGGCGGCGTGTCGGCCACTCTGGCCGCAGGCGCGTCTTCGGATCACAACCCGACCGGGACCAACCTGGCCTGGAACACCACGAGCTACCCGGCCCAGGGCAGCGGCAATAAGACCGCCGGGGTGCAATTCAACGTGAGCACGCTCGGCTACCAGAATATCTACCTTGCCTGGAGCCAGCGCCACAGCAACACCGGCAGCAAGCACACCCGCCTCCAGTACAGCGCCGACGGTGTGACCTTCGAAGACCTCGATTTCAACACCATGGCCAATGGCGAGACCTTCGTGTCCCTCGCGCGCGAGTTGGCCGCCCTCCCGGCCGCCAACAACAATCCCGACTTCGCCTTCCGCATCGTCACCGAGTTCGAGAGTCCGGCCAACCCGAATTACGCCGGCACCGCGGGCAGCTACAGCCCGGCCGGCACCATCCGGTTCGACCTGGTGCGCGTCTATGGCGATCACTATGACCCGGGGGCGGTTGCTCCCGCTACTATCAGCAGTCTCCTGGGCACGACGCTCACCTACGGCGGTGGCGGCGGCGCGCAGTTTGTTCTTCTGGAGGCGTCGGACGCGACCGCCGCCATGGACAGTTGGGCCCGGGTGCAGACCAACACCGCTACTCCGGGAACATTCACCATCCCGGCGGTGGGCATGTCGGCCCCGAAGTACTATCGCGTCAAGAGCGAGTAGGCTGGTGGTTGTTTCGCATTGACACCCGCGGGGCTTTTCTGTCAGCCTGTGGTTGCCTGGTTGGAATGCCCTTGATGAGGGGTGAAGCCCGGCCGGGCGATTGCAGGTCGCTCAATAATGAAAGTTGAATTGATATGAAAAGAACCGCAGTAGTGATGGCCGGACTCTGTCTGCTCGGCACCTTGTTAGTGATGGCCGGACTCTGTCTGCTCGGCACCTTGTTATTCACCTCGAGTTGCGCGCCGCCGCCCTCAGCCGAACCCGTCAAGATTGGCGCGCTGTTCTCGGTGACCTGGCCGGCGTCCTTCCTTGGCGCGCCGGAGGAGAAGACCGTGCAGATGCTCGTTGGGCAGATCAATGCGGCGGGCGGCATCAATGGCCAGAAGCTGCAGTTGGTGGTTAAAGACACCGCCGGCAGCCCCGAGAAGGCGGTGTCGTTTGCCAAGCAGTTGATCGAGGAAGAGAAGGTGCTGGCGATCATCGGCCCGTCCACGAGCGGCGAGACGATGGCGATCAAGGACCTGTGCCAGGAGAACAAGATGCTGCTGGTTTCGTGCGCCGCCGCGGAGACCATCGTCAACCCCGTGGCGAAGTATGTGTTCAAAGTGCCCCAGAAGGACAGCCAGGCGGTGACCTGGATTTACCGCACGATGAAGGAGAAGGGCATTTCCAACATTGCCATCGTGAGCAGCACCGACGGCTACGGCGCGGCGGGCAAGAAGCAGCTCGAAGACCTGGCCCCGGCAGAAGGCATCACCATCCTGGCCAACGAGGTGTATGACAAGCAGGCGACGGACCTGACGGACGTGCTGACCAAGATCAAGGGCAATTCGAGCGTCCAGGCGGTGGTCAACTGGTCAATCGTTCCGGCCCAGTCCATCGTGGCCAAGAACATGAAGCAGCTTGGTTTGAATGTGCCGCTGTTCCAGAGCCACGGGTTTGGCAACCTGAAGTACGTCCAGCAGGCTGGTGTGGCCGCCGAGGGCATCCTGTTCCCCGCCAGCCGGTTGCTGATTGTGGAAGACTTGCCGGACGGCCACCCCCAAAAGGAGGTGCTGGCAACCTACAAGAAGGATTACGAGAGCCGCTACAAGGAAGAGGTTAGCACCTTCGGCGGGCACTCGTATGACGCGCTGATGGTGGTGGTGGAGGCGCTCAAGAAGGCGGGCGAAGCGGACCGGGAGAAGGTGCGGGACGCGCTTGAGACCCTGACGGGCTTCGTCGGCACCGCCGGCGTGTTCAATTTCTCGGCCACGGATCACACCGGCCTCGATTTGACCGCCTTCGAGATGCTGACGGTCAAGGACGGCAAGTTTGTGATGTATAAGAAATAGCGCCGATCATGCCGACAGGTTGTGACGGCCCCCCGCCCCGGCGGATCTGCCGACCGGGGCTTTTCCTTTAACGCACGGCGTGTGGAAAACGGAAGTTTAGCGCTGCAGTACCTGCTGTCGGGCATCACCAAGGGCAGCATCTATGCCGTGGTGGCGATCGGGTTTAACCTGATCTACAGCGCGACGGGGATCATCAATTNNGCGGTGACGGGCGCGGTGGCGATCGTCGCGCTGGTTGGGTGCCTGCTGGAGTTGACGTTCTTCCGGCGGCTGCGGCGCCACTCTGTCCTGCACCTGGTGATCATCACGATGGGCTTGGCCATCGTCATCCAGGAGGCCGCGCTGCATATCTGGGACGAGAAGGTGCGCTCGCTGCCCTATTTTACCGGCAACGAAGTGTCGTCCATCCGATTCCTGGGCGCGGCGATTTCCCCGCAGGTGTTGTGGGTGCTGGGCACGGTGGGGCTTGTGGTGCTGGGCTTGCATTTCTTTCTGCGCCACACCCTCCAGGGCCGGGCGATGCGGGCCTGCTCGTCGAATCCCGAGGCGGCGATGCTGGCCGGCATTAACATACCGAACATGCGCACGCTCTCCTTTGGGCTGAGCGCCGCGCTGGGCGCGCTGGCCGGCTGCGTGATTTCGCCGATGACCATGACCCATTACGAGATGGGCGCGCCGCTGGCGATCAAGGGCTTTGCCGCCGCCATCCTCGGCGGTCTGGGCAATCCCATGGCGGCGGTCGCCGGCGGGTTGCTGGTGGGGCTGCTGGAGGCGGCCAGCGTGAGCCGCCTGCCGGCGGTGTATAACGATGTCGCCGCGTTCGCCATCCTGCTGCTTGTGATCTTCGTGCGGCCGCAGGGGTTGTTTGGCGCCCCGGCCGCGGACAGCGTCCGTGAACATTAGAACGTCAACCGGTAAAATGCGTCACACGGTTCCAGAGCCAGGCAGCGCCGGCCGCCTCCGCAACGCGGCGGGGCCTCCGCCCGCGTAANNCCGCTGGTGGTGGTGGCCGCGCAGCTTGTCATGCGGGCGACGGCAACAGAGTATTGCCTGACGCAGCTGACGATGGCGGTTTATTACGCCATCGTGGTCATGGGCCTCTGCCTGCTGATGGGCTATGCGGGGCAGGTATCGCTGGGCCACGGCGCCTTTTTCGCCATCGGCGGCTATACCTCGGCGGTGCTGACCACGCATGATTTCTCCGTCGTCAAGGGCACCGCGTGGGGGGGCGCGCTGGAGGGGGCGCACCTGCTCGTCACGAAGCAGGATTTGTATGGCCATACGGCGCTGTCCGTCTCGCCGTGGGCGGCCTTCGCGGCGGCGATGCTCATTACGTTTGTGATAGCCTTGCTGATCGGTTACCCGGCGCTAAGGCTGCGGGGGCACTACCTGGCGATGGCAACGCTCGGCTTTGCTTTGATCGTCAGCAAGATGCTGCTGGGCAGCGCCGTGACCGGTTCAGCCGACGGCATTCACGGCGTGCCGGAGTGGAAGCTGCTGCCGGGGCTGAGCGTCACCGGCAAGAGCGCCCTGCGCGTCCAGAACTATTACATCGCCTGCGGGCTTGCGCTGCTGTTGCTGCTGGTGTTGCGCAACCTGCTCGAGTCCCGCGTCGGGCGGGCGCTGCTGGCGATTCACGACCGCGAGACCGCCGCCAATGCGATGGGCATCAACACCGCCGCCTACAAGCTCAAGGTCTTCGTGCTGAGCGCCCTGCTGGCGGCGATGGCCGGCGTGTTCTTCACCCACTATACCGGCGGCATTGCGCCCTCCGAAGCCGGCGCGTTGAAATCAGTCCGCTACGTGGCGCTGGCGGCCGCGGGCGGCATGGCCAATCTCTGGGGCGTGACGGTGGTGAGCATCGCTTTGAATTACTTCTCCCTGCGCGGCTGGTTCGGGACCTACGACAACGCCGTGTTCGGGGCGATTCTGATCCTGATCATCTCCCTGGCGCCGGAGGGCCCTCTGAAACCTCTGGGCCTGTGGCTCAGGCGCTTGGCGGGCAACCGTGACACCGAAAGGAGGCCCCAGCATGGCGCTCCTTGAAGTTTCGGGCGTCCGGCGCGCCTTCGGCGGGCTGGTGGCGGTGGACGGGGTTTCGCTCGCCGTCAACGCGGGCCAGATCAAGGGCGTGATCGGCCCCAACGGCGCGGGGAAGACCACCCTGTTCAACATCATCTCCGGCCTGCTCAAACCTGACGCCGGGCAAATCACGTTCAAGGGCCGGGTGATCAGCGGGTTGAAGCCTTACCAGATTGCGTGTGCCGGGGTGTCCCGCACGTTCCAGAACCCCAGCCTGTTCCTGCAGATGAACGTGCTGGAGAACGTGATGGTGGGGCGCCACAGCCGCGCGCGCTGGGGTTTCTTTGGCTGCGGTTTGCGCTGGCCGGGCCAACCCCGGGAAGAGCGTGCCATTGGCGAGGCGGCGCTGGCCCAGCTCGATTACGTGGGGCTGGCGGATTTGGCGGACCGGCCGGCGGGGTNNGTTTGGGCAGCGCCGGATGGTCGAGCTGGCGCGTGCGCTGGCGACCGAGCCGGAAATGTTGCTGCTGGATGAGCCGGCCAGCGGATTGAACACGCGCGAGAAGGAAGACCTGGGCGTGTTGATCCGCAAGATTCGGGACCGTGGGATAACCATACTGCTGGTCGAGCACGACATGGCGGTGGTGATGGGGCTCTCGGACGACATCACGGTGCTGCACAATGGACGGCCGATTGCCCAGGGCGCTCCGCAGGCCGTGCAGAACGACCCCAGGGTGGTCAGTGTGTACCTCGGCGAAGACTTTCAAGGCGACGGCGAAGGCTGGGAGGCGCTCCCGGGCCGCCCGGCCGGCCCAACCCCGACATGTTGCTCCAGGTAAGAAATCTGAGCTGCGGCTATGGCAGCCTCGAAGTGGTCCACGGCGCCAGCCTGCACGTGTGCGCGGGCGAGATCGTCGGCTTGCTCGGGGCTAATGGCGCCGGCAAGTCCTCCTTGCTTAAGGCGATCATCGGCCTGCTGCCGCCCTGGGCCGGCGAGGTGGTCATTAATCACCGCGTCACGACCGGCCAACCCGCCTGGCAGAGCGTCAGCAACTCGACGGTGCTGGTGCCTGAGGGCAAGATGATCTTCGCCGACATGACCGTCCGCGAGAACCTGCTCATCGGCGGCTACCACAATCCCGACCGCGTCCTGCAAATGGATACGGTGCTGGCCGGTTTCCCGCGCCTGCGCGAACGGCTGCAGCAGGTGGCGGGCACCCTTTCGGGCGGGGAGCAGCAAATGCTGGCGCTGGGGCGCGCCCTGATGGCTCGCCCGCGGCTGTTGCTGCTGGATGAACCCTCCATGGGCCTGGCGCCGCTCATGGTCAAAGAGGTCTTTGCCTCGATTCTCAGGATGAAAGACCTTGGCCTGACGGTGCTGCTGATCGAGCAGAACGCCATTGCCACGCTCCAGATCGCCGACCGCGCCTACGTCATGGAAACCGGCGAAATCGTCCTCGAAGGCCCCGCCGCCGACCTGGCGCACAACCCCGAGGTCAAACGGGCCTACCTCGGCAAAGGCTGAAATGTCCGCTGCAGTTGTCTTCTACCATGAGCACGTTTGATCGCCGCTACGAACAGATTCCCCGCCTCGAGCTGGAGCAGATGCAGCTTGAGCGCCTCCAGGCGCTGCTTGCCCGGCTGCGCCGCAACGTCCGCCGCTACCGCGAGAAGCTGGGGGATTTCCGCCTTCAATCCCTGGCCGAACTGCACCGGCTGCCCTTCACCACGCAGGAAGACATGGTGGAGAGTTTTCCCTACGGCATGTTCGCGTTTCCGCTGCGCGAGGTGATCCGCCTGCACACGACCCTTGGCCCGAACGGCAAACCGCTGGTGATTGGCCACACCCGCAACGACCTCGCGCACTGGAGCCGGCTGGTCGCCCGGCAGCTCGCGGCGAGCGGCGTCACCGCCAACGATGTCATACTTATTTCCCTGGGCGGGCTGACGCAGTCCGGCGCGGTGGGCTACGTGCGGGGGGCCGAACTCATCGAGGCGTCGGTCATCGCCGAAGACCCGCTGCACATTGATTACCAGTTGGCGATGCTCCAGAACTACCGCCCCACCATTCTCATCACCACCCCCACCAACGCCCTCGATCTGACACGCGCCACCGAGGAGCGCCGCATTGACCCCCAATCCCTCCACCTGCGCACCGTTCTGCTGTCCCGCCCCGTAGACAAGGAAACCCGCGAGCAAATCGCCTCCGGCCTTTTTGCCGCGGTGCGCTGCAACTTTGGCCTGGGCGAAATCCTCAATCCGGGCCTCTGCGTCGAATGTGAGGTGGGGATGTTCCACATCCACGAGGACCAATTCCTGGCCGAGGTGTGCGACGGCGAGCTGGTCATCACCACCCTGGCGCGCGAGGCCATGCCCCTGCTCCGCTACCGCACTCGCGTCGCCGCCGAGCTCTGCCGCGATAAATGCGCCTGCGGCCGCACGGGTGTGCTGCTCCAGGCCGGACCCCGGCTCGACCACCGCTTCCGGGTGCGGGAGGTCTCCTTTTATGAAAGCCAGGTCGCCGAAGTGCTCGCCCAAACCCGTGCGGCCGGCCTCCGTTACCACCTCACCCCCTCCGAACGGCAACTGCAGGTCGCGCTCGAAATCTCCGAGGATTACTTTGCCAGCGCCATGTGGCCGGCCGACGATCCCAAACGCGGCATCGAGGCCGAGCTCCTGGCCCGCCTGGGTATTCCAGCCGAGGTCCTTTACATTGAACCGCGACCCGCGTCTGATCCGCCCGTTGCGCCGCCGCCCCGCTAAGCGCCGTTCGCTGAAGACTCCTCCACATCCCAGGCGCCGGTGCGTCCGCGCGCGCAATTTGTCCGCTGCGCGGCCACGCTTGACGCGACGCAGTGCTTGCCGCCAACCTTCGACGGCTTTTGCTTTATGAAACTGAGTCACACCCAGTCGCTGGCCGGCATTTTGGAGCCGGTGTTTGCCATGCGCACCGAGGAGGACCTCGGCATCGGCGATACCGAGGGCGTCCGCCAGATGATTGACTGGTGCCATCGCCACCACCTGAACATTCTTCAAACGCTGCCTATCAACGAGGTCAGTGATGATAACAGCCCTTATAACGCGCTCAGCTCGCTGGCGCTCGAGCCGTCCACCATCGCCCTGTCTCCGAGCCACATCCCGGACCTGACGCCGGAGACGTTCAAGCGGCTGGCGCCGCCGGATCAGGTGGCCGAGCTGCGCGACGGGCCGGTCAATTACCCCGGGGTCAAGGCGCTCAAGCGCAAGCTGCTCGAAGCCGCCTTCGCGCACTTCACCGCGCATCACCTCGATCCGCAGGACGAGCGCGGCTCCCGGTTCCAGTCGTTTGAACAGGAGAACAGCGACTGGCTGAACGACTACGCCCTGTTCCGCGCGCTGATGGAGGAAAACGGCAACCTGCCCACCTGGGACCGCTGGGCGACGAAACATCGTTCGCCGTCCGCCGCGCGCAACTGGCTGCTGTCGCTGCCCGAAAAGCGCCGCGCCTTGCTCGCGCGGAAGCAGCTCTTCTTCAAGTACGTGCAATGGCTCGCGTTCACCCAGTGGCAATCGCTCAAGGCCTACGGCGGGGAGCGGCAGGTCTATCTGATGGGCGACATTCCGTTCGGCGTGGGCCGCTACAGCGCGGATGTCTGGGCCAACCCGGACATCTTTGACCTGGACTGGAGCGGCGGCGCCCCGCCGGAGAAGGTGTTCAAGGTGGACGCCTTCACCGAGAAGTGGGGCCAGAACTGGGGCATCCCAAACTATCGCTGGAATGAGCTGCGCCGGCGCAACTTCGACTGGTGGCGCACCCGCGTCGGCAACATCCAGAAGGTCTTCCACCTCTACCGCATTGACCACGTGCTGGGCTTTTTCCGCATCTACTCGTTCCCGTGGACGCCGGACCGGAATCCGGAGTTTCTGCCGCTGACCGAGGCCGAGGCCGCCGCCCGGACCGGCGGGCGCCTGCCCGGGTTCAAGCAATTCCCCGACGACACCCCCGAGCACAAGGCGGCCAACCAGGCGCAGGGCGAGGAGCTGCTTCGCGTTGTCCTCGAAGGTTCCGGCGAGACCACCGTCGTCGCCGAGGACCTGGGCGTCGTGCCCGAATACGTGCCGCCCACCCTGCTCAAGCTCGGCATTCCCGGCTTCCGCATCCCCATGCTCTTCCGCGAGCGCGACGGCGCCTATTCGGATCCGAAGCAGTATCCGCGCCTCTCGCTTGCTCAGCCCACCACGCACGATCATCCGCCGCTGGCCGCCGCCTGGGCCGAGTGCTGGCAAGCCATTGACGCCGGCAAGAACGTGGAAGCCAACCGCCGCGAGCTGCGCCAGACGATGGAGTTCGCCGGCCTGCGGGGCGTCCAGCCGCCGCGCGAGTTTACCGATCAACTGCACGAAGCGTTCACCCGCACCGTCCTGCAATCGCCCTCCTGGCTGGCGGTGTTCCAGATTACGGATGTGTTCGGCATGACGGCCCGGTTCAACACCCCCGGCTCGGTTGCCCCCACCAACTGGACTCACCGCCTCCCGTACACCGTCCGGGAGCTGGACGAAGACCCGCTGCTGCTGGAACAGGCGGAGATGTTCTCCCGCCTCGCCCAGGAGAGCGGACGGCGAATCTAAACCTACGCCGGCTTAAACAGCGTCAGCAGCATCGAGAACTGCTTCGTCGCCTTCACGGCGTGCGGCAGGTTGGGCGGCATGTGGAGGAAGTCCCCGGCCTTGAGGTTGTGCGGCTTTCCCCCCAACGAGAATTCACACTCGCCCGACAAGACCNNCTCGCCCGACAAGACCTGCACCAGCGCGTGCTGCGTCGAGGTGTGCTCGGTCAGTTCCTGCCCTTCGGCGAACCCGAACAGCACGACCCGCGCCGCAGCCGTCCGCAGCACCGTGCGGCTGACAATGCCGTTGGGCGCGAACTGTGTCTCCTGCGCCAGCGAAATGACTTTCCCGCTTCCGGCGTCCAGCAATGGTTGCTCACTCATGCAGTCAACTTACACCACGCCGGGGAGTCAGTCTTTACTTAAATCCGCTTTCCATCCGCGCGGCTGCTGAGTTTACTGTGCCTGATGACTCTGCGCCTGCCACTGCGAATCCATCGCTCAGGCCTGGCGGTGCTGCTCGGCTCCTGCGCTTCGGCGGCACTGGCCCTCGCCGCGCCCGAACGCCCCATCCCACCAGCCTTCGGCCCGCACATCAATCTGGCGTCCAAAGACTTCGCCGGGGCCAGGAGCTTCAGAAGCAAAGACCGCATCGTCGGCACCTACTACTTCTACTGTTACGACGCCCCCACCCGGGAGCACATCGTCAACCCGGAGGATGGCAGCGACGGGCTGACGGACCATCCGCCCACGCTGGAGGACTTCTCCTACAAGTCGGTCCGGTGGCACAAACAACAGCTACGCGACATGACCGCAGCCGGAATAGACGTGCTGCTGGCGGTGTTCTGGGGTGCGCCTTCCGAGCGCGATCCCAAGGCGACGCTCTATTGGAGCTACGCCGGCCTGGGACCGCTTGTGCAGGCGCGCGAGGAACTGCTGCGCGACGGCCAACGCCCGCCGCGCCTCGGGTTGTTCTACGACACCAGCACGCTCCAGTACAATCAATGGGGGATTCACATTGACCTGACCACCGACTACGGCCAGCGCTGGTTCTATGCGACCGTGCGCGACTACTTCTCCGCCATCCCGCCGCGGCACTGGGCGATGATTGACGGCCAGCCGATCGTGCTGCTGTATGCGGCGGCCTTCGCCAAGAAGCACGACCAGGGCTTCATAGATTACACGCGCCAGCAGTTTAAGAAGGAATTCGGGGGGCGGGAACCTTACCTGGTGCCACAGGATTCCTGGCAGGTTAGAGGAGACAATGTCTGCGCCTGGGGCGGCGCGCTCGGACTGCGCAACCCCGGCATCGGCGAGCTCGGGCCCGGCTACAACGACACCGCGGTTTACGGGCGCAAGCCGCTCATCGCCAAGCGCGACGGCGGCAGGTTCTACGAGGCGAACTGGCTGAAGTTCCTGCGCCGTCCCTCGAACTTCGTCATGCTCGAGACCTGGAACGAGTTCCACGAGGGCACCGACATTTGCGAGTCGAAGGAATATGGAAGGCAATACATCGAGCTGACGCGCAAATACGCCGACCTTTTCAAGCAGGGCTGGACGCCGCCCAAGCCCAAGGGACCATTCAGCGGGGCCAAGGCGGTCTCAGCCGCGCCGGGCGGATCGAGTGAGAACAGCGGGCTGCGCCTGGTGCCGTGGGAGGACGGCGCAACGTCCGCGCGGAACCAGAACGGCCAGTTGGCCTGGATCGCCCAACCGCTCCCCGGCAGCAGCGCCTACCTCTACTTCCAGGCGGACGACTCCTTCAAGTGGAGCCGCTCCATGAACGCGACGGTCCGCGTGGAATACCTGGATGCCGCGCCGGGACTGCTGGGCGTCGAGTTCGACGGCGAGGATGTGACAGCCCCGCAGTGGGGCGCCTATAGCGGCACGAAGAAGCTTGCGCTAAAGGGAGACCGGCAATGGAAAACGGCGGCGTTCAAGCTGCGCCGCGCCCGCTTCACCGGCGCGCAAAATGGCGGGGCCGACTTCCGATTGGTGGCCGAGGCGCCTGAATTCGCGGTCCGGAAGGTCACCCTGAGACGCGACTAAAGGCCGGGCGCAGTTGATCACCACCACCAGGTAGCGGCGGGCATCCCTGCCTGCCGCAGAGGGCGGCATTTTGCAGCCCGGCGCAATGATCGAATCTGACCGCCCCAACGTCAGAGGCCATTCCGCCCGGCAGGCTGCCTGCCGCTGCACCGCGCATTTCAATTCTCACTGGCCAGTGAGGACCCTGATACGGCTTCCGGGACGCCCTATCCGATTCAAGTGGGGCCAAAAGACCTGGCTATTACGCGCATCCGATGGGAAATTACCATCAATGAAAGTTCTGCACGCCGACAAGGGCAAGCGGATCGTCCTGCCCAGTCCCCCCTGCTCGTCGTGCTCTCCTCACTTTGTGACTGAGCATTACCCACATCTTGCTTGGTCCTCCCTTAAACGGACTCATGTATGCGGGCCAGCGTCTGCGCCCCAGCCCAACCCGTCAGGGTTGACGACGGTGGTCCATGGGAAGCGGCACGGAGAGCCCCGAACCGTCCTGCCATAAGCCGCGCTTCACTCGCGCACTGGCAGATGTGGGTGATGACAAGACCTTGTGAGGAGAGGGCAGGGAGATGGGCTCGTCCGAATTCCCGCCTGGCCTCATTACGAAATGGCATAAGTTGCTCTGGAGATGGAATTTACAACGGCGGCTGCCCCTGAAGTGCCGAAGACCCTTGTGACCCTAATCGGGAGTAATTCTCCCTTGCCTCGCGTCGTGTACAAGGGGTGCACACCGGATGCACCACTGGAGCACAAGGGAATGGAGCGTGTGCATCTGTTGAGCATCCGGTGTGCACCCCTTGTACACGGCGTTAGGATTGGGCTATGGAGGCTCAGTGAGCCGTTTACAGAGGAGTCCGCAGGATAGAATACAGTGAAACCGCCCCGAAAAGGCGCAAGAATCTCAAGAGCTATGCTTTTATGCGCCGCTTGCGTCTCTTCGCGGCTATTCTCCTTTCCCGGTCTGTAGCTTATGCTGCGGCTATTTCATCCAGTATGTGGATATCTACAGAAAAGGCTGACGCGCTTTCGGGCTTCTATCGCATAAAGAGGGCGACGGGCTTGTCGAAGCTCATGTCCTCCAGAACGGCTTTGCCGGGCTGGTGAGCTTTCCGGAAAGCTACTACCAGAGGCTTGCCGTCCCGTTCCAGGCGCACCCCTACCGCCGCGCGGCTTTCCAGCCGCCGGGCGTTCCAGGGGGTGGCCTTGCCCGCGCGGCAGGAAACGATAACGGTCAGCACCTGGATGTCCTGGCGCGGGTCTTGTGTGCCGGCTTCGAGGTGCCACTGGTTGGGGAAGTCGCGTTCGGGCTTCGGCTCATAGCCGTCCCATTGACGGAAGCTCAGCGGCACTGGGGAGAGGTATTGCACGGTTGCGCCGGCCTTTGGCTGTTCGACGGTCGCGCGCCCGGCTGCCGCATCCAGCGTAAACGGCCCCGGTGCATGCAGCATGAATTGGAACGTCGCCTCGTTTGTGGCTGACAGATCATCGCAAATCACGATCAGGTTGGGCTTGACGAAGGCCACGCTGCGCCGATACCGCTCCAGTCGCCCCCCATACGCCTCCGCCGCACTGCCGACGACGTAATCCAGCGCGGGGGACAGCTCGAAATCCAGGATGCGGCCGGTTGAGGCCGGGCTGCGGGTGTGCTGGCCCTGGCCGTCCACCAGGACCGCATTGTGGGCTTTGGTGCTGTGGCACCATTGATAATGAAACTTGCTGCCGAAGTAATCGCGATAGACGCAGGTGGTCAGCAGCGCCTCGCCGTAAGCGTTGAGCTGGAAGCTGTTCTGCGGGTTATGCCCGTGGCTTTGGCTCCCGAACGGGCTGGATTTGAACAGCAGATGCACATCGTCGGCGCTGTTGGTGAGCGTGGTGTGAAGGCTGGCGACGCCGATGCCGCGAAACACTTTGGACGGGGGCAGATCCGTGGGCGGCCGGGCCGGCGGCGCGGCGGGCAGGTTCGCCTGGTAGAGGAACCCGAAGATGCCGGGCGCCGGAGTCATCCGCCATCGCTCCGCCCACCAGCGCCAGTAACCGGCGTGGGACGCCTCGGTCTTCCCGGCGCGCTGGAAGTACTCCATGAAGCCGCCCACGGCGGAGGCGGGCGGCTGATAGGCGAGGTCGCCGAAGCCGGCGTTGGGCGATCCCGGCGGCGCGACGTAGAGCGGGAAATCACCCACCTGGGCAAAGAACGGCTTTTTGAGCCCGTCAATGCGCAGCGCGGACTGGGCGGCTTGCAGCCACCAGACGATCTTGCTCATGTAACCGGCCCAGTAGGCCGCCCCTTCGTGCCAGCCGCCGTCGTCATCGCACCAGACCGGGTAGGCGGCGTAGAATTTGTTGACTGCGTAATCCAGCCAGGTTTCGGCCTCCGGGATTTCGCCCAGGAACGCAATGGCGCACTCGCCGAGCTTGTGGAAGGTGCGGTTGCCGTGGCTGGAAAAGGGGCGATTCAAGTGCCCGACGCCCCGGCCGACCTCGCCGCTCTCCCAGGCGTCGAGCGCGCGGCGGCGCATCGCCTTGCGGACCTGGTCCCGGTCTTCCGGCGTCAGCGCGTCGCAGGCCCAGTCATACGCGCGCGGCAAGCGGAACAGCAGCGGCTTGGCGGCCTCGCAGTTGAGCCGGAAGTTCGTCGGCCCGTCCGGGTCCCAGCCCGCCAGGTGCACAATGCGGCGGCGGGCGGCGGCGCCGAACGGCTGCTCGCCGGTCACCAGGTAAACAAAGGCCAGCGTTTCCGCCTCCTGGCAGGCGCGCTCGGTTTGCACCCGGTTGGGCCACCAATACGCGCGCGTCGCGTCGTCCCGGCTCGATCCGCGGACGGTCGGTTCGGGCGTCGGCTGAGCGGTGAGCAACCGCTCCGCAGCCGCGCGCAGTTTGGCAAACTCGGCCGTCGCGCCGTGGCCGGGCTTGGCCGCGGCCCGCAACCGCGGCAGGTCCTCCGGCCGCAACAGCAGGCGGGGATGGCCCGCCGGCACACGCTCGCGTTGCTGGGCGCGAGTCGGCATGGGGAACTCGACCGCATTGGAGGTCACGACGAAGGCGCGCGTGCGGCTCCAATTGGAAACTTGCCCCGCCTTTGCCGTGAACCGGTAGCGCCAGAAATACTGGCCCGGCGCGAGCGGCGTGTGGTGCGTGTAGGTGTTGAACGGGACATGGTCCGCCCTTGCCGCGTTGGCGAACCTGGCGTCCGGGCTCCATTCCACGGCGTAGGTCTGAGCGCCCGGTTCGTGAAGCCAGGTCAGGGAGGGCGGGTTGAAATAGACCGCAGCGCCGTCGGCAGGCCGGTAGCCGATCTCGTTCGGTTTGGCTGCGCGGTTGCTGACCAGCGGACCTGTTCCCTGCGGCGCCGGCGCACCCAGGGCCCGCGGAGGCACAGCGGAGGCAAAGGCCAGCGCCAGGAGGATGCCGGCGGCCATCAACGAGCGTAGCAGGGGATATGGTGATTGACCGCGGCAACCTGGCTGCGCACCCACTTGGAGAAATCCGCGTCCGCGCTCTCGTAATCTATCGGGCACACGAAATCAAGGTAGCCGGCGTCAACCCACGCCTTCACGTCCTGCCCCACAACCCTGCGGGCACTTTCCCAGTTGCCGAACACCGCCGCTGACACTTTGATACCGGGCCTGATTCGCCCGGCTTGGAGGGTTGCGCGCGGAAGAAGGCCTGGCGCTCGGCCGCGCTCTTGAGCGACGCGGCCTGGGGCTTGGCCAGTCGCACGGTTGGGGCTCCCTCCCAATTCAGCCGGAGCGCGCCGTCGCTCTCACGCGCGCGCAGCCTGACCTCTCGCAGCACGGAACCGTCCTCGCGCAGCAGCGTCGCCCGCCATCCGTCCCCGGGAAGGTGCACGAATAGCGGCTCTGACGCCGGGCCGTCCTTGTGGATTTCGATGGCCTCCCGCGTCGCCCGGATGCGCAGGACCATGTGCTGAAAGCGAATTTGGTCCACCGCCAGCTCCGGCCAGTCTTTGGGCAGCCGGGGATTGAGTTTGAAACCGTCGGCGCGCGGGGCAAAACCGAGGAAGCCGTTGAGCATGATCTGGGGGACCATCGCGCTCTCGAAGAACTCCTGGTCGAGCCCCAGGCCGCCCGCGGTGCCGCCGCCTTGCAGCGATCCTTCCCGCGAGCCGCTGTAATACTTGCGGTAGCCGCCCGCCGCCTGCACTTCCTGGAACCACGGCACAATCTCGCGCAAACGCTGCCACGCGTTGTCCGGGCCGAGGACCTTCAGCCGCGCCATGAGATCGTGATACGAGAACCCGAGCACCGCGCCGCCGTCCTGCACCTGGCCGCCCCAGGGGATGCTTTCCGGGCTGTTCCAGGCCCAGAAATACCAATCCACGTTGCGCCGCGTGGTGGCCCGCGGCCCGAAACGCCAGTGGTAAATGTCTTTGCCCTGCGAGGTGTCCCCCGCCACCGCGCGGTCGCCGTTTATCCAGCTCAGAATGGCGGCCGCGTGTTCGGGCGTGGCAAAGTCGTAATAGACCGCTTCCAGGCTCAGGAACGTAAGGCCGTAGTCGTGCGTCTTTCCGTCGGCGTCCATGCACGCGTTGAACCGCTGCGTCTCGTGGTTCCAAAACAAGCGGTTGCCTTCGGCTTTTACCTCCTCGGCATGGCGTTCAAGCATGGCCGGCTCGAAACTCAGCACGCCGCCGGGCATCTGCCACTCCGGGTGCTCCCGGACTTCCCTCTCGATCGTCGCCATTGCCCGGACCGCGTCGTAGTATTGGATCGTGGCATAGGCATCCAGCCCGCCAAAGGGCAGCAGATCCCAATAGTTGTTGCCAATTCCCTGCCCGGTGAGAATGGTTTTCGCGCCATCCGCCCCCAGCACCAGCCCGCTCCGGCCGTCGTGGCCGACCCAGTCCGTATAGACAACCTTGCGCTCGAGCGCGTGATGCTCCGTCATGACATACCGCAGGGCGCTGCGCATGCGGTTGATCTGCGCGCGCAGAAAACTCAGGTCGCGCGTCCACCAGAAATACTTCGCGCACCCGCGGACGAAGTTCTGGCTGTTAATATTGTGCCGCGTGTCATACTGCGAGAAAAACGCCTGAAGAGTGATATTGCCGGGCGCGGTGTTGCCCAGGCTGATGCGCAGTTGGGCGACTTCCCCGGTCCACTGCGGGTGGCGATACATCGGAATCATGCTGTAGCTTATGGAGTCGCCCTTCACCGGCTCGAAATACAGGCGCCGGGAGGCATTGAAGTTCGTCCGCGACGGAGTGGTCCATTCGACAAACGGCTGCGCCGCCCCCAGGCCGCTCGCCTGCCAGCGAAGCTGGAGGAAGGGCACCTCGAAAGTGTGGCACTTCCACGCCGGCGCCGTCACCACTGCGGCGGCATTGGTGACCTCGATGCGCCATCCGTACTCGTTGACGCCCCCGTCGCGCGCTCCGGCCAGCGTCCAGCCGTCGGGCTTGTTCAGGTCGTTCGGCCGCCAGCCCGGGCCGATAGTGTTCTTGAACGAGAAATGCCAGCCGCACCCGCGCCGGCCCTGGTTCCAGAAACGAAACGGCCAGCCAAGCTGATGGGCAATGCTGGCGTGCTGGTGCGTCGCCACGTAGCCCTCGGGGTCCATGATCCGGCCGCTTAAGGTCGAGGCCCACGCCGCGCGCATGGCATCGGCCTGTTTGTCGGTGGCGACCGCCGGCCACAGCGAGGCATCGGTGAGCCACTCGTCCCAAAGCGTGGCCTTGGGTCCGGCGCCGGGGTAATGGAGCCAGAACAGATCCCGCACCGCCGCCATCTCCTTTTCGTGGCCGGGCACCTGGAAGCGTGGAAAGTCATCCGGCGGCGCCGGCCAAGCCGCAAGGCTCGATCCCAACCAGACTATGCAAGTTTGAACAATCAGATGTATGCGATGGCTCATGACGTGTGGAGGGCTTAATTACCCGAAACATGGACGCCGCGCACGGCAAAACTGCAAGACGCGCGTCCTTCTTGCTGTAATCCCAGTTGCCAAGAACGCCGCGCTTAGTACATTGTCCGCAACCGTGTGTATTCGGGCGCACCCTGTTTGGTGCGCCTTTTTTTGGATCAAGCACCGACGAGGAAGTCACATGGGCCGATCCTACTTGCCTTACCGGCTTTGGGATTGAGGTGCAGCCGCTGCGCGCTATCGCCGGTCGCGCGCACCCGGCGGCTGGTCACTTTTGCGCGTAGTACACGACCGCGGGAGGAACATTGAGCACCACCGGGCAAGTGCGGAGGAGGCGGAACCGCGAGCGGATGCGTTTGCGGTCTATCAAAGAGTATTGGAACTGGATGTACATTCCTCCCGGGCGCAGCGCGCCGCAGATGGTATCAATGAGCGCCTGGACCTGCTCGCCGGGGAGGTTTCCCAAAGGAATGCCCGAGAGCACAAAGTCCACGTGGTCCATTCCCCGGCGGCCCATTTCCGAGAGGAGGTGCTCGGCTGAGTCAGAGACTACTTTCACCTGGCCGTTGATGCCCGCCCGGTCCAGATTCTCCCGGGTTTTGCGGGCCAGCACGGGGTTGATTTCACAGGCCAGGATTCGCGCTTTGGGACAGCGAGCGGCCAACCGCAGGGTGAGGGCCCCGTTGCCGGCGCCCAACTCGATGATCCGCCCGGAGTAGGTTTCCGGCACCGGGGTAATCATCTTGCTGATGAGAAACCTCTGCGAGGGCACAATGGCGCCCGTCTGCCTGAATTTGAGCAGGGCAGCGCACATGAAGTGCACGTAACTTGCCACCGCGTTGCTCATACTAATTCGATTCAGATTCAGTCCTTGTTGGGCCAGCTCATGGCTTTGATTGCGCCCGCTGGGCCACCAACTATGGAAGCGTAGCACGCCGCCCGGGAAGGTTCCAGCCATAATTTGGGATACGGTGTGGCGCCGGCGCTAAGGCTGCCAGGCGAACCGCTGGCGGTTGGTGTCGCTCACCGCCCAGAGGTTCAGAGGCCAAACCGTCGTCCCATACCTTTTGTAGCGCATGCTGGCATCCGCAAATGCGAAGTTGGCGCCTCCGGAATAGACGCTGCTGCGGGTTGCCGAATGACAGGACTGCTCGACCGAGTCCAGGTCATTGCCGTCGTCCTCGTAGAGGTCCATGAAGTAGTTCGAATAGGCGTTCTTCTTCTCGCCGAAGACGATGGTCTCCGAGGGATACAGGACCGCGGCCTCTTGCATTGATCTGGTATCATACCGCCCGGGGCCGAAGTAGTCGTTCCACCCGTTGATGAGGTAGCTGCGGCTGGCCCGATCAGCCAATGGCGAGGCGGTCAGGTCTGTCTGCGGCGGGCCGCGGAGCCGGTCGGTCGGGCAAACCAGCGTGTTGGTCTTTCGGTAGTGTTCCAGCAGCAACGCCGGCCAGCGGCACGCATTGGCGCGCATCGGGTACAGGCCGTTGTTGTCGTCGGCGTACAACCTGAGCGCGAAGCCCATTTGTTTGAGGTTGTTGGAGCACTTGGCGCGATAGGCCGCTTCTTTGGCCCGGGACAACGCCGGCAAGAGCAGGCTGGCCAAAATCGCGATAATCGCAATCACTACCAGCAGCTCGATCAGCGTGAACGCCGCCCCGCCAGCCCGGCGGACTCCAGACGGCACGACTGCCAACTGGCTCCGTTGGGTGCTCGATCCTGGGCTGTAGAGAATTCCAGTCATACTCCTGCTGCAATTCAGTCTGCAAGCTTACACTGGCACCCCTCCTGTTGTCCACAACAAAATGCCAGTTTTGCGCGGCCCGATTTGACTCAAAAAGATTGTTACCCGGGCGAGGAGAAAATGGTCGAGTAAGCCATTGGTT
>MTKZ01017668.1_pt1 | contig 18479 bp, 10 predicted proteins | sample 1042781 | NCBI WGS metagenome assembly MTKZ01 (sample SAMN06212207, study PRJNA360539) | anaerobic digester metagenome | biome: Wastewater treatment plant; material: sludge; isolation source: anaerobic digester fed with sludge from wastewater treatment plant | place: Denmark: WWTP Viborg ... | reverse complement strand
CCGCTCGAGCCGCGACAGGATATCCCGGAGGGGATCGACGTTCCCCTTTTCGAATTCCTCCTCGGATCCGGGACGATTGACGCCGGCCAGATGGAAGACCACATCGCCCTGGGCCAGTCCACGCTCCAAGTCGGCGACCGGCAAATCGAGGTCGAACGGGAAGACGTCCGTGCCCTCACCGCGTTCCAGGGCCACGACCAGGTTCTTCCCGATGAAGCCACGGGCACCGGTGACGAGGATTTCTATGTTCATCTACAACCACTCAGTTCTTTTTGAACAATTTCCAACTCTAGAAGGAGACCAATCATCTCCTCGATATTCAATCGCCTCGTATTGTGGGAGTTATAGTCTTTTTCTGTGGATACAGATTCTTTTCCTTCGGTAAAATAGAGACCATAATTTAGATTCCGGGAATCTGCAGGAATTCGATAGTATTGGCCAAGATCTTCGGCACGCGACATTTCCTCTCTAGTAAGAAGCGTTTCATAGAGTTTTTCGCCATGGCGAGTTCCAATGATTTGGATGCGGTTCTTAACATTAAAAATTCTAAGCATAGCCGTTATTAAGACTTCAATTGTTGCTGCAGGAGCTTTTTGTACGAAGATGTCACCTGGTTTTCCATGAACAAAAGCGTAGGTAACGAGTTTAACAGCATCGTTTATTGACATCATGAAGCGTGTCATACTTGGATCTGTAACCGTCAGAGCTTCTCCCTTTCGTATTTGATCTATTATTAATGGGATCACGGATCCTCGAGAACCCATCACATTGCCATAGCGGGTTCCACACAAAATAGTCTTGGATCCCCCATTTGTTCTAGCCTTAGCTATCATCAACTTTTCCATTAACGCCTTTGACATACCCATCGCGTTGATCGGATAAACAGCTTTATCCGTGCTCAAGACTATAACCTTGTTCACTCCGCACGCGTTAGCGGCATTCATCACATTTTCAGCACCAAGGGAATTCGTTCGAATCGCCTCCATAGGGAAAAACTCGCAAGAAGGAACCTGTTTAAGCGCGGCGGCATGAAAAACAATAGATGCGCCCTCAACTGCCGATGCAACGCTATCATAAGAACGCACATCTCCAATATAGTATTTAATCCTACTATCACTATATGCCAACAGCATATCCGCCTGCTTCTTTTCGTCTCTTGAAAATATCCTTATTTCCTTCACTTGCGAATTAAGAAATGTTTTTAGGACAGCATGCCCAAACGTTCCAGTTCCTCCAGTAATTAGTACTATTTGGTTATCGAACATTTTGACTCCTGATTCCATTGGGAATATTCGGCCATCAGGCTCGTATTCAGAGCAAGATTTACAACATGCTTGAGAACATTATGGAGCTTTGTCCCGCTATATATTTTCATAATAATATTCAATAAAATGTCGTATTCCTGGCTTTTGGGCTGCTCCATTAACGTTCCGAACTACCAGATGGTCACAAACGAAGGCCTTGCACTTCTGCCAAGAATCCATTCATACATCTCAATCGTCTTCTGAGCTGAATTCGCCCAGGTATATTGATTCTTAACAAGTTGGTACCCCCGATTCCCCATGCTCGCTAATTGTTCGTTTGGAATATGGATTGCTTCTAAAAGCGCTTCCGATATTCCACCGATTGACGCATCTGCCCACCAACCGCAAGCATTTTCTATGAGCTCTTTCCAGGGTGACGCTTTTGTCGTTATGACTGGCACTCGTGCCCCTAAACTCTCAAGAATAACAATTGGAGCCCCTTCACTATGCGAGGGCAGAATAAAGAGTTCGGCGGCCGCGAACGCATCCCTTTTCTGTTGATTATAGAGTGGGCCTACGAACTTAATCATTTTGTTTAGATCAAGCTGTTCTACGATGGCCTCGACTTTTTGCCTATGCCCAAATTCATCTATCCCAGCCACTACTAATAGCCAGTCAGAAAACTCTTTCCTGATTGCATTGATGGCCTGAGCTAGCATGATCAAGCCCTTTTTTGGCGTAATCCTCGAAAGGAAAAGCAATACCCTGCGATCTGCAGGGATGCTATACCGTTCACGAAAACTGTCTGAGGCCCCCCCCCAATTCAACCATTGATCAGAGATGCAATTAGGAATTAGCGCTATTGGACAAGTTAATCCATAATCCCGGATGTCAGATATTTCAGCTTCGCTGACGGCATGAATACAGTCAGCCCCAAACAAATTAGCTCGTTCGTAAGCGGTGAGCGCAATCTTCTTTTTCCATCTAGACTGCTTTAATGCCCACCCCTCAAGAGAACCATGGGGGGCAATTATGTATGGCGCACGCTGTCTTTTATTAAGGATTCTTGTCACGCAAGAATTAAGCGTCCATATCCCATGCTGGTGTATTAGATCAACTTGATCATCTCCTTTTATTGCCGCTTTAATCATGGCAGGGCTGAGTGCCAGTCGCTGAGGCCCTAAAGGCAAAAAACGGATTATTGTATCTTGAGGGATTTTCGCTGTTGTAAGTGCTAATTTAACTTCTTCAGCAGTACTCAAACACCATATCTTAATATCATATCCACTATTAATCTGTTCATACACAAGATTAAGGGCTACTTGGCCCAATCCAAATGATTTCTCACCCACATCCGGGATATTATGGATGATACTAGCGGCAGCTTTCATCATGGCCATATTATTGCGCTTTCTAATTGACACTCAGCACTAATCAACGGAGGACCATAAAGTCGTTTGCATTTATAATTAGGAATACTACATTGCAAAATATATTCGTATGCTCGCTCGAAAGGAGCACCTGCTATCTTGAACTGCTAGGAGATTGCTACACATCAAACAGATTTAATGCATTAGTACCGAAATAGGCTCTTAAAGTACCTTATATTCAGAAATTTCGAAATAAGAATTTTCAGCGAGTTTATAACGATCGTTTTGTTATAACTAATCTATTTCTTCTTTGCCGCTTAAAAAGGATTTGATGATTTCACTTATTTGTATTTCCCACCTCTCCTTGCTCAGAGCATTTCGTAAAGAGATGCAATTGGCGGCAAGTTGTTTCTGTTCTTCCTCATTCACCATCATACGCTCTGTTACTTTTGCTATTTCTTCAGCATCCGCCTTTACTATGAATCCATTGAATCCATTGATTATTATATTGGGCAACCCGCCGACATCGGTCGCTATTACAGGGCAACCCGAGCATATGGCCTCCACCGCCGATAGACTCGTTCCCTCGGACCATAGCGACGGAACATAAGTAAGGAAGGCCATGCGATAGTAATCCGGCATTGCCTCAGGCGCACATTTGATGATTTTGCTCCGGTCGCGAAGAGATGCAGTATTTAATAGTCTTTCGATATGGCTGAGACCGCCTCCCTCTCCAATGAAATAGATATCGAAAACGAGCCCGTGGTTTTTCAAGATACTGCAGGCTTGAATAAATATCTCATATCCTCGATTCTTCTCAAATCGTCTAGGAAAAAGCAGTATCTTTCGGTCATTCTTATAGACCGCAGGAAAATATTCATGTGTATCTGCATAGTTAATAACAAAACGGAGCTTTTCGATTTGTTTACTCATATCTGGCCAGGAAGCTCTTATAATATTAATAAAATTTGAATCCACGCAAATGGCGCCTCTGATCCTCTTGAGTACATACTTAATCCGTGCATACTGCATTTTCTTCCAGAGCCATGGCATCGGACGATCCCACCAGACTCCATGCTGAATAGCAAAACCTCGCTTGTGCACAAATGGAAAGCAATCCTCAAGATTTCCATAGCATAGAATGCTTGACGTCTTTTTTGCCAATTTATAAGCACGATAAGCGTAAACGATATCCCCCCAAGCGCGCCTGGGTGCCTTGACAGAAATTACTGTTGCCCAATCATCGAATTCAATCTCTTTGTTGGCTACCCCCTTTTGAATGTAAATTACCTTATAACCCGATTTATGAAATGATCTACCCAAATCGTATAAATAGCGATTTCCCCCTCCTACAGGGCGCTCTTCATGAAGATTGAAGTCCAAGAAGAAATACGCTTGAATTATGGCGGTCTTACAATTATTGTTGAAAATATCAAAAGCTTTCATACTCATCCTGTGCCTTGACTTATTGCGCCCTCGACCGGCCTTTTACGCCGAGCGATATTGAAGAATTTGTGACGAAACTGCAACATGCCAACTAATATGTACCAGGTGATGAAGGACAAATTCGGATATATTACAAGTATTGAATCAAGATTATTCACAAGGATAGTAAAAAGCAAGAAGAAGAAGATGGCGGTTGCCTTCTCACTGTTAATACTCTGATTTTTCGAAACTATATTTCTTATTGTGAGATTCAAATCAACAATAAATAAAGCAAGCGACGCCATCAAACAAAGCAAGCCTCCCTCAATCAGAAGCCATATAAAGGTGTTGTGGGGTTGAATAATAGAATAATCCGACCCAAGAAAAAATACATTATTTGATAATTCGTTCTGCTGAAGCCAATGATTGTATGGGTATACATTTCCAAATCCATATCCAAATACCTTTTTGGTTAGCTCAGAGCCAGCCCAATATTCTAGACCTGCAGCTCGGGTCGTGGTCCGCCCTTCGTCTTGAAGGTCCAAGAACCGATCAACTGTGATGCCATATCTCTGTATCGGGTTGAACAAGACTATTAATATCCCAGTCGTGATCAACAGCCCATATCTCTTTTTGCTGAATATCCAGCCGATCACATATGGGACTAGAATAAATATTCCTCCTCGAGTTCCCGTGGCTATCGTTGAGCTGAAGAGGACCAAAATAGTAATAGGAATTCCGATGGCTCGGACCGCAGTATTTTTTATGGTAGATATGTAGAACAATATTATGGGACATAAAGTAGCAATCAAATAGCCAAGGGTGACAGGCTCGGAGAATGTCCCTCCCATTCGTGCATAGCTGAGCCCAGGGCTATTTGGGAGCCTCGTATTTAGGATGATCAGCCATACAAAGAAATTTACTAATAAATAGACCACGAATGCTAAAGCAAACATTTTTAAAGATGCTTCAAATACTTCTCTATTAATTAATTGCGTAATAAGCACTGCCGCCACAAATGGGGCAAGACAACTTATCAAATAGCCAAGCGTAGACAAGTTGTTTGCGGTAACTATCAAGTTGAAGCATGAAATAATCCCCACTACTGCAAAGGAATATAAACTGAACCTAGTTTCCTTTGTTGTTCGGCCAAGTTGACCTAAATAGAATGGCAAAAGAATTAAGACTATAAATAGCAAGAATGTAGCAAATGGCTGAATCCTAAACTCACCTTTCTCAATGAGTAAAAAGGATCTAATTGGTGAAAGAAACAGCGCGGGTGACATCAGTAATGCGCCTACGAGTAGACCCAGAACGCTATCCTTATTAATACTAGTTCTTAAAAGCATTTCTAAGCATTCTCTACATACTTACAGCTATCGCAAAGCGCTTCTTCACAGGCACTCAGCCCTTCTAAAATGATGGGTAATGTTTGTTTTAACCAAAAAGACTGTCTGCCAAACCGAATGTAGGATATAAGATAGAACATAGGCCCAGGCTAGTCCGGTTGATCCCAGTAACGGAATCAGGAGGTGAGCACTCCCTAGCAATATCATCCCCCAAAGGAAATTAAAGAATAGGCCAAGCCACATTCTACCCTGACTAATAATTGCCTGTCCTACAACATTGTTGTATGCCACAAATACGATAGAGACTGCTAGTAAAACAAGTGTTGTTGCGCCTTCTTTATAGCCAATCCCATAACTCCGCATAATTATCGGGGAACACAGGGATACCAGGATTGCGGCGCCAAAGGCAACAATGACATTTATCGCAATATTGAGCTTCAAGATATGCTTGAATTGTTCTTGTTTGTTTTCTCCTTGGAGGTTCGCCAGCAATGGCAAGACAACCGCACCTAAGGTGTTAGGGATGAAAAGAATTGCCATCCTCCACTGATTTGCTGCGTTAAAAATGCCCATTTCCGCATATCCATCTGGCTGATTAACGAGTATGACATTGCAGAGCCACATTAAGGCAGTGATCAGAATCGAGGATAGGACAGCTGGTAATGTAAAACCAAGAATGATTTTCCACTCCTTTACGCAGTTCGCTGATTTAGGGAATATTCCTAATTTCCCCGTCTCGGCAATAACGGCTCGGCGACTGATAATCCAACTAAGGAACATAATTACCGCGAGGGCATACATAGTCCCATTCACCCCGAGAATGAAAGCCCCTCCAATTAAAAGAGGGAGACTAATAACGCCTGTAATGATGTTTACTCTTGCACTTGCCTGAAATGCTTCAAGTCCTAAAAGTGCGCCGTACTGGGATCCATAAAGTGCACCAAAAAACAGACTGACCGACCCAATTCGGAGTGGGACTGTTAAATGCGGCGCCGAAATTATTTCCCCAGAGATTTTTGGAGCATAAATGTATATCGCTAGAGCTGCGATCCCTCCCGTAACCACCGAAATCAACTCCGTCAAGGGTATTATATGGCCTACCCTTTCTTTCGCCACCGTGCGAAGCTCAGCAACATATTTGGTTGCCGCGGTTCCTAATCCAAATCCCGATACGGTTTGAAACATGATGACCGTACTCTGAACCATCCCTAGTTCCCCAAACGACTCCTTTCCAATAATCCTCGCAACCACTAAAAAAGAAAGGAGCGTCAGAACTCCGGAAATCATAGATCCTATTAGATTCCAAAACGTTCCTGTTGTTAGGCGAAGGGCCAGAGGAGATGAATTTATACGGTCGATAATTGGTTTGAAACTTCGCGGGAATGTTTTTAACTTTAAATTGGTCATCTCTCTATTTCTGGCTATATATGATAGTTTTAAGCCGTTCCTTACTCCAGGGCTGCCATTCCCCATAATAATCTGAAGTCTGCCAATTTCTATGTGTTTGACAATATTCTAGAGAAGAAAATAATATGCATGTCTATGAGAGTCGCAGTAGTTCTAGGGACAAGGCCAGAAGTTATTAAGCTAGCACCTGTAATCGCAGAACTGAAAGCAAGGCCCACGGCCTTCACGCTCAGGATCTTAGCTACAGCACAGCATAGGGGCATGCTTGATCAAATGCTGAGTGTCTTTGGTATCAAACCCGACAGGGACCTGAACATTATGAGACCCAGCCAAAGCCTTGGATCATTAACGGCGGATCTCATGAAAGGCTTATCGAAGACATTATGCGAAATAAGTCCCGATCTTGTCCTTGTTCAAGGTGATACCACGACCGTTATGACGGCAGGGTTGGCGGCATTCTATCAACAAATCCCTGTGGGGCACATCGAAGCTGGACTTCGTACCCAAGATATCTACAATCCCTTCCCTGAAGAGCTTAACCGTAGATTCATTAGTCTACTCGGAACGTACAACTTTGCCCCAACACCACAGGCAGCAAGAAACCTCAGAATCGAGGGAATCTCTTCTTCAAAAATCTATATTACAGGCAACACGGTTGTAGACGCTTTAATGTATATGAAGAAGAGACTCCATGGATGTCAGATCCCAGTGAATATCGATCATAGCCGACGACAAATCCTCGTAACTGCGCACAGAAGGGAAAATATGGGGGAACCCCTCAATTCCATCTGTTTGGCACTCAAGGAGATTGCCCGCCGTCACGATGATATTGAAATTATATATCCGGTGCATCCGAATCCAATTATAAGGAAAAAGGTGTACCGTATGCTCGCGGGAATAGAAAGAATCCGATTGGTCGAACCTCTAGCATATATTGACTTTCTTTGCCTGATGAAAGAAGCTTACCTAATTCTTTCGGATTCAGGGGGCATCCAGGAGGAGGCTCCCAGCTTCCACAAACCGTTACTCGTTTTGCGGCATGTTACTGAGAGACCTGAGGGAGTTACAGCGGGATTAGCGAAGCTCGTGGGCACCGATAAAGATAGAATAATATACGAAACTCAGCATCTGCTCTCAGACAAGGCTGCCTATCTCAGGATGGCACGCCGGAAGAATCCCTATGGTGACGGCAAAGCAGCGCGTCGGATTGTTGATATCATTGCTGGGCTCTAGCAGCTACACATACCAGAATTCATTGATTTGTCTAATGGTCATCAGAGTATATTCCAAAATTAGCAGTCATCGGCATTTCTTTGGCCGTCCACGCGGAAGTGGCTCTAAGCGACGACCTAGAATCTGCTCGATTTGTCGCACAAAACTAAATTCCCCAGCTGGACGACCAGTCTTAATTCGGGACCTAATCCGGGTTAGTATCGCCTTGTCTGCGTCTCCCTCAAGATAGGCATTCCAGTCTGTATCCTTGCCGCATAGGAATCGGTCACAATGAAGCGTTAAGCCGAATTCTCCCAAGGCTCGCGCCCTTGCACTCGACCAAAGATATTCTTCAGCTCGCTCTACGATCCCCACCCGAACGGGATTGTTCTCGATGAACCGGATCTCTTCATAGCAGCTGGGCTCGTCCAACAGGCACGATTGGAACCGGCCTCTCCAGAGATGTCCTGTAAGGCCTTTTTTCCTATGGAAATACTGGGCATATCTCATATGGAGAGTATTGAAGCCCCGGGACAACCCGCCTGACAACCTCGGTACGCAAACGAAGTGGACATGGTTCGGCATCAAGCAGTATGCCCAGATGTCGATCTGATAACGTTCGGCATACTCCTGAGCCCACATGAGATACTGATGGTAATCTGCCGCCTCCTCGAAAACGCGCTGTCCGTAGTTCCCCCGCTGGGTCACCTGGTGGGGATAACCGATGACGGTCGAACGGGAGAGACGGGCCATCGGAGCGGATTCTGATCGGGGCGGCAGGCTACCGCCGTTGGACGCGAACGGGCGTCAATCCAGCCTATCGCCTCTTTTCATCGTCCTTGGGGCCTGCGGTTGGTCGATCAGAAAAGAACCACAAGAACTGCTATCTAGCAAGCCCAGAGGTGAGCAGATTGTATTGAAAATAGACAGGATAAGTCAAGATGATAATGGGGACAGCGCCATATATTTCTAGTTGATGAGAGTTGCGACGGATCGACAAAGGGCAGCCGCTGTCGGACGTTCCATGCGCCGGCAGCGGCTGCCCCCCGCCCTTGAAAGGATCAGCGGTTGACGATCCTCCAATTCGTATCGGGGATGACGCTGAAGACCTCTTCACCCGAAAAACTCGTCCCCTGCATGTACCAAATAACATTCAGTCCCTGATAGGGGCCAGTTCCATGATACCTCCAAAGGATATCCGGGCCCCCGTCACCATTGAAATCTCCAGTTCCGGCGATCCTCCAATTCGTATCCGTAACGCCGCTGAAGATAATTTCGCCAGCCTTATCTATCCCATCCATGAGCCAAATAACATTCAAACCTTGATAGATGCCGGCCCCATAGTTACGCCAGATTATGTCCGTATTTCCGTCCCCGTCGAAATCGCCAGTGCCTGCGATTTGCCAATCAATATCTGTGACGGCGCCGAATACGACTTCACTGGCGAACTGCGGTCCATTCATATACCAGATTACATTGAGCCCTTGGTAAGGCCCCGGGCCTTGATAGCGCCAGAGGATATCTGGATCTCCATCGGTGTCAAAATCCCCAGTTCCTGCGATTTGCCAATTCGTATCTTCCACTTGACTGAATACGCTTTCTCCCGCAAAAGTGGTTCCGTCCATGAACCAGATATCGTTTAGCCCTTGAATCGGCCCGGAACCATAATAACGCCAGAGAATATCGACATCCTCGTCACCGTCGAAATCCCCTGTCCCGGCTATTTCCCAGGCACTATCTGGGACGGAATCAAGGATCACTTCTGTGTTCATTCGGATCGCCGTGATGTTTGCAGTCTCCCGGTCCGCATAGAGAACTGCATCCTTTCGAATCCGACTACCCAAAGCTTCGTCATTGGAAGAAGACCTCGATCTAAGCGATGTCATAGATGAAGATACTTTTACTGGATCTCTTGAAATCCTCTCTGGCTTCAGCGTAACCTCTCTCCCGCCGTCCATAATAGTTAGAAAATCGTTCTTTTTTGTCGAAGCCCCCATGCCCAGTGCGAGATCACTCCTGGGGTTTAGCAGGTCGCGGCCCGTCCTGCGTCGCAACGCCGGTTGCTCTGGCATGCTTGTGGTATCAGAGGAACCAAAGCTTTGTGCAATAGAATTGTCCATAAGCCAAGCGACATTTAGGCCCTGATACGCACCTGATCCGTAATACCTCCAAAGAATGTCCTCCTGCCCGTCCCTGTTAAAATCTAGCTTTTTGGGCCCGGCCATAGGAACCAGGGTAAACGGCCCATCACTCACATCGACGGGAAACCCATCGATCTCCCCTACTCTTATCAGGCAAGTCGATGACGAGATGTTCGGAAAGACCCAGCTGTAACGTCCGCTATTCGGAGTAGAAGGATCAATGACTGAATAGGTGGTTCCGCTGTCCGCGGAGAATTCGATCTTTACGTTACCGATAATTCCGGAGGAAGCCCATTGGATAACATGGGGAATTCCCCCTGTCCAACGTTCGCCTCCATTCGGGGACATCACGAGAATGGCTTCTATTGGTGCGACCGGGGTCACCACTGCGAGTTTACCGTTATTAGCCTCATCAAACTCGTTGACGAGTCCTTCCTCATCGATTGACACATGAAGAGAATATTGCGGGAGCCCAAGGCCAGAGGTGTTCCACTCAATAATCACATCCCTAAATTCCCCCATTGCCATGGCAGGAAGAACTTGATCACTTAGTATGGCGCCTGCGCTAGAATCCTGTCGGAACTTCACGGATGTGGCCAAGCTCGGGACAACCCCCGAATTTAAAATCCGGGCTGTGATCAGGAGCCTCTCACCCAGCCACTCCCAGTCGATTCCATTGACCGATAGATCCGGTTTGACGATCTCGAGATTGATGCTGTTATTTCCTCGGATAACAGTATCATAACTACTGGATGGATCGATGACGGCAAAGATTCTCAAGGCTTCGTTTGTCGGAGGGATAACCCATTGCACAGAGATGTCGACAGCGTCACCGGGACTAAGCAACGCGGGCGTTACAGTCTGCCCAATCAGAGTCCCTCCTAAGGAGGGATCTCCAAGGTAGAAGACCACAGGAATGCTCGATGCCGCTTCGTCACCGGCATTCACGGCTGTGACTGTCATGGTTACATTGGTGCCGGGTTCAGGGTTAGCTGGGCTTACCTTGAGACTTAGAGGGCTGAGCGCCAAGTCCTTCCCAATTTCATATTCGAGCAAATAGAGATCCGTTGTTCCCGGCTGTGGAATGTCAAGCGTGACCGCCTTCCCATCTCCGCTGGTCCTGCTTAGCGTAGACGTTTCGAGGGGTGTTCGGTCATAAACGATGACGAGGTTGTTCGAGCCGTAGAACGCAGCCGCGATATTTCTCTCTATCTCAGGATCGAAGGTCAGCTGGTGCGGCGCTGTTGCCCAAGTCTGGTAAGCCGGATCATAGAAGAAGACATTGAGATCGGAGTTGTACTCAGTAGGCCTAACCCAGACAATCGCTATTCTGCCCGTCGGAGAAGTCGCTAATTTGAAATCCGCCAGATTCGTAGAGAACTCATCGGCATAGATCACCGTGGGGGGGCCAAAATCAACAGAGCACGACAGGTCGTTTCCTCTCATCCAAGCTAAAACGACATGCCCCGCCGGATCGAAAACAAGCTTCGGATTAACATCCGGTAAGCTATCCTCGGTTTGTCGCGCTAGAGCTGTCCATGCCCCACCGCTATAGGCCAGCCGGAAGAGTTCATTATCGGCCACCGTAGCAGGATCTCCGTCAATGTCCAGACTCATGACGATGTGCCCGGATGTGCCGTTATAAATGAGAGATTGTTTGAGGATTCCAAACGGGATCTCAGTTACCAATTGAGGCGAGCTCCAGGACGTTCCGTTAAACAAACTGTACCAGAGCTTACTAGGAGCCGTTGAAGATCCCCGGATATCGTTCGCTTCGTTGGATATCCAGGTTAGCATAACGTTCGTATTTGAGGGGCCAGCTATCATGGGACTTCCATCCAGATAGCCGTTATCGGTAATTCGCATGAGAGGCAGCCAACTCCCCGAAACAGGCTCATAAACGGAAGTGGAAATTTCTAGGTTCTGGACCATATCCTCGAATGTCGCCGTTTCGCTATGTACGACACGCTGATCCTCCCAGACGGCAATGGCACTTCCATCGCTGAACAAGAGGCTCTTAGGATGGAAGTCCGCCGTTCCATCGTCCCCCAAGCTCAGTTGAGGACCCCAGGCGTTACCATCGTAGATCGAAAAGGTGGCAATCGTTCTGTTGATTGCCAGACGTTCCGGATCATCCTGAAGCCAGGTTAGCGCAAGTTGCGTCGAGGAGGCCGTGAGGCTCGCATCCGAATATGGATAAACTGCCTCCTGTAATAGATACATCGTGGTCTTATCGGAGACGATAGTACTATCTGCTGATTTCAGCCTTGGATGGCCCTCACGCCAGAACCGACCTGCATTCGGAGCGATGAGATAATCCCTCGAAATGAGCCGGGGAGATCGTGATACCTGACCAAGAACCGGGATTTCAGCAGATCCCCCGGCGAGCGACCAATCCCATCTCAATGCCTCCGTTTCCCAATGCCACAGCAAGGCATGAGCCGAGAAGCCTGCGTTTACATAAACGACTGCTTCGTTTAGATGCGGCGTTGCGGGATACTGGAGACTAAATGCCCCTCCACCGCCAATCCAGCCTTCGACCGATAATAGATTGTCAACGCCGGCGCCCAGGGAGCCACGGAGATAGGGCTCCAAAGTGAGCTGGCCATCCATGACAACCGGATTAATATTCTCGATCCCCAAGGATGCCGCGGCGCTCAAGTCGAATGACGCCTTTGCAAACATGGGTATCGGGATTGGTCCTGCCATGACGACGAATGGCCAACTCTTTTCCCAACTCACATCGCCGAGCAATTCGAGAGAACCACTCCAATCATATACACAGCCCGGATAGGCGTATTGAGCCGTCAAGTGGAGCTTGGGGGTCAAGCTGAATTCAAAGCCGGCGATCTCGCCCTTGGTCCATTCTCCTTGTGCGAGCGGTGTTTCTGTAAGATCTAATTCAACGTCAATCTGGCCACTGCTTTCCGCGGTAATATCTACGGCAAGGAGAGTATCGAGATTAAATCCCTTACTCCCAAAAAAGGGAATGTCATCAGGGATTTCGGCATCATCTAGTGCCTCATTGATGAATTCCAGCTCGTGCTTTCGGAGCTTGTAGTTGAAACTATCCCCGAGGTCATACCGTTCAAAGACCACATCGGCCAAAGGCAACGGCATAACTGTAAACTCAGCTATGGCGATCTCGGATTGCGCTCCATCCGAGCTAAAGGCAACGGCTTTTAGGGAGGTACAAGTCGTGAAATCAGTTCCGATGTTAAAGGCGCGAGAAACCACGCTCCCGGACGCCGGAACATCATAATGCGCGTTCGATGTTATGAAGCGTACTTTATCTGGCGCATGTCCACCCCAGTTAATCTGTGCAGTATAGGTAACGATAAAATCAGACCCATTCAAATAATAAACAAAACCCCCATATTTCGAGGTTAAGGACGTTATCGAGATATCCCCGCTTGCGGTCTGGGTAAGATAGAAATTTTTGGCGATCGTCCCCGAATGAGCAATACCCACTATGCCTGAATAGGTGTCGTACCCGGATCTCATAACCGTAATAGGGTAATCTCCTTGGCCGATGTCCGGAATCTCAAAATCTCCATTGCCGTCAGTCAGGACAACGGGGTGGCTACCAAGAGCCAAGGCTGCTGCTATTATGGGTTCTTCTGTAGAAAGGTCATATACGGTTCCGGTCAGTTTGGAAGGAAGGCCTACCGTAATGATCGCTGTATTGCTCGAAGCAGGCGGTGCAACGCTATTAGTCACGCGGACCCAATAAGAGGTTGTCGTAAACAGATTTGGGGTCGTATAGCTGCTTGCCGTCGCACCCCCAATGGGATTGGACGTGTTCCCACTAGATCCCTGGTACCACTGGTATGTTAAGGGCGCGGTTCCTGTGGCCTCAACTGAAAGAACCACATGCTGGCCGCTGCCAACAGTTTGAGAAGTCGGATTTCTAATAATCTTAGGTGAGTTTTGGGTACTTATGCTGACTGCTATTTGGGTTTCTGACGACTGGCTGGAGAGATTGAATGCCTTGGCTCCGATTGTGTGCCCGCCAACCTGTCCTGTTGTATCCCAGTCATAGCGATAGGGATATGTTGAATCCGTCTTTGCCAAGTCGCCATCGATATAAATTTCGACCTTCGCGATACCGACTTGATCATAGGCATCAATTAGGATCGGAACCGTACCGGATAACACGGCGCCGCTGACCGGGGCCTTGATCGCTACCGTCACCGCTGGCCCGCTTTGTGTTAGGGTGAAGGTGGCGCCAGACCCCGAGATGGTCGCGATACGAGTGGCTCCAGTTCCGTTAGCTGCTACGGTATAGTTGATTGTACCGCTGCCACTGCCATTATGGCCCGAAGTGATGACCAACCAGGACGCGCTGCTCGTCACAGCCCAAGAGCAATTGCCAAATGCTGTAACAGCAATCGCTCCACTCCCCCCGGCCACCCGCAACAAGACCGATACGGGATCAAAGGACACCGGACAACTGCTCTGGCTGACTGCCACAGGAGTGCCGGCCACGGTCACAATCGCATTCCGCGGAGAGCCCGTGGAGTTTGGCGATATTTCCAAAACGACCGTCCCGTTACCGTTGCCAGTGGATCCAGAGGTGATGCTGATCCAATCCGAGGCTTCTTCAGCGGACCATTGGCATATGGATTCGGTGGTGACGACGATATTGGCAGTCTGTCCAATGGCTATGGCATTGACGGTTCTGGGCTCCACATCATATGAACAGGGCACAACGCTCAAAGGGATCGTGTCTACAAGAAATCCACAAACTCCAGTAATAGCTCTTAAATTGAGTATATAATCACCCGAGGAACAGGAGGCCGCCAGGGTGATCGAGCCGGTGTTTCCCGTGCCGGGGTGATTGTAAGAAGCAGTAATACATGGGGGCAGATCGGAAATCTGGAGTGTAACGCTTCCAGTAAACCATGCCGCCCTCGTTATAGTTACGGCCAAATGCGCGTTTTCGCCTGGTACAAGAATCACATGATCAGGCTCCTCAAATAAGTTCAATAGCGGCGGTCCGATCGTAAGCAGGACAGTATCATCTACTGGTGAAATCCCTGCCGCGCTGGCTCTCACGGTGACGGGAGAATTATTGACCAGGGCGCAGGACGTGCTTGCATTCAACGTAATCGTTCCCATGTTTCCCGTGCCGGGGTGACTGAAGGAAGCACTAATCCCGGCGGGCAGGGTGGTCGTGATCAGCAACGAGACGCTTCCGGTGAAGCCCGACTCCCGTGTGATCGTCGCTGTCAACTGGACGCTTCCCCCGGGACATAGCCCCGCGGTGTCAGGAATCACGACAAGGTTCGAAATCCCGGGCGGATAGCCGGTCGATCACAAGAAAGTATCGTCCACCGACGAAACCCCCGTCGCGCTGGCTCTCGCGGTGACGGGATAATCATCCACCAGAGCGCAGGAAGTGCTTGCACTCAGCGTTATCGTTCCCACGTTTCCCGTGCCGGGGTGGCCATAAGAAGCACTGACCCCGGCGGGCAGTGTGCTCGTGATCAGCAAAGAGACACTTCCGGTAAAGCCCGCGTCCCTTGTAATGGTCGCCGTCACCTGGACACTCCCACCAGGTACCAGGCTTACAGGATCCNNGATAACAAGAAGGTATCGTCAACCGACGAAACCCCTGTCGCGCTGGCCCTCGCGGTGACGGGATAATCATCCACCAGTGCGCAGGAAGTGCTTGCATTCAGCGTTATCGTTCCCGTGTTTCCCGTGCCGGGGTGAACATAAGAAGCACTAACCCCGGCGGGCAGTGTGCTCGTGATCAGCAACGAGACACTCCCGGTAAAGCCCGCGTCCCGTGTAATGGTCGCCGTCAACTGGACACTTCCACCAGGTACCAGGCTTACCGGATCCGGCGTCACAACAAAGGTCGCTATGCCGGGCGGATAGCCGGTTGTTAAAAGGAAGCTATCATCAATGGAAGCGCTCCCAGTCGCGCTGGCCCTCACCGTAATTGACCTGTCGGTAACCAACTGAACTCCAGAGGTTGCAGTGAGGGCTATCGTTCCGCTGTTGCCTGTACCCGGATTGGCAACCGACGCTGAGACTCCGGTAGGCAGAGTCGTAACGATTTGCAGACTCACCGCCGCAGTAAACCCGGCGGCTCTCGTGATTGACGCGCTGAGAATTACTTGGCCGCCGGGCGTCAGCCTCACGGAGGTTGGCGTAATACTGAAACTGGTGATTCGTTGGGGATAAGCCGTGGTTAATAGGAAGTCATCATCTCTTGACTGGACGCCTGTCGCACTCGCCCGCACAATGACTTCTTCATCACTCACAAGCTCGCAACTCGTTGTCGCGGTGAGAATGACACTACCGCTGTTTCCCGTTCCGGGATGACTGTATGAAGCCGAGACTCCAACGGGGAGAGAGCTTATAACCTGCAATGTTACGCTGCCCGTGAAGCCCGTCTGTCGTGTAATTGTCGCGGTTAGCTGGACGTTGCCTCCTGGCGATAAGGTTACAGATGAGGGTGTTATGGAGAAAGTAGCGATTCCCGGCGGAAAAGACGTCGTCAGTAGAAACGTATCGGTCTTGTTCTGTACTCCCGTTGCACTGGCCCTTACCGTAACCTGATAATCGCTCACTATCTGGCATGAGGTGCTAGCGGACAGGTTAACTGACCCAGAGTTGCCAGTACCCGGATGGGTATATGTGGCCGATACTCCGGTAGGTAGGGAACTCGTAACCAGGAGAGAGACACTGCCCGTGAAGCCCGCCTCGCGAGTAATGGTCACAGGCACCTGGACACTCCCGCCGGGCGCAAGAGTCACGGAGCTCGGTGTAACATTGAAAGTCGCGATACCGGGTGGCCACGCTACGGTCAGTGAAAAGGTCACATATGCGGCGGTGACTCCAGATCCAAAAGCTTGAACTCGTACAGGTAAGCCGTTCACTAATTGACAGCTTGTACTCGCTGTGAGGCGAACAATTCCTGTATTCCCCGTGCCTGGATTAGTATAGGTCACCGTGACTCCGGCGGGGAGCGTCGTCATTAGGGTTAAGGACACACTCCCCGTATAGTTCGTCCTCGCCACATTGATATTGACATTGACGCTGGAGCCTGGTGTCAGCGTGACGGCCATCGGGGATGCTGTTATTACAATGCTTTGCGCATTTGCGAATCCCTCAAGGCCCAAGAAGCAAATGAGGCCTGCAAACAAGATTGCCAGGGTCTTTAGAGATTTGCTTTGAAGACTAGGTGTGTGCATAGTGCTTCCTTTTCAGAAAATTCAGTTCCATTAGTGGCCAGTTTTGAACGGAATATATCAACAGTCAAGACCCGACAGGCCAATGTCAGTAGATGTCATGATTTGTCATAGCCTCGTAGTACGGGAAAGGCAAAAGTGGGGGACGGAAGAACCAGTGAGTTACCCTAAAGCCATGCAAGCGCCAATTACCGTTAAGGGCCTTGACAATTATTGGCCGATATAGGCATACGAGAATGCAGGAAGGATGAAAGTCAAATGGATGATGCTGTTTTGTGACCGTCACCCGCCCACGATCTTATAGAATTTTCAGGTAACCCCCTCAGGGGCGCCATCATACGACAGACAGCGCTAGGACTCCTCTCGAGTGCCTTAAGGATCCGCTCAGCCGAACCGCCTTTCCGATAGACGTTGACGCCAGTCAGGCCGAAGTGATTGATATGCTTCAGGATGTGTATGTGCTCGACCTGCGCGCGGCCGGCCTCGGCGGACACCCACTTGGTGTCATCCTTGATCTTGACCAGAAGTCGGTCAGGGACATACCACCGGCTATGGCCCCCCCCGGAGCCGGCGGCCTGGCGGCGGGGGGAGCGCGTGATCTAGCCCGAGAACGAGAAGAGGGCAAGGGTAGGAAAGTCTGCCGCAATGGCGATGGCCTTTCTCTTCATCCGGATCCTCCTTCTCGATTCCCCTGGATGAGGGAGAAAGACGTCGTTGTCAGCGGTTGACGATCCTCCAGTTTGTGTCGGAGATGACGCTGAAGACCTCCTCGCCCACGAACGTGATTCCGTTCATGTACCAGATGTCGTTGAGGCCCTGGTAGGCGCCGGCTCCATAGTAGCGCCAGAGGATATCCAATTGCCCGTCGTTGTTGAAGTCCCCCGTACCCCCGATCTGCCAATTCGTATCCAGGATCTGGCTGAAGACGGCCTCGGAGACGAACGTCGTGTCGTTCATGAACCAGATGTCGTTGAGGCCCTGATAGGGGCCAGTCCCGTAATAGCGCCAGAGGATGTCCGTCTCACCGTCCGCGTTGAAGTCCCCCGTCCCCTCGATCTTCCAGGCAGTATCAAGAACCTGGCTGAAGACCGCTTCGCCGGCGAATTGAGCGCCGTTCATAAACCAA
>MTKZ01003741.1_pt1 | contig 18485 bp, 20 predicted proteins | sample 1042781 | NCBI WGS metagenome assembly MTKZ01 (sample SAMN06212207, study PRJNA360539) | anaerobic digester metagenome | biome: Wastewater treatment plant; material: sludge; isolation source: anaerobic digester fed with sludge from wastewater treatment plant | place: Denmark: WWTP Viborg ... | reverse complement strand
GATGGCATATCTGCGCGCTTTGCAGCAGGAGGAGACCAGCAGAATAGCAGGTTTAGTCTATGTCTTTCCGGTTTTCGTCTTTTTAGGTTCTTTTTTCTTTCTGGGAGAGCCTCTGCAGGCAGAAGATTATACGGGAGGTGCCCTGCTCGTCTGCAGCTCTGTGCTCATATCCTACCGCCCGGGGGCACAGCTATGTCAATCCATATCCCCGGCTATAAAGCACATGGCGGTTTTCTGGATTTTCAGCGCCGCCTATGCCTTGGCAGCCAAATACCTTCTGGGATTCATGACTGAGTGGCATCTCGTCCTCTGGTCTTCACTGGGGAGCTTTCTGGCTATCCTGCCCATCTTATGGCCAAAGGAGATGAGAAGAGAGTGTGCAGCCTACTTCCAGGGAGGAGCTTTTCTTCTCCTGGCTCTCCTGGTCAATGAGATGCTGGATTTCCTGGGCAGGGCAGCTTTCATCTTCGCCTACGGCCAGGGATCTGTGGCTCTCGTCTCCAGCCTGGCGGCATTGCAGCCATTCATCACCCTGATCTATGTCCTACTGCTGGGCCGTTTCTATCCCGGGCTCCTGGTGGAGGAGATGGGGCACGAGTCTCTGGCCATTAAGGCGGCAGCATTCTTATTGATCGTGGCCGGGGTTTATCTGGTCTCTTGATCCCTGCCTCTTCTATCCATCCACGGGTAAGCTTATTGCTTCTGGATGCTCTAATTGCTTTAATGGATCCCGGTGAGGCCATAAAAGCCCATCCGCAAGGCTGTGTAATCACTTTTGAGATAGTCCCCGGATGCAGCCGGATGTCGGTACCATCCGGCTACAATCCCTGGAGAAGGTCTCTTGAGGCCCGTCTCACCGAGGAGCCTATAAAAGGGCGGGCCAACAGGCAGCTTATGGAGGAACTGGCCCGGATTCTGAGAGTATCTAAACAGAATGTAGAGATGATGAGCGGCCATAAGAGCAGCAAGAAGAGCATTCTGGTCAAGGGCATTGCCAGAGACGAGGCCAGGACAGCTCTGGCCCAGAAGCTGGCCATGACTGATGCGCAGAAGGCTGAGAATGATGATCGACGCGAGAGATAGAGAGTGCCGTCCCAAAAGGACCTATGATCTGGAGGCGCTGGAGGAGCTGATAGCATCTCTTCTCCAGGCCTCCGAGGAGGGTGCCGCGGTGATTGTGGAGGGAAGGCGGGACCTATTAGCTCTGCGCTCACTGGGCCTCTGTGGACCGGTGATCATGGCCTCGAGTCGCTCTGCCCTGGATCTGGCGGAAGAGGCGGCCAGAGATTATTCCCAGGTCATACTGCTTACAGACTGGGATGAGAAAGGCGATGAGATGTGCCAGACCATTGGGCGGCACCTGCGCTCCGTCGGCATTCGTCCGGATGGCCTGATCCGGAGCAGGCTTAAAAAGCTGGTCAAAAAGGAGATCAAAGATGTGGAGAGCCTCGGCCGTTACACAGAGAAGATGAGAGAGCTGTATGGTCCTTAGAATAGCAGTAACCGGGCCGCCGGGCGTGGGGAAGTCCACTCTGGTGGCAAAGGCGGTAGAGGCTTCTGGCCTTAAGGCAGGGGGAGTCCTGGCCCGGGAGAGGCTCTATAAAGAAAGGCGGATCGGATTTGAGCTGCTTGATTTATGCAGCGGAGCCATAGGGATTCTGGCTGATGAGAAGGGCAGCGGGCCGCAGCTGGGAAAATATCGAGTCCATCCTGAGGACCTGGATGGGGTGGGTGCGCGGGCCATAGAAGCGGCGCTGAAAAGCGATCTTATAGTGGTGGATGAGGTGGGTCCCATGGAGCTGACCAGCCGCAGGTTCGTATCTGCGGTGGAGATGGCCATAGCCTCATCCAAGCCCATGCTGGTGGTTCTGCACCAGTGGTCCAACCACCGCCTGGCAAAGAAGATCCGCAGCACTTTCCAGGTTTTTGCAGTAACCAGTGAAAACCGAGAGGCATTGGCGGAAAAGATAGCAGCTGTTTTCTCGGCCAAGAAGGGCTCTTAAAGACCCAATTCCCCAGCCCTGGAAATGGCTTCTTCCGCCTCTTTATCGCGATGCAATGCTTTGCAGGCCAGGCCGAGATTCTTCCAGGCGGTGGCATAAAGAGGCTCAATCTCAATGGCCTTTTTGAAGCAGCTCACAGCTTCTTCATGACGGGATAGTATTCCCAGAGCCACGCCCTTGTTGTTCCAGGGATAGATATCGAAAGGATCTATCATCAAGGCCTCATCGTAGCTCTCAATGGCCTCTTCATGCCGGTGAAGATTGTCCAGGGCAGCGCCCCGGTTGTTCCAGGCTCTTCTGCCGTCTGAACCCATGGGGCACAATTCGATGGCCCGGGCATAGCTCTCCACCGCCCTCTCATATTGCCCCAGCCGGTGCAGAGCAAAGCCCCTCACAATCCAGCTCCTGGCATTGCTGGGATCAATAGCCAGGGATCTCTCTGCGGAGGACAAAGCTATTTCATCTTGATCTATCTGGCTGCAGCAGAAGGCATGAGCCCTCCAGGCATCAGCATTCTTGGGCTCGATATTGAGGGCCTTTTCCAGAGAGGCTGCTGCTTCTTCATATCTTCCCAATCGGCGCAGTGATATGGCTTTTTTATAGAAGATGGAAAAGCCATATCCTCCACTCTTCTCCACCCTCTCCCAGGTGGAAATAGCCAGATCATATTCTCCCCGGGCATAATGGGCATCTGCCCTGGCCAGGTCGCTTTCGCCGTTCTCATCTCTCATTTTGCTGTCCATATCTTCCATCGCACTCATTTGTTTAGCTCATCCACCTCAAATCGCTTTCTATTCGCGCGCTATGCAGATCCCTCTAAAGCCGGGATTAATTCATGTCCGTTCGCAGTTCTGATGTAATAAAATCTGCAGATATATAAAATTGGCTGCAGCATATGCATTGATTTAAATATCATCCTATGCTCTATCATTTCATGGGATCAGAAAACAAAGAAAGATACCAACTGGTGGAAGCAGATCTCAAGATGTTCAGCCGATCCGGTGTCAGATCCAAGATCATGCTTATTTTATTAGAAGGCGGCAGGACGGTGGGGGAGCTGGAGAAGATCACCAATACCAGGTCGACGACATTTCTCCACTCGATCAAGGACTTAATGGATCTGGATCTGGTAGAAAAAAGACACCAAGTGTACAGCCTTACCAATATCGGTAGGATCCAGGCAGTTGCCCTAGAAGATCTATTAAATACTATAATTACTATAAATCAGCATCATAAGTTTTGGCGCAGTCACGACCTGAGCAGCATTCCCATGGAAATGCAAAAGAGCATAGGAATGCTGGGCCGGGGGGAAATTATAGAGGATGCTCCTGAGACCCCCTTAAAACTCTGGGAAGACTTTATCAATTCAATTATTACTGCTAAAGTAATCCGGACTGTGACCTCCATTCTGATCAGGGGCTTTGTTGCGGCCATCCCAAAGGCTGTCGAAAATGGAGCAGATGTGGAGATCATTGTCACAAATGCCGTATTAGAAGCGATCTCCAATTGGAAGGACGATATTAATAAAAATCTCAAAAAAGAGAACTTCAAACTGTTTGTGATGGATTATGATGCCAAAATCTCATTCACCATGACCGAGTCATTCCTAAATCTGGGATTGGCCAATAATGACGGCAGTTTCGACATGGGAGCGGACGTCATGTACAGAGGCGAAAAACCTGTCCTTTGGGGAACCATGTTTTATGAATATTATAAAAAACAATCAAAAAGAATATTTAGCTTATAATAGTTATATTTATATAATATAACATGCAACCAATACACTTATTTAGTAGCATCTATTTTGCACCTGGTTTGTGGCCCTGGGCGGCTTTTTACGCCATCTACCCTCCTTTGCTTTTTGCCGCCTTGGACCTTCCAATTCCAAAGCCTTTCCTCAACCGGCCTTTCTGCTATGGCTGATGATGCTATGCCTTAAAACCCTCGCAGGTCAGGCTCATTCTTCTCCTCATACTAAAATCCAAGTCCCATGAGGTGCAGGATAATCACCAGGACTGCCCCCAGAACTCCTCCAATGCCGCATATGAGTATAGTCAGCCAGCCGTAGCCTATGCCGAGGCCGGCCACAGCATTGGCTAGAAAGAGGATGATAAGCCCCATCACTGCATTTATGGCAAAGTTCTTGATCGATCTCAGTATCAGAAAGCCGGCAAAGATCATCATTGCCAGCAACAAAAGAAACCCCATCTCAATCATGATCTTCTTTATCAAAGTCAAATATTAAAAGCATTTTGGAGAGATCAAGCCTGGAACGGCTCCATTTCGCTTCCCAGGCGGTGCAACTCTTTTATGTCTAGTGATAGCGGATCGATATGAACCAGCATGATTGCCCCCTTCAAAGCAATCTCATCCCTCTGGGATTGAACAAAGCGCAACACCGTCTCATAGTTGCTCTGGGTAATCAAATAGCCCATTCCCTCCAGCAGGATCAAGGGATAATTCGCCCTCTCCAGAAAATCGGAAATGATGCTGGAGAGGCGTGGGAAGTTGCTGGGGTCCACCGTCCTGTATCCGGGCTCGCTCTTCTGAGTCAGCCATATGACGCTCTCTGGAGGCACATTGTATCTCTCGGCCAGAGTCCTGGGATTGTAGCGGCTCAGGCATAGGCCCTCCATGCCGTGCCTGACCAGATCGCTGTAAAGCTCCAGGCTCCGCTGTGGCTTCTCCTCGGAGATGATGTAGGTCGTCCCGGGAATGAGGGTGATCTCGTAAGGGCTTCGACCATAGCCTTTCATAAGCTCGGAGAGGCTGGCTATGAGATCGAATGAAGGTTGGTATTCTTTTATGATCCTGGCCAGTTTTCGAATAGCAGTAAAGAAGCTGCGCCGGTTCAGCTCTAGATCCTTTGGAAGGTCGAGTGAGAGGATGTGCCCAACTGCCCCCTGCATGTCTGGCTCGCATGGGGCAGATTCATCATCAGAGAGATGCTTCTTTCCGGACTCAAAGAATTCTCTTGAGGCTATGGCCTCATTGGCCTGTGCTACCACCTCTCTTCTTATCTGCTCTTCAAGCTGGGAGAGCATAGCCTCTGAGAATACCCGGAAAAGATAGCTTGAAAGGGGTCCCAGGGAAAAGATAAGTTCCTTGATCTCATTAATGGCCGCGGCGGCCGTCTCGCCCCGGACGAACTCCTGCCTCTCTGCCAGTATAAGGTGAGTTCTATGACCCAGCAGTTCCATCTGATAGACGAAGTCGAGAACCTCTCTGGGTGAGGTCCGGTCCTTATTCTCTTCTATGATCTTCTCAATGCTGTCGATGAGTACGATGCTATTCTTGCTGGAGTCAACAAAGCTCTTTATGGTTATAAAGAGCAGAGGCAGATTTCGCGGGGAGATGTATCTGTCGCTTCCTCTCTCCTCGGATAGTTTGATGATAGGGGTCTCTCTAAAGCCCCAACGTCTTCTTATCTCCTCTGGGGTGGCGTGGGTGACGCAAAGGCCCTCAACGCCATGGGTGATCTGATCTGTGAAAACCTCATAAGCCATCTCCGGTGCGACATAGATCTTCCCCGGCATTAAATCATAGGTGGGAATGGTCTCTTTAGCCGCCTCTATCACCGGCTTTACTGCGATCCGGTCGTCAACCACCATCTTGGTGGCTGATGATCCCATCAGGCCGGTGAGAGTCTTTTCGAACTGCTGCCAGAGCAATCGAAGCTGGCTTGGCGCAATGGTATCCCTTCTGGCACCCATAAGCTCAAGATACTGGTCTACCTGCTTTCGAGCCGCTGTCTCTCCCAGGTAATGAGACAGTGCCGCCTCCAGATCATCAACAGTCCCCTGGAATGGTCCTTCCTTTGCTTCTTCCTCATCCGGTCCATCCCTTTTTTCTGCAAAGGCGTCCACAAAGCTGCTGGCCGCTCTCTCCTCATCCGGGCTGATTTTGACGGAAAGGGAAACCAGAACATAAAGGGAGCAGTTGATAAGCAGGGTCCAGAAGGCAGAGTTGGTCCAGATGTCCAGGTCCAGCCCCAAAAGATTGGTAGGCATGAGGGCTTTAATCCCCCAGGGCCCCTCCCGGACTACNNCCCCCCAGTGCGGCAGGAGCCAGCTGGCTGGCCGCTAGAAAGGAGACCACTCCTATATCTGCCAGTGTCTGGTAGGCCAGGGCAAGAGAGAAGAGATACCCGAGTAATACCACCAGAAGGATGTTCAGCCTCCTGGTATTGAGTATGAACCGGGGCAAATTTCTTTTTTTTTCAATATGGCTCAGAATATAAGGCATCTCCAGATCGTTGAGGAGCATGGTTCCAACAGCCACCGATTCCACTAATATCATGGCCGTGGCTGCGGATACTCCTCCAATGAATACCAATATAGAGAGCCATTCTGCCCCTAATGAGTATGGGATCTTTAATATGAATGCATCCTCAAGCCCTCCTACATTTAGAAGCAGGCCGCCCCAGGCGATGGCGGGCACGAAGATGTTTATCAGCAGCAGATATAGCGGGAATAGCCACATTGCTTTTTTAAGGTGCTTCTCAGAGGAGTTCTCCACCACCATGACATGAAACTGCCTGGGCAGGAATAGTATGGCGAAGAAAGATACCAGAGTCAGGGTGAACCAGAGAGTCGGCTCCACATCGATGAGTGTGGCATAAGCCGGGTCGCTGCTTGCCAGGCTTACGATCCGGCTGGTTATCTCTCCATATCCCTCAAAGACACCGTAAGCAACATAGAATCCTACCAGGAGGAAGGTCAAAATCTTGACCAGGGACTCGAATGCCACCACAGCGATCAGTCCCTCATGGCGTTCCATGGGATCGAGGTGACGGGCTCCGAATATGACTGCAAAAGCTCCCAGCAATACGGCCACCAAGAGCTTGCTCTCCACATTTATCCCCAAGAGCATGATCTGCTCTCCGCTCAGGATCTCCAAGGATGTGGATATGGCAATCAATTGCAGGGCCACATAGGGTGTGACCATAATCAGGCTGAAGGCTGCCACCACTGCACCTATGGTGTAGCTGCGACCGTATCGAAAGCTGATGAAGTCACTAATAGAGGTAAGTCGATGTTCTTTGGACACCCGGATCATCTTTCTGATCACAATCCAGCCTACAGTCATGGCCAGGACCGGCCCTAGGTATATGGGCAGGAATTCTATGCCGTGCGATGCTGCCCTGCCTATGGAGCCGTAAAAGGTCCATGTAGAGACATAGACGCATAAAGAGAGTGCATAGACGTAGGGATTGGCCACGATGCTCCTTCCCAGAAGCTTCTGCCGGTCGGCGAAACGGGCGATGGCAAAGAGAAGCAGCAGATAAATGAGCATGAAGGCTAAGGCCAGATGCGGTCCAATCATTCATCCACCCCTCTCTCAAATAGATACATGACTAGGGTGAGAACAAGCCATATCGATGCAATGTAGATCAGTATGGCAGGCATGCCCCTCCAGGCCACTCCTTCAGCCAGATTGATCAGCGGCCAGTTGAACAGCACCCAGCTTGCGGCGAATACAAAGATCCAGAATTCACTCTGGCCCAGGAGATCCCGCAAGGAGTGCGTCATGGCTAAAGACCCGGATAGACAATCAATCCCTTAGCAGATATATCTACTGCATGCTTTGCTATATGATGAGATGTGCCGCTCATCTTAACCACCTCCGGGGGCCTTCTCCGGGAAAAGTTCATCTCATCCGCAACGGCTTTGCCTGAGAGCAGGGTAAGAGAGGGCTTGGGGAGGTCTCCTTTGATCATTGTATCCAGGCCTTGAATCCCCGGGGGCATCCTTTCCAACAATCCTATTCTATCAGCCATCTGTTGATCCTCATGGGTTCAGTGAAGGTGGCGAAAGGCCTGTGAGCCTATGCAGATCTCCAGAAAAATATTGTGCTTTATCTATTTGTCTCTATCTTCCCCTATGATTTTGGCTGTCCAGTCGTCTTTTATATCTGAAGTTCATTGTCGCTTCCGTGAGACGACTTGATCCTCAGAACTCATTATTCCGGAGATATTAATGCGGAGATGGATGGCAAAGAGGTCACTTTGGCCGGATTTGCCCATGAGACGCGCGATCTTGGAGGCATAGCCTTCCTGGTGCTGCGGGACAGAAAGGGCCTGGCTCAGATAACCCTGGTCAAGAAGCTCCTCGGAAAGGAGGCCTTCAAGAGCGCCCGCTCCATTAGCCGGGAGAGCGTGGTGCTGGTGAAGGGCACAGTCAAGGCCGAGCCCAAGGCTCCTTGCGGGTTCGAGATACTGCCGGGCGAAGTCCGGGTACTCAATCCCGCCCAGGTGCCCCTCCCCCTGGACCCCACAGAGAAGGTGGAGTGTGAGCTGGACACCCGCCTTGACGCCAGGTTCATGGATATTCGAAGGCCCTGCGTGCTTGCCGCTTTCGAGATAGAGAGCGCTGTTCTGGAGAGCCTGAGAGGATTCTTCCGCGAAAATGCCGTGACCGAGGTCTTCACTCCCAAGATCGTGGCTGCAGCTACCGAGGGTGGAACTGATCTCTTTCCCATCAGCTACTTTGAGAAGGAGGCCTTTCTCAATCAGAGCCCTCAGCTCTACAAGCAGATGCTGATGGGAGCGGGTATGGATCGGGTCTTTGAGATCGGCCCCATCTTCCGGGCCGAGGAGCATGACACCCGCCGCCACCTCAATGAGGCCATATCCATCGACATGGAGGTCAGCTTTGCCGATGATAAGGCAGTGATGGAGATTCTGGAGCAGGCGGTGGCCGGAGCCTACAAGCATGTTGCGGAGAACTGCCGCTATCAGCTTGAGGTCCTGGGCCTCGATCTGAAGGTTCCGAGCCTGCCCTTCCGGAGGATCACTTATACCGAGGCTCTGGATCTGGCCGCGGAGAAAGCAGGGGTCAAGATGCAGTGGGGCGACGACCTGGACACGGAGACGGAGAGGTTTTTAGGCCAGAGCATCGGCGAGCACTACTTCCTCACCGACTGGCCCTCATCCATCAAGCCCTACTACACCCTGCCCTATGAGGAGCATCCCGAGGTCTGCCGGGGATTCGATCTGATGCATCCGCGCATGGAGCTGGCCTCAGGAGCGCAGAGGGTCCATGACTATGACCAACTGGTAGGAAGGATAAAGGAGAAGGGATTGGACCCGGACGGCTTCGAGTTCTATCTCAAGGCCTTCCGCTACGGCATGCCTCCTCACGCCGGCTGGGGCCTGGGCCTCTCCCGACTGGTAATGACCATGCTCAATCTGGAGAACATTCGCGATGCAGTGATCTTTCCCAGAGATCGAAGGCGGTTGGTGCCATAGAGGCAGAGCATCCTATAGATCTCCTTTTGTTTTTTATTTATCTTCACCGGTGCTTCTTTGGTTCAGTTCTCAATCCACATTAATTTTAATAGTAATAATATTTAAATTTAACTATTAATATTGCATTGGCCGTTGATAGGCTTGATCTCTATTCGCATTGTCTTTTAGTGAAAAAATATATATTCTTTGTCTACAAATTATTCAGCAGAAAGGTGATCTCATGGTTAAGAACGAATTTCTACAAAAGAGGCTGAAAATTGGAGCAGTTGCTGCAATACTGATGCTGATGATATCAGGCTCTTGTGTTGCCCAGAGCTATCTGGAGCAGGCTGGAGAAGAAGGCTGTGGTTGCAGCAATGGCTTTCCTGCGGATCAGACGGCAAGTGAGGCTTACAGCCTAAATCTACCCTATAATGCCGTGGAAGGGATGAATTCATCGAGTGCATTTAAAATGCAGCCGGGCAATTGCACCCCCCTATCGCCAATGGGTCTCATATCCGATTCCAGACCGAGGTTTAACTGGACAGCTGCCTACAATGCTGCCCAATATAATCTGCAGGTTTACAATAACAATTCCTTTGCCGCAAACAGCTCCCTTGATGCCGGAGAATTTCTTGCTGCAAATGAGGAGTTCCTTGTGGCAAATGAGTGGTTTGATGCTAAAAAGGTGACCAGTGGCGGCTTCTGCTCAGAATTTCTTTCCGTGCCCCTGCCAGATGGAGTCTACTTCTGGCATGTACAGGCCTGCAATGCCGAAGGCTGCGGAAATTGGAGTCAATGGCAGTATTTTGAGACCATATGCGCCCTAAAGACGGATGAATCTGCGGAGGAGACTGAAGCCGTCGATGATGGTATGAGTCCGGAGAAAACCGCCATGCAATCAATGATTGAGGATAAGAGAGAGATGATCAGGGCAAAGGCGATTTCTGCCCAGGAAAATAATCTCGCTCTGGGAGTAGGCAAAGGGTCCGGATGCAATTGCGGCGGCGCAGATTAGATCAATATCAGCAGGCCATAAGATGGCTGAGGTCGAGCCCAGGGCCAAGCCATCTTCTCTCCTGTAATATCATCGGTCCAAGATCGATCAGGCGAAGCCGGATTCGAGAAGAGCTGAATTCCGAAGAAGAAAGTGGCCTTGCCACAGCCTAAAGTAAAAGAAATGAATTATAAGGGCGGCCCGCAAGCCTTCCCTGTAATTTTTAAATAGATCCGCTTACTCCAGCTTCTCTATCCCTTCCTTTTTCACCTTGGGCTTCCAGATCTTCTCCGGCATCCAGGCCGGTGCTCCGGCAGGCTTGTCCACCTGCACCCTCTCCCCAGAGAAGACGTGCACCTTCTTGGTGCCGCGCTCCCGGAGCTTGATGTCTGTATAGCCCCGGTTGGCCGCCTTTAGCGCCGCCTGTCTGGGCGACTTTCCGGTAAATACTCCGATCTCGTTTCCATCCGCATCCCGCAGAGCAAAATTTCTCATCTCAGCCATAGTCTTCCCTCTTATCTTGGATATCAATATGGCTTTTTGATTCTGTATATTAATTTAATCCAGGGTGAGACTAAAAGCGGGGTCAGTAAGGTGAAGAGCCATCGCTCAATGCTGGTTAAAGTTGCTGGAAATTCCCTGCAAAAATTTAATTAAAAAAAGGGGATTTGGCAAAGAGGAGGCCCTATCCGCTACCGTCCACTCTTATGAGCAGTTTTGCTTTCTTCTGGCAATATGCGTCCTTCAGGCTGTCCCATCGCCAAGCTTCCCAGCCAGTAGGCAACCGTGCCGCAGACCAGGCCGATGAAGACAGGATGAATGAGCGGATTGCCGTAGAAGTTCCAGGCCACCACAGAAAGGAAGGAGGCGATCAGGCTGGCCACAAAGCCGTTCTGGTTGCCCCTCTCCCAGTACAGCCCGAAGATAAGAGGAACGAATACACAGCAAGCTATGACCCCCATGCTCACCGATACCAATGGCACAATCTGCTGGGGGACATCCACCGCCGATGCGGCGGCAATAAAGAGGATGCTAACCCCCACCAGCCTGGTAAGTAGTAGCAGCTTTTTGTCTGAGATATCCGGGTGGAAATAGCGCAGGATATCGGAGGTGAGAGCGGTGGTGGTGACCAGCACAATGGCGCTCATGGTGGACATGGCGGCGGATATAGCGGCCAGGAGGATGAGGCCATCGAAGCCTGGAGGAAGTAGGGTCTTGGCCAGGAAGGGCACCAGTCCGTCCGGATTCTTGAGGAAGGGCGCCAGCTGATCCGGGCTGAGGGCTCCGTAGGCCAGTATCCCTAAAGAGAATATGCACAGGGCATAGACGGCGATGGAGATCGGCCCCCAGATGCCGGCGAAGCGTACCACTCTCCTATCTTTAGCCGAGAATATCATGATCAAAAGGTCCGGCAGAGCAATGAGGCCCAGGCTGATGGAAAAGGCTTGGCCCAGCGTCTTCTGCCAGGGAATGTTGAGCCCCTGCATGGATAGAACCTCTGCTGGTATTCTCTGCCAGATATCCATTCCCCCTCCTGCGGAGAAGAGCCCGCCGTAGAGCAAAACCGCTCCGACCAGCATGAGCAGGCCCTGGATGAAGCCGATCCAGATGATGGCAGGCAGGCCACCGATGGCATAATAAACTGCTACAATGGCCAGGGCTATGATCAATCCCTGCAGATAGGTAACGCCGATCAGTCCCTGGAATACGGTGGCGCATCCCTTGAATATGGGCACCAGATAGACGGTGTAAAGGATGAGCATGATGGCCGCCAGAATCACTTTTCCGGTAGGCGAATTGTACCTCTTCTCCAAAAGCTGGGGCACAGTCTTGGCGTCATACTTTTTGGCCATGGCCCAGATCCTTCCCGCCACCAGCCAGGCAATGCAGGCGAAGGCCACGTGAAGGAAGGTGCAGAAGACCACCCAGGGCATGCCCGCAGCCAGGCCGTAGCCTCCACCACCCAGGAAGGAGGCGGCACTGAAGTAGGCGGCGGTGAAGGCTATGCCTATTACCGCCGGATAGGCGATATTCCTGTCGGAGATAACGAATCCGGAGAATGTGCCCTGGCGCAGCTTGAAGGAGAGGATGACGATGAGGGCCACATAGGCCACCAGCAGCAGCTCATTGATCATGGTATCTCCTCATCAAGACGAAGATGGTAAATGAGATCATAATTGCGATGGAGACCAGCAGGGCAGCATAGGGAAGTGGCATCATATTCCCTCCTCTCCCAGATCCGGGCCAAACCCGGACACACAAATGCAGAAATCTTCTATGTACATTATCATACCTCTTGTGATGTACTAAGTTGTACTTCAATGCGCTTTGCAGTACAATATGATTTAAAAACATTTCCCCAAACGGCCTTTAATGGTCTCTCAGGAGGGAGATAGAGTTGCGGATAATTATGATAATTGCAGCAGTCCTTCCTGATAAAGAAAATCAAGATCCACCACAAGGATTATAAGAGGAAAATCCGCAACGCCTCCTGAAATCTCTGATGTATATGATTGCGCATAAACCACCAGTAATCAACAACCAGCATTCAGCAGGATATTTCAGGAGAATAAGAAATTGAGACGACTATTGTCCGGCAATGAGGCCATAGCCCGGGGGGCCTTTGAGGCCGGTGTGACTGTGGGAGCGGGCTATCCAGGAACCCCCTCCACGGAGATTTTGGAGAGCCTGGCCAGGTATAAACCGGATGTTTATTGCGAGTGGTCGCCCAATGAGAAGGTGGCCTTTGAGGTCGCCGCCGGGGCCTCTTTAGCCGGGGCTCGCAGCATTGTAACCATGAAGCATGTGGGGCTTAATGTGGCGGCGGACCCCCTAATGACCTTGAGCTATATCGGGGTGGAAGCAAGCTTTGTGGCCTGCGTGGCCGACGATCCGGGAATGCACTCCTCGCAAAACGAGCAGGATACCCGCAATTACGCCCGGTTTGCCAAGGTCCCCATGTTCGAGCCATCCGACAGCCAGGAGGCCAAAGACTATACCATCCTGGCCTTGCAGATATCGGAAGAGTTCAAGACCCCGGTCATCTTGCGCACCACCACCAGAGTCAGCCACTCCCGCAGCCTGGTGGAGCTGGGAGAGCGAAAGCTGTCGGATAGGAAGGTGGGACTGGTCAAGAATCCGCCCCGCTATGTGCCCATACCGGTCTGGGGCCGGCCAATGCGCCAGAGGGTAGAGGAGAGGCTGGCTGCTCTGCAGAAAATTGCAGAGAGTTCCCCAGCCAATCGATTGGAATGGCGGGACAGGAGCCTGGGGATCATCACATCCTCCATAGCTTACCAGTACGTCAGAGAGGTCTGGCCGGAGGCATCAGTGCTCAAGTTGGGGATGTCCTATCCCTATCCTGACGCTCTGATCCGGGAGTTCGCTGCCGGTGTCGCAAGCCTGCTGGTGGTGGAGGAGCTGGACGACTTTTTGGAGCAGCATGTGAGGGCTTTGGGCATAGCCTGCCGGGGCAGGGACATTGTGCCCGGAATCATGGAGCTTTCTGTGGACCGGCTTCTGGAGTCGAAAGCCAGGCTGGAGGGAAGAGCCATCCCGGAAAGCCGTCCCCTTCTATTCACCCAGGACCTTCCTCCCCGCCCGCCTGTGCTCTGTCCCGGCTGCCCTCACCGGGGTATATTCTATGCTCTGGGCAAGAGGGATGTGGTGGTGACGGGAGACATCGGCTGCTACAGCCTGGGGGCCTTCCCGCCCCTGGACCGCATGGACAGCATCCTGTGCATGGGGGCGGGAGTCTCCATGGCCCAGGGCATGGAGAAGGCAGGAGAGCCCCGGCCGGTGGTGGGAGTGGTGGGAGACTCCACCTTCTTTCACTCCGGGATAACAGGACTATTGGATATAGCCTACAATCAGGGCCACTCTACCATCATTGTCCTGGACAACCGCACCACGGCCATGACCGGCCATCAGGACCATCCCGGCACCGGCCGGACACTTCAGGGCCAATCCACGAAAGAGGTAAGGATCGAGGACATTGGCCGGGCCTGCGGCCTGGAGAGGGTATTCACCATTGATCCCTACAACCTGGAGCAGTCAGAGGAGGTCATCTTTCGAGAGATAGATGCAAGAGAGCCGTCTCTTATCATCTCCCGCGCCCCCTGCCCCCTGCGGGAGAGAAAGAGGGTGGGTCCGGGAAGAAGCATTGATGAAGAGGAATGCCGGGGCTGCGAGCTGTGCTTGGATTTAGGCTGCCCGGCCATAGAAGGTGGAGAGGAGCATCCGCAGATCAATGCTGCACTGTGCGCCGGATGCGGCCTGTGCCAGCAGGTCTGTCCTGCCGGAGCCATACGAGGTGATGGGGCATGAGCGGCAAAGAGACCAAGATGGATATGGAAACCCAGACCGAGACAAAGAGCATAGTTCTGGTGGGCGTGGGGGGTCAGGGCATACTTTTAGCCAGCGAGATCCTGGCAAGGGCGGCCATGCTTGAAGGGCACGAGGTCAAGACCAATGAGGTTCACGGCATGGCCCAGAGGGGCGGATCGGTGGTGGCCCAGGTGAGGTACGGGCCGGTGGTTCACAGCCCTCTGGTTGCCAGGGGCATGGCTCAGGTGCTGGGGGCATTGGAGCAGATCGAGGCCCTGCGCTTTGCGGAGTACCTTAGGCCGGATGGGCTGGCTGTGGTCAATGCTCAGGCCATTGTGCCGGTGAGCGTCTCCTCTGGCTCTGCCAGGTATCCCGTTGATGTGGAAAGCCGCCTCAAGGCTGCCTTTCCCCGGCTGGCATACATCCAAGCGTCAGAGGAGGCGGCGGCTCTGGGAAGCATGCAGGCGACCAACATAGTTGTCCTGGGAGCAATGTCAAAGGGGCTGGACCTGCCGGAAAAAGCCTGGCAGGAGGCCATTGCCGCATCGGTCAAGGAGAAGTTTTTGGATCTGAATCTGAAGGCATTTGAGAAGGGGAGGAGCATGATATGAAGGGCAATTATCATAATGAGAAGATGGAGACCGCATCAAGAGCAGAGATAGAAGAGCTGCAGGCGAAAAGGCTGCGAGCGGTGGTGGATCATGTTTACAGCTCAAATCCGATTTACAGAAAGCTTTTTGACGCCCGAGGGGTGAAGCCGGAGGATATCCGGAGCCTGGAGGATGTGGCAAAGCTGCCTACGACCAACAAGAACCTCCTGCGGGAGAGCTATCCTCTGGGCCTGTCCTGCGTGCCGCGCCGGGAGGTGGCTGAGATGCATATGTCCAGCGGCTCCACAGGAACTCCGGTGATCATGCCTTATACCAATGCCGACCTGGCCCAGTGGGCGGAGTGCATGGCCCGATGCTACCGCATGGCAGGAGGTGTGCCGGGCGACGCAGTCCAGATAACTCCTTTATTCGGGCTATTCAACGGCGGCTTCGGCATGTACCACGGAGCCCGAGCGGCGGGGCTGTTCATCATACCTGCCGGACCGGGCAACACCCAGAGACAGGTCAAGCTGGCCAAGGACCTCGAGACCCGCATCCTCACCGGCGTGGTCTCCTACGGCATTCGCATCATCGAGGTGATGGAGGAGATGGGAGAGAAGCTGCCCGACCTGGAGATAGGCATCTTCGGAGCGGAGGCCTTCTCCGAGAGCATGAAGAAGAGAATCAGCGACGGTTTAGGCATAGAGGTCTTCGATATCTACGGCATGACCGAGACCGGCGGCGTTGGGACCCTGGGCCAGGACTGCCCGGCCCATGACGGCCTGCATGTCTGGGAGGACCACTACCTGCTGGAGGTCATCGACCCGCAAACCGGCGAAGTCGTAGCTGACGGAGAGACGGGAGAGCTGGTGGTGACGGCTTTGACCCGCCAGGCCCTGCCGGTGATACGCTTCCGCACCGCCGACCTGACCCGCATCATATCCCGAGAAAGGTGTGAGTGCGGCAGGACCCATCTGAGGATTGCTCCCATCACTGGGAGGATAGACGACATGATCATAGTCAAAGGAGTCAACTTCTTCCCCAAGCAGGTGGAGCAGACGTTGATGAATATACCCGGCGTGGGTAGCAACTACCAGATCATAGTGGAAGAGGCGGACGGGGTCAAGGATGTGCGGGTGAATGTCGAGGCCGAGGCGGGGGTGACAGGCTTCATGGTGGAGAAAGCGCTCAAGGAGGCTCTGGGCTTCTCGCCGCGGGGGGATGTCTATCACATAGGCGGGCTGCCCAGGACGGAGGGGAAGGCGCAGAGGGTGTTTTATAAGAATATGGGTACATAGGATTGGTGCGACTACTTATTAAACATGAAAGTCCTGGTTGGAGCCAGCGTGGAAATGGCTCTGCCAAGACGACTTTCAATAGACTTTAAATATTTGGCAGAACTAGTTGGTAAGCACTGAGAGGCAGATCATATGGAAATGGGCACAAAGCCACGTGAACTGATAAGAGACCAATTGCCATATGGCGGAGCGGTGAACATTCATGGTGAGATAGTCTGGCGAATCACCAAGGAAGAGCACGATGCCATGAAGGCCAGAGTCCTGAGTCTCTTCGAGAGCGATGATTAGATTAGCGGTTGACTCAAGCATCTTTTTCTTCTCTTTTAAGTCTCGCTCCAAAGATGTCAATCCCAGGGACGTAGAACGTCTCTTGAGAAAATTGAGTGGCGATCCAAGGATAGAGCTGTATGTGCCCATCACAGTCCTGGGCGAGAGTGTAATTGAGTGCCTTATCGGGGAAAAGAAGGATGATAGCAAACATGACCTAAATGAGCTCTATCGGTTGATCGAGCTGTGGGGTGCCCTGAATCTCTTGTATCTCTATCCCAATGATGTAGTTGCCGCAGTCTGTTATCGTTTGTCAAGAATAAAGTCGCAAAGATGCGACTTCAGATTGACCGACACGGATATGGTCCATCTGGGATATGCTCTGGCCCACGAAATGGATTATTTCCTGACTACAGATAAGGCCTTGAAGCATGTCGATCCCTATATCCCAGAGAAGGCAAAGCTGCAGGTAATCGGCCTGGAAGATGCGAAGAACATAGTTTAGCGGCTTGGCGAGGTGCGCCCCAGCAATGCGGTCCAGATCATTGTGGAATAGGCGGACGGAGCAAAGGACGTGAGAGTGAACGTGGAAGCCGAGGCGGGGGTGACAGGCTTCATGGTGGAGAAGGCCCTCAAGGAGGCGCTGGGCTTCTCGCCGCGGGGGGATGTCTACCCAATTGGAGGGCTGCCAGGACGGAGGGGAAGGCGCAGCGGGCGTAGGTGGTCATCCACTCCAGGGCGCGGTCTACAGCCGCCCAATCTATGGCCTCTCCTCCGACGACAAAGGGAGACCACATGGGGATCTGGCAGTCGGTTATATGCTTGCGAGTCTGGTCCGCGCTATCCGCTGCCGCGCCGCTACCAAGGGGGCAGGAACCGCAGAGGATGCCGCAGGGGCCGAATTGGTCTTGGATTGGATTTGAAGGTTCGGTCATGAGTGCAGAAAAGAACTCGAAAATATTTATATTATTCTCTCGGATTATCTCGAATAGCTTATTCTTTGTCTTATAATCCACTCACACGAGGCAGATCCTTTGCAATAACCCTTACCTTTACGATTAGCTTTTTATTTTAGAAAATTCAGATATAACTAAGATTTGATCTCTAGGAATGAGCATGGATACAATACTTCTCGCCTTGCCATTGTACAGGATTCTAGTCATATTAAAGGAATTGCTTGCTGATAGGCTAGAAAAACGAATGAAGCTATTAAAATTTTACATAAAATCAATTAAACATAAATTACATAGTTTCATTATATTTTCTAAGCAGAAATGGATAGTATTGGCTTCAGTTGGGTTTTCGCTTTATAGCTTAGCATTAATAATTCAAATAAATAATATTAATTTGCCAAATAATTTTATAAATACTTTTGTTTCATTGATTGCCTCCAATCCACATACGATTCCTATATTCCTTCTTTTGATATTTATTTCAATATTATTTATGCGAAGCACATCTTCGGTCCAAAAGAGTTTAGTGGCCATATCATTTACTTTATTGCTCATAGAACTATCAATATCATTGGATATTATCAATCTTTTTGGGAAAAACAGCTTCCTCGATGACTTCCATGCATGGTTCCTCTCTCAGCCACACATTAGTGAAGCTTATTTTTTGATTATTATAATTATATTGATTTTTGCATGGGAAGCTTTTCAAAAAAATAAAATTTTTATTTAATATATTTTTTTTTTTGCTTTCTTTATTTTAGTTTTACCATGAAAGCAATCCGATAAAGGAGGAAGATTCTGTCTATCCTCCCTCCTTCTCGGA
>MTKZ01007270.1_pt1 | contig 18487 bp, 16 predicted proteins | sample 1042781 | NCBI WGS metagenome assembly MTKZ01 (sample SAMN06212207, study PRJNA360539) | anaerobic digester metagenome | biome: Wastewater treatment plant; material: sludge; isolation source: anaerobic digester fed with sludge from wastewater treatment plant | place: Denmark: WWTP Viborg ... | reverse complement strand
ATGCTCATCCCCGGCTCGATCTTCTCGAGGACCGACTCGGGCGAAACCAGCTTCCCGCGCCAACCCGCCAGGGCGCTGTCAGTCATGGTAGGGCTCCTTTCGGAAAAAGCGCTTTTTCCCCCGCAACATTCGGTAGTCCGGAATCGCTTCGCACTCCCGCATCTTTCGGACTGGCTGGAAATGGAATGGACGATATCTCCGGAAACGAGTCGGCCCGATGCTACCGGACACGTTTTGGGCTGTCAAATGGAAAGTTCGCCGTGAAAGTTCGCCGGCGCGACGCTGGATCTGAACGGCTGCCCCGGTCGATGCTTTGCCTGTACACGAGGGTTCAGTTGCTTTTTTGCGAGAAGCCGTGCTAAAAATAACATGCGGGAAAGATCACTCCCGTCGAATGGCGAATGGTTTCCGAAGGAGGCGAAATGGCGAACACCGGCATCGAAGCGGAAAGGATCGTCCGGACGCTCTGCAGCAGCCACTGCGGCGGCGCCTGTGAGATGAAGGTGCATGTCCGGGGGAACCGGATCGTACGCATCGAGGCGGATGACAAAGATGGCAGTCCGCGGATGTGCGCGCGCGGCCATGCGTACCGTCAGCGCGTTTATGCCCCGGACCGGCTTCTCTACCCGTTGAAAAGGACGGGGGAAAGGGGTTCGGGGGCGTTTGCCAGGGTTTCCTGGGATGAGGCGCTGGAAACCGTTGCGGCCGCCATGAAGCGGGTCAGGGTGGATCACGGCAATGCGGCCATCCTTCACTTCTGCTCCATGTGCGATCCCCACACCCTTCATCATGTCGGCGCCTTTCACCGGCTGCTCTGCCAGTTTGGCGGATATACCGCTCCCTGGGGCTATATATCCTGTGAAGGGGCCGCTTTCTCGGCCGGGGTGACGTACGGCGCCCGGCGGAGATTCGTCCAAACGGACCGCGGACCGGAGGAGTACCTCGATTCCCGACTGATTATCATGTGGAGCTGGAATCCCGCTACGACGGAGCTGGGGTCCAACATCCCCCTGTCTCTTGCCCGCGCGAAGGAGCGGGGTGCCCGGATCGTTTGCGTCGATCCCCGGTATACCGCTTCCGCCGCCGTATTTGCCGACCGGTGGGTTCCCATCCGGCCGGGCACGGACGCCGCCGCGCTGATCGCCATGGCCTTTGTCGTCGTCCATGAAAGCCTGCAGGATCAGGCCTTCATCGATGCCCACACGGTAGGGTTCGAGCCGTACCGGGAATATCTGCTGGGCCGAAAAGACGGGGTGGTGAAGACTCCCGAATGGGCTGCCGCGATCAGCGGCGTGCCGGCCGGGACGATCGCCGCCCTGGCGCGCGAGTTTGCGCGCAGCAAACCCGCCATTCTCGCCACCAGCATCGCCGCGGGGCGAACGGCCTATGGCGAACAGTACCATCGTGCGGCAGCGGCGCTGGAGGCCATCACGGGCAACGTATCCCTGCAAAACTGGCAACACGCGCCGCGCCGCACACGGTACCAGCCGCACATTCCCAGCCCGCCGAATCCGGTGGAGGCGCAGGCGCCGCCGCGCCGGAACTCGCTTCCGTTCCGCGGCGCCAGCGTGAACTCCAGCGCCCGCGTCAATGTCTCGCTGTTTGCGGACGCGATCCTGAAAGGCAGGGCGGGTGGCTACCCAGCGGATTACAAATTCCTCTGGTTGTCCAACACCAACTACCTCAACCAGCTGGGTGAGATCAACAAGGCCTGCGAGGCGTTCCGCAAGCTGGATTTCGTGCTGGTCACGGAGCAGTTCATGACGGCTTCCGCTCGGTTTGCCGATGTCGTGCTGCCGGTCTGCACTTTCCTGGAGCGCAGCGACCTCCATGCGCCCCTGGAGGGCGGCGAATTCGGCGTGCTCGGCAAGGCCGTGGAGCCTCTGGGGGAATCAAGATCCCAACTCGACATCTGCAAGGCTCTGGCGCCGAAGCTCGGAATACACGATTACGGGGACAATTCGGACGAGGCGTGGATTCGGGACATGCTGGGGAAGCTGTCTGAGGAGGTGGGACTGCCGGATTACGAGCAACTGAAGGAGCAGGGCGTCTTCAGGGTCGGGTTCGATGCGCCGGGAACCGTTCCCGGAAAGGATGGTGCAAATCAGGTCATAAAGCCGCTCCGCACGCCCTCCGGGAAAGTGGAGATCCACTCGGAAATCATCGCCGGCATGGGCATCCCCTCGATTCCCACCCTTCCCCAACACATCGAAAGCTGGGAAGGCCCCTCGGACCCGCTTGCCGGGAAGTACCCCCTGCAGCTCATCAGCCCGCATTTCAAGAGACGGGCGCACAGCCAGTTCGACAATCTTCCCTGGCTCCGCGAATTGCAGACGCAGGCGCTTGCCATGAATGCGGTTGACGCCGTGGCAAGGGGCATACGCCACGGGGATGCCGTCCGGGTTTTCAACGATCGGGGCGAGGTGAGAATCCCCGCCGAAGTCACGGAGCGGATCATGCCGGGAGTCGTCGCCCTTCCCCAGGGCGCATGGTTCGACCCAGACGAGAAGGGCATTGATCGGGGCGGCTCCGCCAACGTGCTGACCAAAAACGTAACCTCGCCGGCCGGCGCCTTCGTTTCCGGCACCGCGCTGGTGGAAGTGGAGAAGGCGGTATCATGAAGCAGTACGGGATTTACATCAACCAGAACCGTTGCACCGGTTGCTTTGCCTGCGTGGTGGCCTGCAAGGATTGGCATGACGTGCCGGCCGGCCCGGCGAGCTGGATTCGGGTGAAGACCGTCGAAAAAGGCCGATACCCCGATCTGTTTGTCGCCTTTCTTCCCGTCCTCTGCAACCACTGCCTCAAACCGGCCTGCGTTTCCGTGTGTCCGGCCGATGCCCTGACGAAGCGGCCGGAGGACGGCATCGTGACGGTTGATGGAGAGAAATGCCTGGGGAAGGAGGTTTGCGGCCTGTGCCTGGATGCCTGTCCCTATGATGCCCCGCAGTTCGGGCCGGAAGAGGATGTGGTGATGCAGAAATGCGACCTGTGTCTCGACCGATGGGCGGAGGGGAAGAAGCCGATCTGCGTGAGCAGTTGCCCGATGCAGGCGCTCGACGCGGGTCCGCTCGACGAGCTCAGGTCGAAATACGGCGACTGCGGGGAGGCGGAGGGCTTTCAATACGAAGAGGCGCTGGCGCCCTCGATCACCTTCACCCCTAAAAAAGACATCCGGAATCTCGTCCCTTGCCGGGTCCGGGTCACACCGGAGATCGGCTCCAAAAAAGTCTGAGCGAAAGAGGAGGCGTGCGGCTTTTGTTGCGTAAATCGCCTGCGCGATAAAATCCGATGCGCTTCCGCTTTCTGGGCCGATACTCGCCGGTCATTGATCCGGACCGGAGCGGTTAAACATGCATGTCTACACGTTTTCATACAAGGCTCGCTGTCCAGGAGGCATCTTTTTTAGATATTTTCTGGCTTCGTCCGGGGAAACCGCTTCGCATTTTCCATCCGGGCGTTGAACGACCACGCCGCTTTGTGTCAGCATTTTATAACGACGCTTGCGGACTTTCTTATCCGGATGACACACCAGCATGCAATTGCCGGATGTGAAATGGATCCGGTTTCCGGGCATCAGAAAATGAAAAAAGCCCCCTTCCTGACGCGGTCTGTTTTTATATGCATCCGCTGCGGCAATGATGGCGGGTAGGAACTCCTCGTCTTTTTCGGGTATCGGAAACCTGGCCGGAGACCAGGTTGACCATCTGCCGGATGTGTGCAGACCGGTGAAACCGCCGCATACATAGTCGCAGCGACTATGGTGGCGACGCACGGAATAGGTAAAGTCGACATCGCCCATCCTGACAACGGTCTTTTTTTCCGGGTCCATATATCCCGATGCGCAGGAAGCAATGCAAAGGCGGCAGGAATCACAATAATTATCTTCAGGGTTCAACGGTTCAGTGGGAATCAAAGCGGCCGTTGTGACCAACGACCCCAGGACCGATGCCGCGCCATTCTCCCGGGTAATCACATTTCCAGAAAGGCCAAAATGGCCGATTCCGGAGCGAACCGCCAGATATCTGTGGGAAACAGGCGGTTTTTCGTCGAAAGGGCCGTTCGGCGTATCCGTCCGGTAGGTGATATTGGCCGTCAACCCTGCCGACGGATGTCCCTTTTGCATGAGATAGCTTGCGATTTCAAAAGAGATGCCGCTCACCAATGTATTGGTGCGAATATTGTCTTCTTCATGAGAATGGTGATCCTTTTTCTGGATATACGGTTCAATATGGGACTGATTCAACGGCACCAAAAAACTGATCGCCGATTTTGCCCCCGGCAGCACATAAGACAAATCGACGGAAGGCGGCCCCCCGGCCAGGGTTTCCGCAGTCGAAATCCCTACGGCGGTTGCCCCCAGACATCTCGCCAGCTCCTTGATCCTTTCTGTCAGTTTCTCCATTTCATGCTCCTTCGATTCGGCGGTACATTCAACGATGATTGGATTACATAACAGGCGGTTTGTCAAGCACCAGCCCTGACTTTCCCCAACAGCAGCACTTTCATGTCTCCATTTGCCTTGTAACTGGCGAAAATGAGATAAGGGGCAAGTACGCTCATGCCGCCGAAGAAGCCCAGCACGCCCAGAGCAAGTCCGCCGGGCGAGAAATGATGGCGCCAGGCGAGCCATAATCCGGAAAGTGTCAGAAAACCCATGAAGTCTAAATTGAATTGGCCGGCCCAGGTCATCGCCGCCATATCGCCAAAGAAAACCGGAAAAAGGTTCCATCCATGATTGATGCCGACAACGGTTGTNNGCTTTTCCCCCTTCGATATATGTTTCGTGATAACCTTAAAGGTAATTGAATTATCTTGCCGATAACTATATCATTCGTGGTAAAGAAGTCTATTACCTTGGAGGTAAGATTTGTGCACAATCTGATAAAAAAAGAAAAAAACGTTGAATCAGTTGGTGAGATAATACGCTTTTGGAGGCACATAAGCAGAAAAAGCCAGATGGATTTGGCGTTGGATATTGATATTTCCCCCAGACATTTGAGTTTTGTCGAAACAGGCAAATCCAATCCCAGCCGCAATCTGGTTTCAAAGATCGCCCATTCGCTAAAATTGCCTTTCCGGCACCGAAACGCATTCTTGATGGCAGCCGGGTATGCTCCCGAGTTTGAAGAACAGGCTTTCGACGGACAAAAGATGGAAATCGTCCGGGGCGCTTTGCGTCGCCTGCTGGAAAAGCATGAGCCATACCCTGCTTTCGTGGTCAATACAGGTTATAAAATTCTGATGAGAAATTCCGGCTATGACAAAATTTTAAAGTTCTATGCGGGAGAAAATGCCTTCCGGAAATATGACAATGCGATCCGCATTCTTTTTTCGGAAGACGGGTTGCGCAATTATGTCAAGGATTGGCCTGCCGTTGAAAAATTTCTGCTCGCACGATTGTGGGAGGAGGCAGCTTCGACGCAAAATGATGCGTTGATCGCATTGTATGAAGAAATTTCACAGTCGAGGACCAGCAGCAATCCGGTTAATTTTCAGATGGACCCTGATCTTCCACTCATGAGTTTGACACTGGAAAAAAATTCAAGGAAAGCAAGTTTTTTCACCATGATCACAACGCTTGGGACGCCTCTTGATTTAACCACCCAGGAACTCCGAATGGAGTTCCTTTTTCCGTCGGACAAAGAGACAAAGCAATTGTTTCATCAGGATATGTTTTAGAGAACTTTCTCAAAATCGGTTGCTGGTTGTGTCTGTCTTTCCCGATGTAATGCCGCACGTTCCCATCAGTCGGCAAGTGTGCATTTATGGAAGGAATGTCTGCTTCTCGCTTCCCCATCCACCGGAAGAAGGATTGTCGGCCTTCACCGGCATCCGCGCGCGCCCATGGCACTTTCCAGTTCAGCCAGGGTCCGGAGCTTCCGGACAATTTCGGCCAGGGCTCCTGAGGTATGGACCAGTTCCTCTTCCCGGTTGCCCTTTCCCAGGCTGAAACGCACCGTTCCCGGGGCGAAGTCTCTCGGAACGTTCATTGCCGCCAGGACATGGGAAACCGTGATGACGTCCGCCGTGCACGCCGCGCCGGCCGAAGCCGCGATACCCTGCCTGTCGAGTTCACGGACAACGGCATCCCCGGATACCGAGCGGAAGGACATGCTCAGGATGTGGGGCAGTCTTCGGAACGGGTGCCCGTTGACGGCCGCGTCGGGGATCTTCTCCAGAATCCGCTTTTCCAGGCCGCTTCGCAGCGCGTTCAGGCGGTCCATCTGCAGCGGCAGGTCCCTCGCGGCGATTTCGCAGGCTTTCCCCAGGCCCACGATCCCCGGCACGTTTTCCGTGCCCGCGCGGCGGCCGCCCTCCTGATGGCCCCCGAAAACAATCGGCGTGATGGGTGTCTCCTTCCGGACATACAGCGCCCCCGTCCCCTTCGGACCGTAGAGCTTGTGGGCGGCCAGCGAAAGCAGGTCCACATTCAGGTCGTTCACATGGACGGGGATCTTCCCGACGGTCTGGACCGCATCCGTGTGCATGAGAATGCCCCGCTGCCGGGCCATGTATCCGATCTCCTGAACCGGCTCGACCGTGCCGATTTCGTTGTTGGCGTGCATGACCGAAATCAGAAACGTTTTGTCCGTCACGGCCTCCCGCACAGCCTCGGGGTCGACCACCCCTTGCGCATCCACGGGCAGGAAGGTCACCCGGAAGCCTTTCTTCTCCAGATGCCGGCAGGCATGGAGAACCGCGTGATGCTCGATGGCGGTCGTGATGATGTGATCCCTTCCGGATGCCTCGGCGAAGGCGGCCCCCATCAGGGCGAGGTTGTCCGCCTCGGTGCCGCCGCCGGTGAAGACGATTTCTTCCGGGTTGGCGCCGATCAGGGCGGCCGTCTGCGCCCTCGCCGCTTCCACGGCCTTCTTCGCCTCCTGCCCGAAGCCGTGAATGCTGGAGGGGTTCCCGAAATGATTCCCGAAATAGCGCATCATCGCCCCCAGGACCTCCGGATCGACCGGAGTGGTGGCGCTGTGATCCAGATAGATGGATTCCATGGTTATGCCCGGTTTTTGATAAGCCCCAGGCGCCTCCTCATCAGGTTGCCGCTTCCGCCGGTACGCTATGAAAGCGGTTCGAAATATTTGATGTCCAGAATGTGGCTCTGGCGCTCATCTTTCCAAACCGCCTTGAGCCTCATGCCGTTTTTGACGATTTTCCGGGCCTGCCCGAAATCGCTCATGTCAAAGCCGCCGATCATGTGCAGGAAATCCACATCCGTTCCGTCCAGCCGGATCAGGGCGCCGATGAAGGGCGGCTCCGTCGGCATTCCGAAATACCGGTAGTTCACGTAGCTCCATGCCGTCAGGGTCCCCTGCTGCGCCACCTCCAGCCAGTCCGTCGTGTCCACGAAACAGCGGGGGCAGAAGCTCCGGGCCGGGACCAGCACCCGTTCGCATTTGCCGCACTTCGTCCCGTAGATCTTCTTTTCCGCCATGCCATTGAAGAACCTTGTCCAGGTGGCGCCGTAGGAAAGTTCATAGGGAAGCCGGATCTCCGTCATGAGCGTCTTGTATTCTTTGGCCATCTTCCTCTCCTCCATTCTATTTTCAACCGGATCGTTTATTTTAATTCGGAACCGAGAATCATCACGCCGTTGAACTGGTCCACCCCGCCCATGGCATGGCTGAAGGCCAGCCTGGCGCCGGGAATCTGGTGGTCGCCGGCCTTTCCCATGACCTGCAGGGCCGCTTCGGCGACGCGGATCAGGCCGGTGGCGCCGATGGGATTGGTGCACAGGACGCCGCCGGAGGGGTCGCAGGGAAGCGCTCCCTTCCGGTCAAAGGTTCCCTTCAGGACGAGATCGGGCGATTCCCCCAATCCGCAGAAGCCGAAACACTCGTAAAAGAGCATCTCCTGGAACGTGAAGGGGTTGTACACTTCCGCCACATCCAGATCCCTGCGCGGATTGGTGATGCCCGCCTGATCGTAGGCCTGTTTCGCCGCCTGCGATGCGCTTTGCCACAACCCCTTGTCGCTGTCGCCGAAGAAATACTCCTCGCCGCGGTAGCCGACGCCCCGGACCCAGGCCGCCTTTCTGCCGAGCTTCCGGATCACCTTTTCCGAGGCGAAGATCACGGCGCAGGCCCCGTCGGACGTGGGGCATACATCCAGCAGGCGGACCGGATAGGTGATCAGGCGCGCGTTCTTGACATCGTCGATGGTGACTTTCAGTTTGACGTGGGCATAGGGATTGTCGAAAGCGCTGTTGTGATGCGTGACGGAGATGTGGGCGGCCGCGTCCCGGATCTTCTCCTCCGGAATGCCGTAACGGTCCGCCCACATCTGGGACTGCATGGAGAAAACGCCCGGCGCCCCGGCGATGAAATATCGCTGGTAGAAGGGCTCGGCGACGGTCGTCATGGTCGCCTGGGCGTTCCCCTCGTTCATTTTCTCATGGCCCACGGCCAGAACAACGTCCGCCATGCCCGACGACACCCAGTAATAGGCGGTGTGAGCGATGGAAACCCCCGTGGAGCCGCAGGTCTCCGTTTTCATGATCGGCTTCCCGACGGCCTGCATCGCATCCGCAAAATAGAAATGGGTCAGGGCAACCCCCTCCATCATGGACGGCATGGTTCCCGAAACCACGCCGTCAATATCCGCGGGCGTGAGACCCGTGTCTTCAAAAACCCGCATGACCGCTTCCCGGACCAGATCCGGGTAGGACATCTCCATTCGGCGGCCATGGTGGGTTTGCCCCACGCCGATGATCCCCACTGCTCTTCCCATATCACTCACCTCCTATGTGCCGATGATTGCCACGGCGTGACATTGTCCGGCAAATCCGTGTGTTCCGTGCGCCAGGGCGGTTTTGACTTTCTTCCGGACCTGCCGTTCCCCGGCCTCGCCGCGAAGCTGGAGCGTCGCCTCCACGAGGCGCTGAAGGCCCCTGGAGACGTAGGGATTGTTGGCCAGGACCCCTCCCGATGCATTGACGGGCAGCTTGCCGCCGATGGCGGTTGCACCGCTCTCCATCCACTTGCCCCCCTCGCCGCGCTTGCAGAAGCCCAGATCCTCGCACCACATCAGCTCCTGGAATGCGTAGGGCTCGGTCAGCTCGGCCAGGTGGATCTCCTTGCGAGGCTCTTTGATTCCCGCCATTTTGTAGGCGCGGGCCGCCGCATGCCGCAACTGCCCATCCAGCAGGTCTCGGTCCCCCAGATAAAACGTGTCGAGCGAGCTTCCGTAGCCCCGGAACCAGACCGGTTTGTCCGTCAGCTTCTTGGCCCGCTTCTCCGATGACAGCACCATGGCCACCATCCCCTCGGATTTGGGAGCGGTTTCCATCTCCGTCAGCGGATCGGCGGACGGAGGCGAGCCCAGCACATCCGCCACGGAGTAGCGGCCCTTCCGGTGCGCATAGGGATTGAGGAGGGCGTTGCCCAAGTTCTTGACGGCCACCTTCGCGCACTGCTCCCGTGTGACCCCGTATTTTTCCATGTAAAGCCGCATTTGCAGCGCCGCCGCGGTGGTCTCCGTCAGTCCGACGGGACGCTGATAGAAGGGATCGGCGAACATGAGCGTGCAGGTGTCGTTCGGCGGATTCTCCGACCCCTTGCAGAGCGCCATGACCAGGGCGGTGTCGTACTGTCCGCTCAGGATCCGCATCACGCCATAAAAAAAGGCGAAGAGCGACTCCCCGTCCTGACGGGACGCATTTTTCAGAAAGGCCCCCGTGGTTTCCCAGTAGTAGGAGTTGGCGCAGGAAATGCCTCCGTGAAAAATGTCGGAAGAGGCCGTCACCACCGTCCCCAGTTCCTCCCGCGTCAGCCCCGCCTTGTCCAGCGCCTCCTTCGCGACCCGGTAAGCCTGGTCATAGAAGTTTTCCTTGGATTCGGCGCCGGCGCTCTGTGCCACCGATACGATTGCCACTTTTTTTGCCATACGCGCACTCCCTTCCTTTTCATTGAACCGGGATCATCAAAAGCAGACGCTCCCGATCCGGGTGAATGACTTTACAGGATATGAAACAGGTTTCTCCACGACACTTTCCTATGGCATGAGCAGCTCGCGGGCAATGATGAGCCGCCGCATTTCCGACGTGCCCGCCCCCAGGGTTCCCAGCTTGGCATCCCTCCAGAATCGCTGGACGGGGTACTCCAGGCAGTACCCGTAGCCGCCGTGGATCTGAACGGCCTCCGTGCAGACCTTGTCGCAGGCCTCGGCGGTGAAGAGAATGGCCGCCGCGGCCAGCTTGTGCACCTCGGTTCCCTTTCCGCCCCGCTCCGCGTGGCCGGCCAGGATGCAGGCCTTGTAGCACATCAGGCGGGACGCTTCGATGAGCGTGTACATGTCCGCCAGCTTGGCCTGGATCAACTGGAAGGACGCGATCGGCTTGCCGAACTGCACCCGCTCCCTGGAATATTTCAGAGCCTCCGCAAAGGCGCCCTCGGCAATGCCCAGGGCAAAGGTGGACAGAAAAGCCCGCTCGACATCGAGACCCCGCATCATCACGGCAATCCCGGCGTTCTCCCTGCCCAGAACGTTCTCTGCCGGGATCCGGCAATCCTCGAGGACGAGTTCCCCCGTGCGGGAACCCCGGTTGCCGACCTTCTCAAGGGCCCGGGAAACGGAGAACCCCGGAAACTTCGTGTCCAGGATGAACGCCGTGATGCCCTTGGGTCCGGCAGCCTTGTCCGTCTTGGCATACAGGACGATGGTGTCGGCGTCCGGACCGTTGGTGATGAACGTCTTCCTTCCGTTTAAGATGTAATGATCCCCTTCCCGTCTGGCCGCGGTCTGAATGCTAACGGCATCGGAGCCGGCATTCGGCTCCGTCAGGCCCAGGGCGCCGACATGATCGCCCGAGCAGAGGGGCGGGAGGTATTTCAGCTTCTGCGCCTCCGTGCCGTTGACGAACAGGTTGTGGCAGCACAGGTTGGCATGGGCTCCGTAGGAGAGCGAAACGGCCGGAAGGACCCGGGCCAGCTCCTCCACGACAAGGGCACCGGAAAGGATGTCCGCTCCGGCGCCCCCGTAATCCGGATCGATCGTGATGCCGAGGACGCCCAGGGCCCCCAGCTTCTTCCACATGCCCGCGGGCCAGCGGTCTTCCCGGTCAACCTCCTCCGCGATCGGCTTCAGCTCCTTCGCGGCAAAATGCCGCACGCTTTCCCGCAGCATGACCTGCTCGTCACTTAGATTGAAATCCATCTCCGATCTCCTTGCGCGCCGCAATTTCCGAATGTCAGCAGTTCACCTTGTCCACGCCTTTCAAACCCAGGATCGACCTGGCCTCGTCCGGAGAGGCCGGATCGATGCCCAGTTCGCGGGCAATCCGGATGATCTTCGCCACCTGTTCGGCGTTGCTTTTGGCCAACACGCCTCTTTCCAGGTAGAGGTTGTCCTCCAGGCCGACGCGGCAGTTGCCGCCCAGAAGAAGGGACAGGTTGCAGATGGGAAACTGGGCGCGCCCGGCGACGCAGACGGAAAACTCGAAGTCTCCGATGAGGCGTTTCGTGTAGTCCACCAGAAACAGGAGATTCTCGGGGCTGGCCGTGATGCCGCCCAGGATGCCCATGACGTACTGGATGTAGACGGGCTTCTTCACATACCCCCGCTCGATGAGGAAGGCCACATTGTTGACCATGCCCGAATCGTAGACCTCGAACTCCGGTTTCGTCCCGTGTTCGTTGAAGATCACGGTGAACTCGCGCATGGATTTGAAGGTGTTGGGGAAGATGAAATCCTCCGTCATGCCGAGGTACTGCGGCTCCCAGTCGAACTTGAACTCCTTGAACTTGTCCAGGGTGTGGAAGAGGGCGAAGTTGAGCGAACCGGCATTGAAGGATGCCAGCTCCGGCTTGAAGGTGGACACCGGCATGAGGCGCTGTTCCGCCGTCATGCCCAGCCCGCCGCCGGTGGTAATGCAGACAACGATGTCGCACCGGCTTTTGATCCCCTTGACCACCTCGCCGATCAGGTTGATATCCGGCGTCGGGCGACCCGTCTGCGGATCACGGACATGGATGTGGGCGACCGCCGCGCCCGCTTCGTGCGCGGCAACCGCCTCATCGATGATCTGCCGCGGCGTAATGGGCAAATGGGGGGACATGGCAGGCGTGTGAATGCTTCCCGTGACGGCGGCCGTGATGATGGCTTTTGCTTTCATCTCCGTGCTCCTTTCAAAACAAAAACCCCGCGCTCTTGAGTGAGATGCGGGGTTTCACTGGTCGGTCCATCTTGCCCTCACACTCGGGTTAAAGGGATTCGGAACGCTTTCTTGAAATGCCCATTCACATGGGCACTCCAATATCATGCTTTCCATTTGAAATCCACTGCGACAATTGAGAAATTCATCCCCGATCCTTCCCGGGGGAAAGGTTTGTGAAAATGCCTGCGAATGACGGTCAAAATGCTCGTCCGGGTGTTGAAGGCTGCCCGCCGAACCCGTTTCGGGCATCCTTCCGAAGCATGGGGTTCATGCTCTGAATCACTCAATTTGGCATAATCAGCTTGGGCAGGAATGTGCTGAGCGCGGGAACGTAGGTGATGATCAGGAGCGCTCCCATGCCGATCAGGAAGGGGATCCAGATGCTGCGTGACAGCCGCTCCAGCGAAAGGCCGGTGATGCCGCAGATGGAAAACAGCACACCCCCGACCGGCGGGGTGATGAGGCCCAGAACCAGGTTGAAGCAGACGATCACGCCGAAATGAACGGGGTCGACCCCGAATTTCGCCGCCAGGGGCACCAGCACGGGCGTCACGATCGTCAGGGCGGGGGCGGTTTCCAGGGGGATGCCGATGAGCAGCAGGAACAGGTTCACGAAAAGGAGAAAGACATAGGGGGACGGTGAGAAATCGGCAAAGCAGTCCATGATTTTCAGCGGCAACTGCTCCACCGCCACGACCCAGGCGAAGGGCTCGGAGAGTCCGAGCAGCAGCATGACCACGGCGGCTTCCACCCCGGACTTCAGAAGCAGGGGGTACATCCGTCTGAGCTCGAGACGGCGGTGGATGAAAAAGCCCGCAACGCAGGCGTACACGACGGCGATTCCCGCCGCCTCCGTCGGCGTGAAGACGCCGCACCAGATCCCCCCGATGATGATCACGGGCATCACCAGAGACGGCATTGCCCGGAGAGTGCCGGCGAAGATTTCCCGGAACGTGGCGCGAGGCTCGCGTGAGTATCCGTCGCGGCGCGCGACGATCACCATGTAGACCATGAGACAGGCGCCGAGCAGGATGCCCGGTATGATTCCCGCAACGAAAAGGGCGCCGATGGACACCTGGGCAATCACCCCGTAGATGATAAACGGGATGCTTGGCGGGATGATGGGGCCCATGCAGGATGCCGTGGCTGTCGTTGCCGCCGACACGCCGTCGTCGTAACCTGCTTTGTGCATCGCCGGCAGCATGACCGTGCCGATTGCCACGGCGGTGGCGACGGCGGATCCGGAGATGGATGCGAAAATAGCGCAGGCAACGATGGTCGTCAATCCCAGTCCGCCGCGGATGTGTCCGACGATCTGCCGGGAAAAGTTTACGAGGTCATCCGTGATCCCTCCCTCGTTCATCAGGTTGCCTGCGAGAATGAACAGGGGGATGGCGAGAAGCGGAAAGGATGTCATTCCGGCGAAAGTCGTTTGAATGAGAAGGGTGGGGGAGATATCGCCGCTGAGAAACGTGTAAATCAGGGCGGCGCCGCCCATGGCCAGCGCGACCGGGATGCCCACAACCATGAGGACGACAAAGGAAATCAGGAACGGGGCAAGCAACCTCGACCTTCCTTTGATTCCGTGCGGAAGAAATTCCAGCACTGCTCGACGGTGATGAGGAGCATGAGCGTGAAACCGGCGGGGAGCGCGAGATAAGGCAGGCTCATGGGCATGCCGATGGCCGTGGATCGCTGGTGCATGTTGACCAGGGTCTGGTGCAGGCCGAACCAGGCCATCAGCCCGAGAAAGACCAGCATGCCGGCGTACATGCATGCCATGACCGCAAGACGGGGAATTTTCGGGAGCATGTCCACGAACAGGTTCAGACTGACCTGGTACCCCTTCTTCAGGCCGACCGCGCTGCCCATCATGGCTGCCCAGACCATGGAAAAGGTGGCCGCCTCGCCCGACCAGACGGGCATGTCGCCCAGAACATAGCGCCCGAAAACCTCGTAGGGGATGACCACGGCAATCACCGCCAGGCAAACCGCGGTCACCCCCGATGCGGCTTTAATCAGGATCGCGTTCAGTTTTGAGAATGCCGCGACGGACATCACTTCGTCCCGAGGATCGCATCGACTTTTTCCTTGCCGAACTGTCCCCCAACCTGATCGATGACCGGCTGCATGACCTTTCGCCATGCCGCCTTGTCGATTTTTTTCTCCACGCTCATTCCCCTTTCGGAAAGCTCGGCGACCTGCTTCTCCTCCATGTCCCTTCCCAGCTTGCGCTGATACTGGGCAACCTCCCGGGCTGTCCGGAGAATCATTTCCCGATCCTGCCCGGGCAGGGACTGCCATTTTTTCAGGCTCACGATGAAGACCGCCGGTGAATAGACGTGCTGGGTCAGGGATAGGTATTTCTGCACTTCGTTGATTTTGGACGAATGGATCACGGCCACCGGGTTTTCCTGCCCGTCAATGATCTTCTGCTGAAGGGCCCCGTAAACTTCTCCCCACGCCATGGGGACGGGATTCGCGCCGACCGTCGACCAGGCCGCCATGTGGGCCTTGTTCTCCATCGTCCGGATCTTCAGTCCTTTGGCATCGGCGGGGACCTTGACCGCCCTGCGCGAATTGGTCAGGTTCCGGAAGCCGTTTTCCCAGAAGGCCAGGGCCTTGAACTGCGCCTTTTCCAGGTCGTCCAGCAACTGCTGTCCGATGGGGCCATCCAGGACTTTGTCCGCGTGACCGTAATCGTTGAACAGGAATGGGATGTCGAGGATCCCGATGCCGGGATTGAATCCGCCGATCGGTCCGGTCGAGCCGACATAGATGTCGATGGTTCCCTGCTGGACCGCTTCAAGGAGCTCCCGTTCGCCCTTGCCGAGCTGGCCGTCCGGGTATACGGTCACCTGGATGCGCCCGTTGCTTCGCTCCTTGATCAGGTCCGCGAATTTCGTTGCCCCCTGGTTGTAGGTGTGGCTCATGGGGGTGAGGGAGGCCAGCTTCAACTGCGCCTTGAATTCACCCTTTTCGGCCTTGTCTGCGCTGCCCTTGCAGCCGCCGATGGCCAGAAGCATCAAGCAGACCAAAGCCGGAATGACGATGCGCTTCATCATAAAATTTCCCCTCCTTTCGATGTTTATGCGGCATAGTACCGTTTCCCGGCGCGATTACAATATTTTTTTTCAAGTCCGATTTTACCTATGGCAATTTTTCACAATTCTGACATATTGCTGTTCACGATATCCCTGCCGAAAGATAAAAAACCCCGCTTTCTCCCCGATCGGGACCAGGCGGATGGAAGATTTGCAGTTCAAAAAATACGGGAAGGAAATGACCGCCATGAAAGGAATCAATCTGGCCAGTTGTCTGGAGAATTCCGTGCATGCCCATCCGGGAAAAGTGGCCCTGATCTTCGAGGAGGAAAGCTGGACATTCCGGGAGCTCGACGCGGAAGCCAACCGGATCGCCAACGGCCTCGTCGATCTGGGGGTGGAAAAGGGGGACCGGGTGTCTCTCTTCCTTCCCAACTGCCCGGAGTTCCTGTTCTGGTATTTCGGCGCCCTGAAGATGGGGGCCGTCGTCAATCCGGTCAACACGATGCTCAAGGAGCGGGAGCTGGAATATGTCGTCCGGGACTGCACGCCAAAGGTCCTGGTCACCGCGGAGGAGCTGGCCGCGGTGCCCCGCCACGTCTTCGGACTGCCGGGGATCGGGGTCAGGAATCTGATCGTGGTCCAGGGAAGGGACTCTGACGGGATTCTGACCCATGAAACATGGGTGAAACGCTACCCCCGGATCTTCGACGCGGTTCCCGTCGGGGCGGACGATCTGGCCGCCATTCTCTACACCTCCGGAACGACGGGTCAGCCGAAAGGCGTCATGCTCACCCACTTGAACCTCTGGACCAACGCCCGGCACTGCGCAGACTGGGCGGAGACGACGTACAACGACCTGTCGGTCTGCGCCCTTCCGCTCTTCCACTCCTATGCCCTGACCCATGTGGTGGGCGAACTCTTCATCGAAGGCGGGGCGGTGGCCTGGCTGAAGCGCTTCGATCCGACCGCCTTTCTGGATGCCATGGCCCGCCATCGGGCAACGGCATGCCACTGCGTGGCCACGATGTACTATGCCCTGGTGAACCATCCCGCCGTGGATGACTACGCCAGCCGGATTCGCCTGCGCTATTGCGTCACCGGCGCGGCGGTGACCCCCGAGCCGATCCTCAGGGCATGGAACGCGAAGTTCACGCCGATGAGCGAGGGGTACGGCCTGACGGAGGCGGCGCCCGTGGTCTTCATGAATCCGCTGCCCGGAAAGGGTGCGCAGAAGATCATGTCCTGCGGCATCCCCATTGTTCCGGAAATCAAGGTGAGCGCCGTGAAGGACGACGGCAAGCCTGTGGCCGTCGGGGAGGTGGGGGAGCTGATCATCCAGGGTCCGAACGTGATGAAGGGCTACTGGAACAAGCCGGAAGCGACGGCCAAGAGCCTTCGGGACGGTTGGCTCTATACGGGGGACATGGTCAGCTTTGACGAGGACGGCTACTATTACATTCGGGACCGCAAGAACGACATGATCAATCGCGCGGCCTTCAACATCTATCCGAAGGAGCTCGAGGACGTCCTCTATACCCACCCGGCCGTCGCCGAAGCCCAGGTGGTGGGCATCCCCGATCTGGTCAAAGGGGAGGAGGTCGTCGCCTGCCTCGCCCTGAAGCCGGGAAACAAGACCACCGAGTCGGATATCATCCAGTTCTGCCGGAGGAACATGGCCGCCTACAAGGTGCCGAAGCACGTCCGCTTCTTCGATGCCCTTCCGAAAACCGTCACGGGGAAGCTTGAGAAGATGACCCTGCGGAAGATCCTCCTGGAGGACGGCGGCAGGTAGGATCAGTGTGTCTTTCTGAGCGTCACCCGGAACAGTCTTCGGGGAAGTTCACCTTCTTCGCATGGATCGACACGTGCGATTTCGTACCCCTTGGCCGGGATTTCCACCTTTTCTCTGCTGAAGAAGTAGACAACGAAGCTGCCCGTTTCGTACATATCTTCCCCGCGATGGATCCAAGAGGGTCCGCCGTTTTTCACGCCTGCTTGAGGTCTTTTCCGAAAACCCGGAAATATATCGTTCCGGCAAATCCGCAGGCTGCCGCCGTCAGGAGGTTCGCAGCCGGCGAGATCTGCCAGAGAAAAGCACCGCCGAGGGCGGCCGCGGAAACAAAGATATCGCGGATCAGGTAATAGAGTCCGAACATTCCGGCCTTCTTGTCCTCCGGGGCGAGGTCCATAATCAGGGCCTTGCGCGTGGGCTCTCCAAATTCTTTCAGGCCTCGAATGATGAAGGCAATAACCAGCATGGGAAAAGATCGGGAAAAGAGCAGGAACAGGGGAAAGATCGCGAAGTTGAAAAAGGTGATCACAACGAAGGGTTTTTTTGTGCTCCGGTCGGCAAGGTAAGCCACGGGAATGTAAACCAGGACCGCAGTCGCCATCTCGATCGTTGTGAGGATGCCGAACTGGACGGCGCTGATGCCGTTTACCTTCATGCACCAGACGACGACAAAGGCATAGGGGATTTGCTCGGCGAAGCGGATGAAAATATCGGAGATGAGCAGGTTCCTGAGGTCCGGGCTCATGAAACGCCAGAGCTTCGAGGGCCGCTTCTCCGGTCTGCCCCGGACAGGATCCTCCGCAATCATCGCCTGCTGGAGGATGAGGGACACGAATCCCAGAACCAGGGCGATGACGAAGGCCAGGCGCACCCCCGTCTTCTCACCGTAGAGGGCGATCATCGTTCCGCCGATGACGGGGCCCAGGGCCATCGGAATCCGCCGGACGAGGGAATGGACGGATACCCCCATTGTGCGCTTGTCTTCGGGAAGTACCCGGGAGACGAGGCTCATCGTGGCGGGAAGCGAGATTGCCGTCCAGGAGAGAAAGAAGACGGACCCGATGATTACCGCCTGCCAGTAAGGGAACAGGATGACCACCAGATATCCGAACATGGCAATGAGATTGAAGATAACCAGAGCCCTCTTGTGGCCGAAACGGTCACTCATGTATCCGCCGGGAAAGGAGTAGAGGGCGGACAGGAGGTTGTCCATGGCGTTCAAAAGACCGACGGACAGGATGCCGCCTCCCAGGGCAAGAAGATAGATGGGCAGGAACCGCTCCGCCATCTTCTCGCCGAGTCCGACGAGAATGACCATGGCAAGAAGGGCGACGGTGCTTTTTTTCAGTCCGAAGAAATCGGCAATCTTGTGCTGCCGGATCATGACATGATTATCCTGAGTTATGTTCGTAATCGGATCAGAACCGTCGGACGGGATAGGAACTTCTATGGGTTTCGTGTGCATAAGGCAAGCATTTTTAG
>MTKZ01128071.1_pt1 | contig 18495 bp, 16 predicted proteins | sample 1042781 | NCBI WGS metagenome assembly MTKZ01 (sample SAMN06212207, study PRJNA360539) | anaerobic digester metagenome | biome: Wastewater treatment plant; material: sludge; isolation source: anaerobic digester fed with sludge from wastewater treatment plant | place: Denmark: WWTP Viborg ... | reverse complement strand
ACGATCGGCCACGGGCAACCGCAGCAGAAACACCAGGAGCGTCATGATGTGTCCGACCGGATATCCGAAGCAGATGACGTTGCGGGGCGGACAGTCGGTACTGATCCGTCCGCTGGAAAAGGGCGATTTCGAGCGGCTGAGGGCGTTTTTCCAGGCACTGCCCGCGGAAAGCCGGATCTATTCACGTCACGACCTGACCGACCCCGCGGTGATCCGCCAGTGGACGGAGCGCATTGACCTGTCGCGTGTCATTCCGCTCGTGGCCCTCGCGGGCAACGCCCTGGTCGCCGACGGTACGCTGCACATCAACAACCACGGCTGGATGCAGCACGTAGGGCACATACGCGTGGCCATCGCGCCCAGTCACCAGGGAATCGGGCTGGGCACGTTGATCGTCCGAGAACTGGTCGGCCTGGCCCACGACCGCGGGCTGGAGAAACTCCAGGCCGACGTCATTGAGAGCAATGCAGCCGTCGTTCGGCTGTTTGAGCGACTCGGATTTGAGAAAGTCGCCGTGCTGAAGGACATGGTCAAGGACCAGAACGGCCAGAAGCAGAACCTGGCGATCATGGTCAATGACGTGTCCCGGCTCGGCCAGATCCTGGAGGATTGGGTCCAGGACATGACGATCCCCGGCTTCCGCGGAGGAGGCGGAGAGGCGTTCGGCTGATCCGACGGTGTTCGACTGCGGGGCAACCGGCTGCCGCAGGCGACGACGGAATGCACGAAGTCCGGCTGGGATAGAAGGTTGCGCGACATGCTGCCGGCCCAGAAACGTGCGTGGTTTTCACAGACCCGGGCGAGGTGGCGGCCTCGTTAGGGTTTTTCTGCATGGCAGAGTCGCTGTGTGCATGTACAATACGGGACTTTCGCGTCACTACGGGTTGACGCGTAACATCTACGCGTAGGCGGTTGGGATGAATCCCATGAGTGAAGGAAGCGGCCATTCCGGCGAGAGCGGTGCGACGGCGTCCAAACCCCGCAAGGCCAAGATCCCCGGCGTCGTATCGATCGGCGTCGAGCGGAGCAAAGGGTGCGGATTCTGCGTGTCGTTCTGCCCGCTGGGAGTTCTTCGCATGTCTACCAGGTTCAACGCCAAGGGCTACCACTACCCCGAGGTCGCGGACGGTGACAAGTGCACCGGCTGCGGACTGTGCGGGATGTACTGCCCGGACTTCGCCATCTTCGGGGCCCGGAGTTCCGGCGTGGTCCGTTCCGGTGCAAAGGCCAAGGCGTCCGACACGGAGTAAACGAGCGTGTCCAACAACGGCAAGGCGGATCTGACGGGCGCCCTGTATATCGACGGAGACCACGCGGCGGCAGAGGGCGCAATCGCCGCCGGCTGCAATTTCGTGGCCGGTTATCCGATCACGCCCTCCACGGAGATCGTGGAGCGGATTGCCGCCCGCTTTCCGCACACCGGCGGCACCTTCATCCAGATGGAGGATGAGATCGCCTCGTCGATTGCCATCCAGGGCGCGGTCTGGGGCGGAGCCAAGGCCATGACGGTAAGCTCCGGCCCCGGCATATCACTCATGATGGAACACATCGGCCTGGCGGCGATGGCGGAAGTGCCGTGCGTCATCGTGAACGTGCAGCGCGGCGGGCCGTCCACCGGGCTGCCCACGCTGCCGGCGCAGGCGGACATGATGCAGGCCCGCTGGGGCTCGCACGGTGACTACGAGATCATCGCGCTGAGCCCGAACAGCCCGCAGGAGTGTTTTGACCTGATCATCCAGGCATTCAACCTGTCCGAGCAGTATCGCGTGCCGGTCATGTTCATGATGGATGAGAGCGTCGGGCACATGACCGAACGAGTGGTCATCCCGCCCTACCGGCAGATCCCGGTCGTCCCGCGAAAGTTCACCGCCAGGCCGCCCGGGCAGTACAAGCCGTATGAGCCGGAGGATGGCACCCTGGTGCCGGCCATGACCCAGGCCGGGCAGGGCCACAAGGTCCACATCACCGGCCTGACCCACGACGAGCGCGGCTACCCGGTGATGAACGCTCGCACCCAGGACACGCTCATCCGCCGGCTGGTCGGCAAGATCCGCAACAACGTCCACAAGATCACCGATGTCCGGGCCGACGGTCTGGAAGACGCCGATGTCGTCGTGCTCAGCTACGGAATCACGTCGCGTATCGCCATGCGGGCGGTCCGAATGGCTCGCGAACGGGGCGTCAAGGTGGGTTGCCTGCGGCTGGTCGTCGTCTGGCCGTTCCCGGAGCAGGTCATCCGCGAACTGGCGGAGCGGATGAAGGTGATGATCATGCCCGAAATCAACATGGGGCAGATGGTGCTGGAGGTGGAGCGATGCGCGGCGGGCCGCTGCCGCGTAGTGTCCGTTCCCCACGCCGGCGGAACCGTACACGACCCCAAAACGATATTCCACGCCATCATGGAGGCCGCCGGATGACGACCACAAGTGCGGACTTGCAGAACCCCGTTGAACAGTACCTGCGCATGGACCGCATCCCGCACATCTGGTGTCCCGGGTGCGGGATCGGCACGACGGTCAACTGCTTTGCCCGGGCCCTGGATGACTCCGGGCTGGACCTGAAGAATCTGGCCATCGTGTCCGGCATCGGCTGCACCGGCCGGGTCGCGGGGTACCTGAACTTCGACTCGTTCCACACCACGCACGGCCGGGCGCTGCCCTTCGCCACCGGCCTGAAGCTGGCGAACCCCGAGCTGAAGGTGGTGGTGTACAGCGGCGACGGCGATCTGATCGCCATCGGCGGAAACCACTTCATCCACGCAGCCCGGCGAAACCTGGACGTCACGGTCATCTGCGTCAACAACTTCAACTACGCAATGACGGGCGGGCAGGTCGCCCCGACCACGCCGCAGAACGCCATGGGCACGACCGCCCCGCTGGGCGTGGTGGAACGTCCGTTCAACGTGCCGTTTCTGGCGGACTCGTGCGGGGCCGTGTATGTGGCGAGATGGACGGCGTTTCACGCCCGCCAGCTCAGCAAATCCATGGCCGAGGCCCTGCGGAAGGACGGATTCAGCTTCATTGAGGTGATCGCGCCCTGCCCGACGCTCTATGAGCGGCGCAACCGCCTGGGCACCAGCCTGGAGCGCATGGAGTGGTATCGCGACAACAGTGTGATCAAGAACGGAGCCGACACGCGCGAGTGTGACATCGTCTTCCAGGACAAGATCGTGTGCGGCAAGTTCGTGGACCGGGAACGGGAAAACCTGATCGAGGCCACCCGGGCAAAGCGGGAAGCGGCACAAAACCGTTGACGGCGGGCGGCAGGCGGGAACAGACGGGATGAGCACAACGGAAATCAAGGTCGGCGGACTGGGCGGCCAGGGCGTCATTCTCTGCGGAATGATCATCGGCCGCGGCGCATCCATTTACGGCACTCGGCATGCCACGCTCACGCAGGCGTTCGGACCGGAGGCACGCGGCAGCGCGTGCAGCGCCCAGATCGTGGTCTCCGACGAGCCGGTGGAATACCCGTACGTCACGCATCCGAACATCCTCGTCGTCATGTCACAGGACGCCTACAACCAATTCGCTCCGGACATGGCCGACAATGCAATTCTGCTCTACGAGTCGGACCTGGTGGAACCGCGGAACCTGCGGCCCGGCATCACCGCCCACGGCATCCCGTCCACGAAAATCGCGGAGGAGCTCAAGCGGCGGATGGTGGCCAACATCGTCATGGTCGGGNNCATGGTCGGGTTCTTCGGCGCCACCGTCGACCTGGTGCCTCCGGACGCCCTGCGAAAATCCGTCGCCGACTCCGTGCCGTCCGGCACCGAGGCTCTGAACCTCGAGGCGTTCGACCGTGGATTGGCCCATGGCCTGGAATGCCGAGCCGCCCGGACCGGCACCGCGACCGCCCGCGCGTAGCGGGTGGGAAGCCCCGGCTGTACCCCGACCTCGCGGGAGTGGCCAGCATGCTTCCATCGGTCACCGACGGGTTTGGCGCCGTTCAGCGGTCGAACCGCCGTTTCATCGCGATGCTGGTTGCACTCGCGGTGGCCTGCGCCTTGTTGCTTGTCTTCCGATATGCGATCTGGGCGCGCTGGTGGGGATACCGTCTTGTGCAAACGGACGATTCCCAGGAGCGACTGGGCTACGTCATGCGGCTGGCCGGCTTGGGAGAGGCGTCGGTGCCGGTCGCCGCAGACCTGCTGGAGCAGAACGACGCGGAGTTGCGGAGTTTCGGCGTGTTTCTGCTCAGCCGCGTGAACACGCCGGCCAGCACAGCTCGTCTGTGCCGGGCCATTGACGATGCGGATGTGAACCTGCGCCGCGTGGCCCTGCAGGAATACGCGCGACGCCCCGGTGCGGAGGTCGCCGCCGAACTGGTCCGCCGGCTGGACGATCCGCGTCCGGATGTGGTCGGATGGGCGGCGGTGGGCCTGGCCACGGACCATCTGGACGCGGGCCTGGCGGCGCTCACGCACGCCGTCCGCTCGCACGCCGACGCCGGCGTACGGGTGCAGGCCATCCAGGCCCTGNNCAGGCCCTGACGCTGACCAATCGCCGGGAGCCGGTGGACGCGTTGATCGATTGCCTGGAAGATATGAGCCGGTACACCGGCTGGACGGCCATCGACGCCTCCGCCGCCCGGGCGATTCAATCGGCGGGCGGAAGCTCCGCGTCGTTCAGCGCGGCTGACTCGGCGGATGTGCCCGACGCGCCACCGGAGTACATCGTGGGGCAGGAAGCGGACCGGGCGCTTCGCGCCTTGACCGGAGTGTCGTTTGACTACGAGGTCGATGATCCGGAGGTTCGACGGAGAGCAATCGCGGCCTGGCGAGACTGGCTGGCGACGTCATCGTCATCCGGCAGGGAAAAACCGTGACGCCACACGAAAGGGCCGCCGGGCCCGGCAGAAGCAAGGAAGCAAGGAAGCAATGGGAGCAAGACGCATGTTGCGAGAATTGGTGATCGGGACGGTCCTGCTGGTCTCACTGCCGGGTTGCGTGGAGTTGCAGCATCTGCTCGTTCCCCGCTCCGACCCGGACGCCCGCTTCCACTACAACTTCGACGCGGACGATGATGCCGACGAAAACGTCAACGACAACGCAAACGATGATGCGGAGTCGGACATCGATGCCCTGATCGAGGAGATCAACGCGGGCAACGTGGGAGACATCCCCGCAATCGCCCCGAACACACGGCAAGNNTGCAGCCGGGAGCGGGCGACATTCCGCAACAGAGCTCCACCGTCACCGTCAACTACACGGGCTGGCTGGCCGACGACGGCACGCAGTTTGACAGCAACGAGCTGGCCCAGTTCAACCTGCAATCCGTGATCCAGGGATGGACGGAGGGGCTGTCGACGATGCAGGTGGGTGGGACACGCCGGTTGATCATTCCGCCGGACCTGGCGTACGGCCCCCAGGGATCCTCGCCGACGATTCCGGCCGCTGCGTGGCTCGTATTCGACGTGGAACTGCTGGAATTCGAGTAATCGTGCGGCGTCGCCGCCCGGCGGATTCAGGGCGGCAAACACATCCCACGCGTGATCCTCACCCGACGCGAAGGGCCGAGCGGAGCCCTGCCTCCGCTCGGCGCTCTCCGCGGCCCGCCGGCCCGGATGCGTGAGTTCCGCTGTTGTGAAGGGCCGCGGTGCGCAGTAAAATGCCGCTTTGCGCAACTCGGCGCGGGTGATGGGGTCTGGACGGTCAGCAAGCGTGACGTCGGCGTCCACAACATGTGAGGGCATTGTTCAGCGTCTGGACGCGTTCGGCCGACGGTTCGAACCGGCGTTCGGCCGCCTGCTCGACGCGCCGGCGGGCGTGCCGCCGCGCCTGGCAGAGGCCATGCGATACTCGGCCCTGGCGCCCGGCAAGCGCGTCCGGCCATACCTGGTCGTGCGGAGTTGCGAGCTGGTCGGCGGCACCTTTGACGACGCCCTGCCCGCCGCGGCAGCACTGGAATGCGTCCACGCGTTCTCGCTGGTGCACGACGACCTGCCGGCCATGGACGACGACGATCTGCGCCGCGGGCGCCCGACCAATCACAAGGTGTACGGTGAGGCGCTGGCGATCCTGGCCGGCGACGCACTACTGGCGTTGGCGTTTGAGCTGCTCGGAAGCCGGTATGATTCCGCTCGCGCCGGGCGTATGGCGCTGCAACTGGCCCGCGGCACAGGCTGGGAAGGCATGATCGGCGGTCAGGTTGCGGACGTCGACGGAGAAACGCAGGCGCCCAGCCTGGAACGCGTCCGATATATCCACGAACGCAAGACGGCCGCGCTGATCGCGACCGCCTGTCAATTGGGCGCCATCGCCGGCGGGGGTGACGAATCGGCCGTCGAGCAACTGGGCTGTTACGNNGTATTTCGGAAAGCCGGCGGGTCGGGCTCGCCGCCGTGGAGGCGGCCGAGGCAGCCCTGACCCGTTTCGGGCCGCAGGCCAGGGATCTGGCGGAGCTGGCCCGGTTCTGCATGGATCGCAAACATTGAGCCGGTCTGCGGCGTAGGGACGAGTACCGGCGCATCGGTCACGGATCAGGCGGCCCAGCGGGATGCACGGCGGAGCCAGGTTCCGCCCGTCGCGGTCGGATCGGCGCCGGTCCGGAGTGGATACACACCATGGCAATTCTCGAGACGATTGGTTCCCCGCGTGATCTCCGCGCGATCCCGGTCAGCCGCCTGCCGGCCCTGGCCGAGGAGATTCGCACGCGCATCGTGGAGGTCGTCGGTCGCAACGGCGGACACCTCGCCAGCAACCTGGGCGTCGTGGAACTGACGATCGCTCTGCACCGCTGTCTGAACACGCCGACGGATCGGCTGGTGCTCGACGTGGGTCACCAATGCTACCCGCACAAGCTGATCACGGGACGCAACGACCGATTTGACTCCATCCGCAAGGACGGCGGCCTGTCCGGTTTCCCCGCCATCGACGAAAGCGAATACGATCTGTTCAACGTCGGCCATGCGGGAACGGCCATCGCCAGCCTCGTCGGACTGGCCCNNCCGGCCGGACCCACCGCGTCGCGGCCCTGGTGGGCGACGCGAGCATCGTGAACGGGCTGTCGTTCGAGGGGTTGAACCAGGCGGGCACGCTGCGCCGGCAGTTTCTGGTCGTGCTGAACGACAACAGTTGGGGCATTGCCCCCACGCAGGGCGCGTTGGCCATGCACCTCGCCCGGTTTCGGGCCTATCCGGTGTATGGAGAGATCAAGCGCCAGGTACAGCAGACGCTGCCCCGCGTTCCCATTGTGGGCAAGGCGTTTTCCGACGCGCTCATACACCTGAAGGACGGCATCAAGGCGACGCTGACGCCGAACCAGCTTTTCGAGAATTTCGGGTTCCAGTACGTTGGTCCCGTGGACGGGCACGACATCGAGCAGCTCATCGAGGTGCTCGATCTGGTCAAGGACGTTCCGCACCCCGTGCTGTTGCACGTGCACACGCAGAAGGGCCGCGGGTGCGAATGGGCGCTGGCTGACCCCAACATGTACCACAGTCCTTCCCCGTTTCAGGTAGAGGCGGGCAAGGTCACCATTCAGCCGCCCAACGGCAAGAGCTGGACCCGCGCCTTTTCAGACGCCATGATCGCTCTGGCCGAGACGGATCCGCGCGTCGTCGCCCTGACGGCCGCCATGCCCGACGGCACGGGACTGGCCGCGTTCGCGCAGCGGTTCCCGGACCGGTACGTGGACGTGGGCATCGCCGAGAGCTGCACCGTTGACGTGGCGGCCGGGATGGCCCGCGCCGGCTTGCGGCCGGTCGTGGCCATCTACTCGACATTTCTGCAGCGAGCGTTTGACCAGGTCTTCCAGGAGGTGGCGCTCCAGGGCCTGCCGGTCACCTTCTGCCTGGACCGGGCGGGCCTCGTGGGCGGCGACGGCGCGGTGCACCACGGGTTCGCCGACATCGCGTACCTGCGGATTCTGCCCGGAATGGTGCTCATCGCTCCCACCGACGAGCTGGAGCTGCGTGCGGCTCTCGCGTTTGCCCTGGCGCAGGATCGTCCGGTCGCCATCCGATATCCGCGTGACTCCGTGCCGGCAAAGCCCGACCCGTGTCCGCCGTTCGAGCTGGGCGTGTCCCGAATGGTTCGTGCCGGCGATGACGCCACCATCTTGGCCTGCGGCGCCGTGCTGGCCAACGCGCGGGAAGCGGCGAGGATACTGGCCGCCGACGGTGTGGAGGCCGGCGTGGTGAACGCACGCTTCGCCGCTCCCATCGATCGGAGCATGGTCCTGACCGCGTTTGCGGCGGGCCGCCCCGTGGTGACGGTGGAGGATCATTCGGTGGCGGGCGGCTTCGGATCGGCGGTACTCGAGACGGCCCAGGAGCTCGGCCTGGACATCGGCCCGCTGGCTCGCCTGGGTCTGCCGGCCGATCGTTTCGTGGCGCACGGGTCGCGGCTCTCGCAGATGAGCGAAGCCGGAATCGACGCCGCCGCCATCGCCGCCACGGTGCACCGGCTGCTCGCAGAAACCACAGCGCGGCGTGAGGCGCCCGTGCATGAACGGGCCCAGGGATCGACCGGCCCGCGATCCCTGATGTCGTCGTGACGGCCGTATCGCGTCTGTCAACAGGCCAGGCACCGCATGACCGAAAGAAGCCGACACAAACGACTGTTTCTCCTTGGAAACCCGGACAAGGCGGAAGTGCCCGCCGCGATGGAACACCTTCACTCGTTCGCCCGTAAGCACTGCGACATCATCGGGGCGAAGCTCTCCACCGACGGGCAGGTGGCCCTGGAGGCCGGCGCCGAGATGATCGTGGTGTTTGGCGGCGACGGGACCATGCTAGGCGTGGCACGCTCGCTCGGCCGCGACCAGATTCCGCTGGTCGGCGTGAACTTCGGCAAGCTCGGCTACCTGGCCGACTACCTCCTGGAAGAGCTCCAGTTCAGCTTCGACCGCGTCCTGCACGACCAGAGCCTCATCAGCGATCGCATGATGCTGGACATGACCGTCCACCGGGGCGACTACCAGGTCTTCTCCAGCATGGCGGTCAACGACTGCGTGATTCAGGCGGGGCCGCCGTTCCGCATCATCGAGTTGTCGGTCTCCCTGGACGGCCGGCGACTGACGGACGTGGGCGGCGACGGCCTGATTGTGGCCACGCCCAGCGGCTCCACCGCGTTCAATCTGTCGGCCGGCGGACCCATCGTGCAGCCGGGCGTGCATGCGTTCGTGCTCACACCGTTGCTGGTGCATTCCCTGACGCACCGCCCGATGGTCCTGGAGCAGGACGCCGTCGTGGAGGTCGTCGCCAAGCGGGTCAACCATGGAACCGCCGTCATCGTGGACGGACAGATGTCGTGCGGACTGCGCCCGGACGATCGGGTGATTGTACGCCGCTCGCAGACGACCTTCAAGCTGGTCCACAACCCGATGTACCCACGCTGGCACAAGCTGGTGGACAAGCTCGGCTGGGGACAATCCCTGAAGGAATGAGGGGAACAGGACGGCCGCGTGCCTCCGGCCGGTGCCGAAGGACGCCTTCCGTGAAACCGAACGGGCATTTCCCCATGAGCGGCATCCGACTCATCCGGGCCCTGGCGGAACAGATCGAGGCGGAGGACCTCTTCGATCGGCAGGCCGCCGTCGCCGTCGGCGTCTCGGGCGGGCTCGATTCCATGGCCCTGCTGCACGCCCTCGTCGGGCTCAACCGGCACGCGGGGTACTCTCTGGCCCTGCACGTCGCCCATTTGAACCACGGGCTGCGCGGCGTCGAGTCCGACGCGGACGCCGGGTTCGTCCAGTCAGCCGCCGCGGCCCTGGACCTGCCGTNNTGGAGCGCGTCGACGTGCCGGAGGCGGCTCGGCGCACCGGCGAGTCCATCGAGGAAACGGCGCGACGCTGTCGCTACGCCTTCTACGAGCGGGTCTGCGCGGGGCCGGCAGCGGCCAGACTTGTGGCGATCGGGCACACCGCCGATGACAACGCGGAGACCGTTCTCCACCGCGTCATCCGGGGCACCGGGTGGCGAGGCATGGCCGGCATCCCCCAGCGCCGGCCGATCCGGGAACGCTCGGCCATCGAAGTGGTTCGTCCGATCCTCCGATTCACCCGCGAGGAACTCCGCGTGTTCCTCGACGGACTGGGCGTGACGTTCCGGCAGGACCGGACCAACGAGTCCACCGAGCCCACGCGGAATCGCATTCGAAACATCGTGCTTCCCCTTCTTCGCGAGCAGTTGAATCCGCAGGTGGATGATGCCCTGCTGCGCCTGGCCCAGCAAGCACGGTGGGTGGATGAGTATCTCAGAGAAACCGTGGACCCGATGTTCGACACGTTACTGATCTCCCGCAATGATCAGGAAATCATCCTGAACGCCGCCTCCATGGCCGCCAAGCCGCGAATCGTGCAGGCGGAGCTCATCCGACGGGCCGTTCGCAGCCTGGGAGTGGGCGAACGCCGCTTCACGCACGCCACGGCGATCGCGATCTCAGCGCTGCTGCGGGAGCGAGCCGGCACGCAGGAACTTCACCTGCCCGACGGCGTCACCGTGATGCGCGTGTACGACCGGCTGATTTTCACCCGACCGGCGGACGAGCCTCGCGAGGAACTCGCGCCGGAGGTCAGGGTCAACGTGCCCGGCCGCACGTTGCTGCCGGTGCGGCAGCTCGAGATGGAATGCCGCATCACGCACCCGAGTGGGCACGCCCTGGAGCAATGGCGGCATGGACCCCATGCGGGGGTCGAAGAGCCCACGGAAGCGGAGGAATGGCTCGACCTGGACGCCGTGCACCTGCCCCTGACGGTCCGAAACCGTCAGGCCGGCGACCGGTTCTGGCCCCTGGGGGCGCCGGGCACGCGCAAGCTGTCCGACTTTCTGATCGACGCCAAGGTTCCCCTGGCGGACCGCGATTCCGTGACCGTGCTCTGCGATCACCTTGGCCCGATCTATGTCATCGGATACCGTATCGACGACCGAGTAAAGCTCACCGCGAGCACCCGGCGCGTGCTGGAGGTCCGCGTGAGATCGCTGGGTCCCAGAGGGTGACCCGCAAAGCGTGTCGCACGTTCCTTCTCCAACCCGAACGACCACCGCAGCGCCGGCCGGCGCCTGCCCCATATGGGTCTGCGCCGTGGTGTTCGTCGCTGCGCTCGGCTGCCGCGCGGGTCTGAACTGCTATACCATGGCTCGCCTGCCCGAGCCGACCGCGCTGACCTTCCCGGATGAACAGCAATACTGGGCGCTGGCCCAATCGCTTCACGAGGGACGGGGCCTGACCGGCGAATTCGGCCATCGGGCCGATCGCATGCCGCTCTACCCGGCGCTGTTGTCATCGGTCGCGGGACTCAGGCACGGCGTCGTCATCGCCCGCGTCGGACAGTGGGTTCTGGGGGCGATCGGAGCGGTGGCCGTCGCCGGACTGGCATGCCGGCTGGCATCGTGGCGCACGGGGATGCTGGCGGGCCTGATCACCGCCTGCGATCCGGGGCTGGTCGGTTCCGCCGGCCTCCTGCTGACCGAAACGCTCTTCGTCACGCTGGTCGCATGGTGGTGGCTCGTCGGCTGGCCGCTGGACCGGCGCGGCAGCGTCGGCCGCTGGCTGGCCGTGGGCGTTCTCGCCGCCGCCGCCGTCTACGCGCGGCCGAGCCAGCTGATTCTGGTGCCGCTCTGGAGTGCCTGGATCTGGGGACGACGGCGTTTCGCCCGGCGGGCGGCGGCAGGCCCGGTCTTCGTGGTCGCATTCGTCGTGTTGTCGCTGGTGCCGTGGGGATACCGGAACCTGAAAGTGACCGGCCACTGGTGCTGGCTGACCACCCGCGCGGGGATCAGCCTCTACGACGGCGTTCGCCCGGGCGCGACGGGCGCGAGCGACCTGGGTGACGTGAAGGACAGCCCGGCCGTCCGTGGCCTGAACGAGCACGCCTGGGACCGCTTCTTCTCCGACGCCGCCTGGCAGGCCATGCGGGATGATCCGGGGCGAATCATTCGGCTGGGTGTGGTGAAGCTGGCCCGGACCTGGAGTCCGTTTCTCCACGCGGATGAACTGGGCGCCCCGATCGTTCGATACGCGTTTGCCGCGTGGTCGCTCCTGTTCTACAGTGCTATCGGGCTGGGGCTTTGGACCCGCAGGAAGCACGTGGGCGAATGGACGGGGCTGCTGCTCCCCGCGATCCTGATCTGCGTGCTCCACTTTTTCTACGTCGGGAGCGTGCGCTATCGCCTGGGTGCGATTCCCGCTCTGTCCCTACTGGCTGCCTTCGGCGTGCTGTGGGCGACGAGGCGTCTATTCGGCAGAGGAGACGATGGTCAGCCGGCTACACAACCTGCCTGACGGCGCGGGGGACAGCACCATCGCGCGGCTGGCGCCGCCGGCCAACCCCGCCCGCCTGCCGCTCACGTCGCGCAGCCTTCACTATGGCCGGGTCCGCCGCGGCGGAACGTTCCTGGCCCTGCTCATCCTTGCCGTGGGCGCCATCGGCTATCGCCACCTGACGCATGCGCCGCGAATCCGGGCGCAGGCAGAGAACTACCTGGCTCAGTTCGTCTCCGGCCGGGTGCAGGTGGACGCCGCAGAGTTCTCGTTCTTTCGCGGCATTCTTTTGATCGGGGTGTCCGTGAGCGAGCCGCTCGGCCACTCCGACGCATCGAACCCGGAACGCCCTCCCCTGGTCTTCCATTGCGATCAACTGCTGCTCAAGCACAATCCGCTCCAGATGCTGCTCGGGCGGCTGCGGGTCGATGAGATCGTAGCGGTTCGACCAGCCTGCACGATCACCCAGACCGTCGAGTCGGGACGCCTGAACATCGAGGGGCTGTTCCTGCCTCCGGCCAAATCCAAGCCCGGCGGACCGATGCAGCTGCCCGTCGTACGTCTCAAGGACGCGTCGTTCCAGGTTGTTCGCCGACGGGCAAGCCAGATCCGATCCGTCGAAACCCTTCGCGTGCAGTTGCTGGGCGAGCCGGATGGGGAAACGCCGTCGCTGTATCGCGTCGCGTGGAACGGCGGCGGCGAACATCCATCCAGCGGCGTCACCCTGGTGGACCTCCGGACGCTCGCTCTGGTTGACGCAGGGGGCGGCATTCCGTGGATCGCCCTGGAGGCGGCCATGGTCACGCTGGCCCCGCACGTTCCCGGAGCGGTTGCGTATTGCGATATGCTGGGGCTCACGGGGGAGGTCCGCGCGCAGCACTACAAACTGTCGGCCGGCGTGCCCCCGGGCGGGAAGATGGGAACCATCCAACTGCGTAACGGGGCGATGTCCATCCCCGTCGACGCCGAGGAACGGTCCCTCCCGATCGACCAGCGATTCCTTCGTTTCCAGAACGTGGAGGGATCGCTCGACTTCTTCGCCGGACGCGTGGCCGGTTCGCTCGTGGCTTCCCTCGGCGAAAGCCCGGTTAGAATCGACGTGGAACTCAGCGGCCCGGCCGAACAAGGCGGACTGGCGAACGTCGGCTTTGACATCACGTTTTCCGGCACAGACCTGACGCTGCCCCGCAACGATTCCATTGAGGCGCCCGCAGAGGCCCGCTTCGTCCAACGCTGGCAGAAGATCCGCGATCTGTACCGTGACTTCGACCCGCGCGGGCGGGTCTCACTGGAGTTCTCCGTCTGTAAAAGCCCGGGCGAGGATGAGCCTGTCCAGGTCCGGTACGGACGGCTGAACGCCCTCGGTTGTGACGCCGCCTATCGATTCTTCCCGTATCGCGTCAGCAAGATCACCGGGATGGTGGAGCTTTCGCCCGAGGGGGTCTTCCTCCGGGACCTCAGCGGCAACCACGCCGGCGCGCCGATCACCGTCAAGGGCTGGATCAGCGAGCCGCGCTGGCACGCCGCGGTAAAACTCGACATGACGGGCGAGGGAGTCCCCCTGGACGCCGACCTCCACGACGCCATGAACCCCCGATACCAGGCGATCTGGGACCGGTTCGCTCTGGGAGGTGCCGCGGACATCACGGTACATATGGAACGTCAGGAAGGCGTTCCCGGACACACCGAGCCCTGGTCCACCACCATCGCCGCTGAGCTTCGCGACGCCGACGTGTGCTTTACCGGCTTTCCGTATCCCATCCGCCAGGTCACGGGCCGGGTGGACGTGGTTCCCCAGGGCATCCGCGTCACCGCGCTGAAAGGCCGCGCGGGTTCGGGCAGCGTCAGCGCCGACGGTTTCGCTCACATGCCCGGCGGCACGCTGGAAGACCTTCACCTGACCCTGGAGGCCCGGCAGACGGCATTTGACGAATCACTGCTGGCCGCGCTGACGCCCCAGGCCCGAAGCCTGGTCGAATCGCTGAATCCCAAGGGAACCTTCGATCTCTCGGGCCGCATCGGCTTCTGTCCGGAGGCGCGCCGCATTGATTATGATCTGGAAGCGCGCGTGCACGATGCAGCCGCGAACTATCGGGACGTGCCGGTCCCCCTGACTGATCTGACCGGCAGTATTCACCTGAAGCCGAACCGGATCCAGATCAATGAGCTGACCGGCCGGTACGGCTCCACCACGGTATCCGTCGCCGGCACACATGAATCCGGTGACGATGCATCTCAGACCAGCCTCACGATTCGGTGCCGCGATCTCGCGATGGACGACGCTCTCAAGGCAAAACTGCCCGCGCAGGTCGCCGAGAGCCTGAAGAGTCTGGACATCCGCGGCGTCGTTCACACTTCCACGCTTCTGGAACGCTCCACCAAGGAGGATCAAGTGACCTCCTGGCAGCGAACTGACGTGGAGTTGCCGGGCGTCGACCTGTGCCACGCCGCCTTCCCCTTCTGGCTCACCGAAGTCACCGGCCGCGTGGTGGCCGCCGGGAACCGGCTCACGCTCGAGAGTCTGACCGCCCGGCACAACGACACCGTGTTGTCGCTTCGGGGCGAGTTCGTCCGGGAGGGCAACCGCACGACGGGCTCCGCATCCCTCTGCGCCGACGACCTGGCGCTCGACGAGGACCTCCGGCAGGCGGTCCCCTGGCGGTTGCGAAAACTCTGGAATGACGTTCGGCCGACGGGCACCGTGGACGTCGACATTCCCGACATCCGGTACGACCGAATCGACCTCTCGCCCCCCCGCTGGAGCCTCGACGGGACCGTGCAGTTGCACGACGTCGGGCTGGAGGTCGGCGCGGTTGTCACAGACGCTGTCGGACGGCTCCGCGGCCGGGCAGACTGGCAATCCGGGAACGCCGCACCGGACTTCACGGGCGAACTCGAACTGCAGACCGTGGCCGTTCAGGACCGCGTGCTGAACGACGTGACCGGGCGATTGGGGTACGACGCGAACACCGGCAGCATGTCCCTGCCCGATCTGCGCGGTCGAACGTACGGGGGTAGCGCCACGGGCACAGTCGAGACCTTGCGAGAGGACGCGGGCACCACCTATAACGCCACCGCGCTGCTGGTGGATGTCGCGCTGTCGGACTTCCTGTCCGCNNCCGCCGGACGCCCGCCGGACGCTCCGGTGCTGGACGCCGCAGGCATTCTGAATGCCCGCCTGTACTTGTCCGGCACCACGGGTGAATTGGAGTCCCGGCGCTGTGGCGGCCGGGTGCACGTGCAGAATGGGCGGTTCTTCCGAATGCCCTTGCTGCACGCCATTGCCCAGGTTCTTGGGCTTCGTGACTTTGACGACAGCGCATTCCACGATCTGTCCGCCGAATTCTTCCTGCAGGGCTCGCGCATGCAGATCAAGGACTTCATCCTCCAGGGCAACTCCCTGGCGATGATGGGCTCCGGATCGCTTGAAACACCGGACAAAACGATCGACCTGACGCTGATCAGCACGGGGCCGCACGCCTGGGGACGCGTTCCCGTGCTCAGTGAGCTGCTCGAAGGAACATCGCGCGAATTGATGGAGGTACGGGTACGTGGTCCGCTTGGACAGCCNNCCGCCCCCTCGATCCACACCCCTGACGAAAGTGACATAAAGTAATACCTGGACGGAGGGTGCGCGTGAGAGCCAGTCCGCCGCGCTGACGACCGATCAGAGCGCGTTCGCGTTTTGTCGTGCGGTGTCGTGAAGTCACGTGCGGATAACCGATAAGCAGAGAGACCGGGGAATCGGCCCGGACGGAGCGCCGCTTGCGGTTACGGCGTGCGATCCAGGCCGCGGAACCCCCAGCCTTCGGCGTGCAAGGGACTTACGCCCCACCCGTTGCGACACGGGGGCGGCTCGGGTAGCCTACGCCCCTGGCATGGCAGGCAGGAGCCCGGCCAGTAGTACCGGAAGGCCTGGCCTGCCAGTGTGAGGAGTACACTCATGGCCGATGAGGACGTAACGGTCGATACGCAGGACGAGCAACGCGAGACCGAGGACCAGGAGCTGTCAGACGAGGAGCGCGCCCTGGAGGAGTTGAAGCAGGCGGTCGAAGTGGCGTCCGAGGAGATCGGAACGCTGCGTCGGCGTCTGACCATTACGGTGCCCCGCTCGATCATAGACGACCGGATGAAAGACCAGTTGGACGAGGTCCGGCGGGAACAGACAGTTCCCGGTTTTCGCCGGGGCCGGGCTCCGCTGCGGCTGGTGGAGAAGCGGTTCGGCCGGGAGATCGGAACGGAGCTGTCGTCGCGGATGGTGCTCAGCTCGTACGTCGCCGTCACCGAGCGGGACAACATCAAGACGGTGGGCGATCCGATGCTGCTGGTCACGGTGCCGCCGGAGAAGGGGCATCCGGGCGAGCCGTCGGAGCGGCTCCTGCCTCCCCAGGAGGCGCTGGAGCACATCCGTCTGCCCGGCGACGGGCCCCTGGTGTACCGCTGCGAGGTGGACGTGCAGCCGGAGTTTGAGCTGCCGCCGCTGGAAGGTATTGCGCTGAAACGACCGGACGTCCGGATTACGGACGAGGACGTGGATAAGGAGCTCCGGCGGCTGCTCATGATCCGCGGGCACTACGCCCCGGTGGAGGAGGGCCAGGCGGTCCAGGAGGACGACCTGCTGGTCGTGGACCTGAGGATCACGGCGGGCGACCAGACGATCAAGACGGAGGACAACGCGCAGCTTGCCGCCCGCGACATGGTGTACGACGGCATTCCGCTGACGGGGTTGGGCCGGGCCGCCGTCGGCAAGAGGGCGGGCGTTACCGTCACGCTGGATGCGAAGATCCCCGAGGAATACGCCGAACCGGAACTGCGGAACCGGGCGGCCCGGGTCGAAATCGTCATTCACGATGTGAAACGGCTGGTGGTTCCCGAGCTGGATGAGGCGTTCGTGCAGAGCGTCGGCTGCGAGTCGGAGGAAGAACTGCGCGGGCTGCTCCAGAACCAGATGGAGGCGTACCTGGACAATACCATCCACCGCGGGCTGCGGACGCAGGTGGACCAGTATCTGCTGGGACACACGAAGCTCGACATTCCCTCCGGCATTTCGTCGCGGCTCACGGAGCGGGCGGTGGTCAGCCGCATGATCGAGAAGATGCAGCAGGGCGTCTCGCAGGCGGAAATCGCCAAGGAAATGGACGCCATGCGGACCAGCGCCGCCGAGGAAACCACCGACGAACTGAAGCTCGCGTTTATCTACGAGAAGATCGGCGAGGAACGCGACATCGTCGTCTCGGAGGAAGAGATCAACGGTGTCATCAACGAGATCGCCCGCCGTCAGAACATGCGGTTTGACCGGGTGCGCGACGAGCTCGCCCGGGCCGACCGACTGAACACCCTGCACGTCAATCTGCGCAACGACAAGATCCGTGACCTGCTCATCGAGCAGGCGAATATCTCCGAGGTATCGGCCGAGGACAAGCCGTCTGACAAACCCGGGAAAGGCGGCCGGAAGTCGAAGAAGACAAAGTAGAAACGGAACCCCCGCGTGCGGCCGCCCGGCGCATCGGGCGGCCGAATGAGGACAGAGGAAACACCCCGATGCATGAGATCATCCGTCCCGACATTCCGATCACCCAGCAGTTCTCCCGGCGCGATCGCGACCATCGCGAGACCCTCGGGGAACGCCTGCTGGAAAACCGGATTCTGTTTCTGTCCGGCGTGATCAACGAATACGTCGCCAGCGAGGCGATCATGGCCCTGCTGTACCTTCAGTCCATCAAGAAGGACCAGGACGTCAACCTCTACATCAACTCGCCCGGCGGCGTCGTGGACCAGACGCTGGCGATCTACGACACGATTCAGTTCATGGGCTGCGACGTGGCGACGTACTGCATCGGGCAGGCGGCCAGCGGGGCCGCCCTGCTGCTGATGGCCGGCACCAAGGGCAAGCGATACATTCTGCCCAATGCCAAGGTCATGCTCCACCAACCCAGCGGCGGCATCACGGGCCAGGCGGAGGACATCCGCATCCAGGCCGAGGAGATCCTCAAGGACAAGAAGCGGCTGAACCAGATCATCGCCCTGCACACCGGCCAGTCCCCGGAGAAGATCGAGGAAGAAACCGAACGCGATCGGTACATGACGGCGGAGCAGGCCCTGGAATACGGCGTGGTCGACGAGATTCTCAAGGTCGACAAGTCGGACAAGGACAAGAAGAAGAAGTAGCCCGGGCCCGGCCTCTCACGAATGCGCGCGGCCACGCCCGGCCGCTCGCAACGGCGGCCCCCTACGGAGACGAACACACTCATGGCGACCCAGATGCAGATTCCCTTCGTGATTGAGAC
>MTKZ01010688.1_pt1 | contig 18502 bp, 13 predicted proteins | sample 1042781 | NCBI WGS metagenome assembly MTKZ01 (sample SAMN06212207, study PRJNA360539) | anaerobic digester metagenome | biome: Wastewater treatment plant; material: sludge; isolation source: anaerobic digester fed with sludge from wastewater treatment plant | place: Denmark: WWTP Viborg ... | reverse complement strand
GACAGGGAGCAGCAGTTCGCCTCGGCGCTGCGCGAGGCGCTGCAGGGGTTCCCGGCGCGCGCGGCGTCCAAGTACGCCCTGCATCTGTGCGGAATGCCCGAAACCCGCGTCCGGCCGCCCGAGGTCGAGCTGACACCCGAACAGAAAGCGCGGCTAACCGCCCGGCTTTGCGGCTGAGGCGATCTTCCGCCTGACGTCATCCAGCAGATCCGCCGCCTGTTCGTCCAGTTCGGGGTCCAGTGCGCCGGCCGCTTCCAGCACCGGCCGCATCTCCTTTATGGACTCCTCGCGGCGCTGCAGCAGGTCAGCGGCCTTCCGCCACTCCTCAACGGCCCGCCCGCGCTCGCGCCGCGCTTCCAGGTCGTCGCCAATCGCGGCGTGAGCCCAGGCGTAGGTGACGTCCACAATCTGCGGAATCGCCCGAACCTGCCCGTAGGGTCCATCCTCTACGCGCGTCATCTCCCGCCAAAGCGCCAGCGCTTCCTTCTTGCGTCCCAGCGATTCCAGCAGGCGCGCCTCGTCGAGCAGCAGGCGTGGCGACAGCGGGTCGAGTTTGCGGGCTTCCCCGTACTGCTTCAGAGCCTCTTCGGGCTGGCCTTTCTGCAGCAGAAGGTCCGCGAGAGACGTGGGAATCTTCGGGTTCGTCGGCTCGAGCTTTTGAATGCGGGCGAACTCGCGCAGGGTTGATTCGCTGACAGTGCCCTCCTCGCTGACCGCGCCGTACTCGGCGATTCTCTGCCGGGCGCGTACGTTCCACGGGGCCTTGCGCGCCGATTCGGCCCACTGCTCCCCCGCCGCCAGCCAGTCGCCCGTCCGCTCATACTCCTCCGCTCTCGTCTGATGAGTCAGCGACAGCAGGCACATTTCGGCCAGAACCAGCGCGGCCGTCCCAACAGCCGCCAGCGACCATCCCGCCGCCGCGCCCGAACGCCGGCCGTGCTTCGGGCCATCGCCGGTGAGGCAAGCGGCGAGCAGCCCTGTCACAGCCGCAACCGACAGCAGAATCGGCAGGCACCACCAGTCCGAATCGAACAGCCCCCGCGCCGCCGTTGCCGCCGATGCGCCAAGAGCCGCCGAAACATACGCCGCGCTCTCGCGAGCAGCGCTTCGCCTGGCCAGCCGCACCGCCGAGGCGGTGGCAATCGCAAACCACGCCGCGAACCCGAGCACGGCGGCGGGGATGCCGCTCTCCGCGGCCGCCTGCAGATAGTTCGAGTGCGCCAGCCGGGTGTAGCCCGCGACGGCGTAGCGCTGCATCGCCACCTCGTACGATCCCGGCCCGAAGCCCGTCCACGGCCGCGCCGCGGCCATGCGCGCGGTCGCGGCCCAGGTGTACTTCCTGAACGCGAAGCTGTGACCCTCGCCCTGCGGCGACGCCACGCGCTCTCCCGTCGGGCGCCCCACGACGGCTGCAATCGCGACTGCCGCGAGAAGCGTCAGAGCGATCCTGCGCCAGCCCTGAGCGCCGCAGCCTCTGCCCAGAAGAAGCGCCGCCGCGAACACCGCCACCCCCAGCGCTCCCGCCAGCACGCCCGCCCGCGCGCCGGTGAGGCTCAGAGCTACGATCTGCAGCACTGCCGCGAAGCCCAGACCGAGAGCGGCGCCGCGCTCTTTCACCGTAACCAGAAGCGCCAGCGTCGCCGGAATCGAGAACGCGAGGAACCCCGAAAGAAAGCCGGGGTTGAAAAACGTCGAAAAGACGCGCCACGCCGTGTCGCCCGCGCGAGCGTGAACGGCGTACTCGTTCGCCCCGGCGGCCGACACACCCAGCCCCGCAATGGCCAGCGCCGCGCACACGACCGGCCCCGCCTCCCTGCGGGAGGTCAGCACCGCCCCGAAAACAACCCCTGCGCTTACGAGGCTAAGCCCCCGGAAGATGCTCCGTCCAGCGCTCACCGTGAAGAAGAAACTGACGAGCGTCAGAAGCGCGGCGGCGGCGATCAGGCTTATCCACCACGCCCGCGGCAGTTCCGCTCGCCCGCGCACCAGCCCCCAAGCAAGCGGCGCAAGCACCGCCAGCACAACCAGAAGATGTATCCCCATCTCCGAAGCGGGCTGCATGCGCGCCGACACAAAAGCCGCCAGCGCGATGGTCGCCGCGGAGCCCCACAGCGGCAGGGCGTCCATAATCGCCCTGGTTGCCGGAGCGTTCCGCCCTATCTGCGAAGCCCGAGCCATTTTGCCATCTTGTTTCTCGTGATGAAGTACGATGCCCGCACGAACAGACCGGCAGGCACGATGATCTGCTGAAGCACGCCCGCGTCCGCGAGATAGTGCTTGCGGAAGAAGAGGTACATGCTCCGGTGGTGATGGTAGATCATCCGGTTCGGGGCCAGGTCGCTTGCCCGCGCCTTCTTGTGCTTTATCTCCGACTCCGCGCAGAACAGCACCGTCCAGCCCGCCTTGCGCGCGCGCCAGCAGATGTCCACGTCCTCGACGTACATGTAGTAGTCTTCGTCCAGGCCGGTCAGGTCCTTCAGCGCTTCCCTGCGGATGAGCATGGCCGCGCCGCTCACCCAGTCCACTTCGCGCGTGTCATGATGGTCCCAGTCGCTCTGGAGATACTCCCGCGTGTAGCGGTTCCTGGGGAACAGCCGCCCCAGAATGCTGTTGCGGAAGAAGCCCGCCGCAAGGGTGGGGAAGCTGCGTGCGGAGTATTGCACGCTGCCGTCCGGGTTCAGAATCCTCGGCCCCAGAATGCCCGCCTCCGGCCTGCTGTGGGCGCAGGCGACGAGATCGGGCAGCGAGCGCTCGCCGATGATGGTGTCGGGGTTCAGCAGCAGTATGTAGCGTCCGCGGGCCACGGAGATCGCTTTGTTGTGCCCGCGCCCGAATCCCAGGTTGCGCTCCTGCGCCAGAAGCCGCACAACCGGAAACTGGGCGCGGGTGTCCTCAACCGACCCATCGCCCGACGCGTTGTCCACCACGATCACCTCGCACGTCAGGCCGTTCACCGCGAAGCTGCTGCCCTCCGGCTGCCGCCGGGCTTCCGGCGGAACGAACGACCCCAGACACTCCAGCAGATCTTCGCGCGTATGCCAGTTGACAATGGACACGCTGATGTCCACGCCGTGCCCGTTCGCTTCCGTCATCCGCGCTTTGCCATCGCTGTTCGCCACATGCAGTTTGTCCACGATATCGCCGAGGCGAGCCAGAGCCCCGGAGCGAAGCAGCGTCCTTTCCAGTGTTTTGCGTAAAACCGCATCAGACCATCGTGAGAATGCCGGAAGATCGCCGCTCCGCCTTTCTTCGTTCCCTGCCCCCCCACGTGCCACACCCGCGCTTCGGCCACAAACCAGATTTCGTATCCCGCCTCCTTTGCCCTCCACGCCCAGTCCACATCGTTGAAGAGAATCGGGAACTGCTCGTCCATGAAGCCGATGTCCTCGATCACCCGGCGCGGAATCGCCCAGCAGGTCGCCATGGGCTGGTCCACCTGCCGCGTGTGCAGGTGATCGAACCAGGTCATTCTGTAAGAACCGATGACCTTGCTTCGGGGGAACACCCTGTGCAGCCGCGTTGCCGTGAAGAAGATGCCCGCCGGCCACGGGAACGAGCGGCAGGAGTCCTGCACCGAGCCGTCCGGGAACAGGAGCTGCGCGGATGCGATGGCCGCCTTCGGGTGCGACTGCAGAAACCGAACGAGCGTCTCCAGCGCCCCGTCTGTTACCTCCGTGTCCGGGTTCAGCAGAAGGATGTGCTCGCCTGTGGAATGCTCGAGCGCCAGGTTGTTGCCCCGCGCGAACCCGAGATTCCTGGTCTGGGGCAGGAACTTCACGGAGGGGAAGTCGCGCTCGAACCGGGCAAGCTCGAAGTCGTCGCTTGCGTTGTCCACGACGATGACCTCGTGCTCGCCCGCGGGTGGGAACTGCCCAAGCGATTCCAGCAGCCGCCGCAGAAGGGCCGATGTCCGCCAGTTAACGATCAGGACCGATGAGCGCATCCGCAAGCTCTTTCAGTGTCCGGAACACGGCGTCCGGTTCGTATGCATCGAAGTAGTCGTGCGGCCTGCCGGCCAGAATGCCCGCCGCAAACGCTCCCGCCGCCTTCCCCGCCTGAACGTCCATCCTGTGATCCCCGGCCATCATCGCTTGTTTCGGCCCTACGCGCATCAACTCGAGCGCCGCCCGGATGTGCAGCGGATCGGGCTTGCACCGCGTCACGTCTTCGCGCGTGAGGCACACTTCGAATACGGGCGGCAGGAGCGCCGCCAGATGTTCGGCCGCCGCCCGGCAGTTGCGCGTAACGATACCCAGCCTCAACCCGTCTGCGTGCAGGCGCCCGACGGCGTCCTCGGCGCCCGGCATCGGCCTTGCCTCGGAGATGTGTCGCAGCTCGAACTCCTCGAGCGTCCTCCACGCCTCCTCGCGATAGGCCTCGCGCTCGCTCTGCGGAAGACGCGCCGCGGTTTGCTCCACAATCGCCAGAATATCCAGTCCGGAAAGATCCGCCGCCTCCAGACCGCGGCCGCGCGCCTGCGCGAGCATCGCGCCCTTCATCGCGCTGAAGTCAATCCGCGTCTCGGCGAGCGTCCCGTCCAGGTCGAACAGAACCGCCGAGATGCCTCGGAGCCGGGCTTTGTTGGTGGAGGACACGTCTGAGATGATACCGGCAAGCACCGCCGCCGTCAATTTCGTGCTTTCTCACGCTGTATGCTTTGCGTTTTCGCGGGGGTTGCTGTAATATGGCGGCGGAGCGGACGCGCGTGAACCTCTGAGGCCGCCGCTTCGTCTAATACCCGGAACACACCGTATGAAGTTTTACAGGTTTTTGCTGCTGGGCCTCGCGCTGCTGACAACGGCGGCCGCGGCCGACAACTGGACTCTACCGCGCCAGAACACCGAGTTGACGAACGCGACGACGGAGGCGGCTGTTCTGCCGCTGTCGCTCGCCTGGCAATACATAGCCACGGCCTCGCCGGGCAACCGGTCGCAGCCCGTGGTGATTGGCGACACGGTCTTCTTCGCCAATGGCGACCGCATCATGGCGCTGGACACAGTGTACGGCGCTCCCAGATGGTTCTATCCCAGCGATGGCCCGCTCGCGGCGAAGGTGACAACGAGTCTCGCCGCGTACGACGGGCACGTCTACTTCGGGGCCAACGACGGCAACATCTATTGCATTTCGGCGAGCACGGGCGACAACCTGTGGGCGTACAACACGCTCGGGCAGGTGCGCTCTTCGCCGGTCATTGCCGAGGTCGGCGGCGAGGCGATTCTCTTCGCGGGGTCCGACAACAACGCCCTGCATTCCGTGAGAGCCGATACGGGCGAGCCGATCTGGCCAGGCGGCTTCCGCACGGGCGATGACGTCGCGTCCGAGCCCGCCATTGATGCCTCGGGCGCCTGGATCTACTTCATTTCGCGCGATACCCGCCTCTATGCCGCCAACGCGCAGAACGGAAAGTTCCGCTGGGCGTTCCGCATGAGCTTCCCCACGCTGAACGTCGTGCCCGTGCTTGGAAGGGATGTCGTGTATCTCGCCGGCGGCAACCAGATGTCCTCGCTCGGCGCGCGCAGCGGCGTGCGCAAGTGGACTCTCACGTTCCCGGCCGAATTCTCCGCCCCTCCCGCGCTGGCCGATCAGATCCTGTTTACGCCGCTGCGCAATTCCAGGGTTTATGCCATAACCGCGCGCGGGAAGGTCAAATGGGAGAAGCCCGCCGATACCGTTACGCCCGCGCGGTCGGGCCCGCTCGTGGCGGGCAAGGTTCTGTTTGTGGGCGGTGAGCGCGGAGTGGTGTCGGCTTTCGATATCGAGACGGGCAAACTCCTGTGGCGCTACGTCGTTCAGCCTCAGCAGACCACCGCCGCGAAGCCAGCCTCCACCAGCGTCCTCGTGTCGCCGGTGTATGCCAACGGGATGCTCTACGTTCTGACCGAAGACGGCGTGCTGTCGGCGTTCCGGGCCGACGCCGCCGACAACGCCGCTCCTCAGATCAACACCCTCAGCCCCGCACCGGGCGGGGTCATATCCGGCGGGCCGCCCGTGAACATCTCGGCGATTATCACGGACATGGGCTCGGGTATTGACCCGGACAGCGTTGTGCTCACCCTCGATGGCGGGGCGGTTGAACACACGTTCAGCGTTCCCGACGGCAAGGTAACTTACAGCACCCCCGTAACCGAAACCCAGGTCCCTCTCAAGAATGGCCGCCACCAGATCGCAGTCAACGCCAGAGACTGGAAGGGCAATGCGCTCGACTACTCCTGGTCGTTCACGGTGGACAACTCTCTGCCCAAGCCGAGAATCAAGGCTCAGACAACCCCCGGCCTGGTCTCGGGCACCTCCAGCCGCCGCACCAGAAGCACCCGCGACCGGAACGAAACGGACAGCCGGAGCAATGCACAGCCGGGTCAGTCGCGGGAGCAGCAGTCGCGTGACGTGCCAAGATTTGAAGATGGCCCACCCGCGCCTCCTCCCCCTCCTCCCGGTGGAGGCCCCGGGGGCGGCGGTATGATGATGCCGGAACCCCCGTCATTCTAGGAAGTCAGTTTATACGCAGTGTACAGTGAACAAGACCCCGAGCAATTGCTCGCGGCCCTCGCGCTGTCTAGCGCGGAACTCTCCCCGAAAGCCTGGAACCGCCTGCTCGAGCAGTTCGGGGACCACGCCGGGATTCTGGCCGCCTCTGACTCTGACCTCGCAGCGCTGAGGAACATCTCGGAGCAGGTTCGCGCCAGGGTTGTTTCGGCGCGCGGCAAGGTTCAGGACATGAACAGCGCCTTGGAGAGGCTCGAGAAACTGGGTGTCTCCGTCGCTTTCCGGGACGAGCCCGGTTATCCCACTCTTCTGCGGCAGATTGCCGACCCGCCGCCTCTCCTGTATGTGCGCGGAAAGCTCCAGGAAGACGATCGCTTCGGTGTTGCTATTGTCGGGTCGCGCAACCCGAGGCCGTACGGGCTGACCATGGCCCGGCGGCTGGCCACGGACCTGTCCCGGGCGGGGCTCACCATCGTGAGCGGCGGCGCGCGCGGCGTGGATGGCGCCGCCCACGAAGCCGTCTTGCGCGCGCAGGGCCGCACGATAGCCGTGCTCGGATGTGGTATAGACATCTGCTATCCGTCCGAGCACAAAGAGCTGTTCGAGCGTATCGCGGCCGCCGGCGCGGTCATTTCCGAGTTCCCCGTGGGCGCCGCGCCCGAGACCTGGCGCTTTCCCCGCCGCAACCGCATCATCAGCGGAGTCTCAAGGGGGGTCATCGTCTGCGACGCGGCCGAGGACTCGGGGGCGCTCATTACGGCTACCTGCGCCGCCGAGCAGAACCGCGATGTTTTCGCCGTGCCCGGCAATGTTGACTCCGACCACAACCGCGGCACCCACAAGCTGCTCAAAGAAGGGGCGAAGCTCGTCGAGGGCGCTGAAGATGTCCTTGCAGAGTACGGTCTCGACGCGCGGACGGGGGGCGACGGGCGCGCCGCCGAGCTTCCGCCCGTCGAGGTCTCCGCCGAAGAGCGCAAGATCCTCGAAATGCTCGATCTCGAGCCCATGCCGCTCGACACCGTTATCGAGAACGCGAACATGCCCGCGAGCGAAGTCGCCGCGCTTCTCACGTTTCTCGAAATGAAACGGCTGGTAAAGCGCGTGGCCGGTCCCGCGTACGTCCGCGTCCTGCGTTAGCCGGACGGCAGACCGCTACTCAGCAATAGAAACGCCCTCGGGGTTCGCAAGCAGAAGCGGATATCGCTCGCCCCCGGCCATGGTGCAGGAGATCACCCCCCCCGACCACGGCGAAGTTGCCCGTCTGCGGCAATGGGCAGGATTCGGCCTTCCGGCGGAGAAGAAGCAGTTATCATGAAGAAACCAGCGCTCATCGTCATCGTTGCCATCCTTGCGTTTGCGGCCGCTGCCGCGGGAGTCGTCTCCACCGTCTGGATGGGCAGGCAGCCGGACGGTAAGTTCATCGTTTCTTCGGGGCAGACCGTTGACCCCGGCACGGTCGCATTCGACGGTCGGCCGATGGACCTCGCGCTGCATCCGGATGGCGAGTTCTTCGCCGTCCTGAACCAGCGCAGCGTCTTTCTGGCGACGCCTGAGGGCGTCATCAAGGGCTCGGACGCAGAGCTTGACGGCGGGTCGTCCTATCGCGGCTGCCTCTGGTCGCCCGACGGGTCGCGGCTCTTCGTGAGCGGCTCGAAGGGCAGCGTGGAGTACTTTGGGCTCGACGGCCGCAAACTCGTGCGCGCGGGCCAGATCAAACTGCACCCCGACCGCAACCCCGTGCCGGGCGGAATGGCCATCACCAGGGACGGCAAGCGGCTCTTTGTCGCCTGCGCGAACCTTGGCGCCGTGGTCGAGGTCAATCTCGCATCCAACGAACGCGTCCGCCAGTGGAAGGCGCAGGTCATCCCGTTCGAAGTCAAGCTCAGCGAGGACGAGAAGAAGCTCATCGTCAGCAACTGGGCGGGGCGGACGCCGGAGAAGGACGAGGAGACCGCCGAAAGCGGGGGCGAGGACATACTCGTTGACAGGCGCGGCGTATCGGCGTCGGGGACGGTCAGCATCATTGACATGTCCGATGGTTCGCGCAGAGACGTCGCCGTTGGGCTGCATCCCGCCGGAATCGCCGTCGAGGGCGACACCGCGTGGGTGGCGAACGCGGGCAGCGACTCGATCTCGGAGATCAGCATTCGGGAGGCGAAGGTCCGGCGCACCATTCCCATCCGCTGGGAAGGCCGCGGGCTCTTCGGGAGCATGCCGAACACGCTTGCCGTGCACGGAAACCGCCTCTATGCGGCCAACGGCGGCGACAACGCGCTGTGCGAAGTGGACCTTGCCAGAGGCGAGACGGCGGGGTTTCGCCCGGCCGGCTACTTCCCCGTCGGCGTCGTGCTTTCAAAGGACGGGAAGACCGCCTGCGTCGTCAACACGAAGGGCAACGGCTCGGTGCGCGAGACCCTGCAGGGCCGCCCGGGCAACGCCCACAACTTCCAGGGCACAGTCTCGGTCATTGACCTCACCACCGATCTCAACAGAGCTACCTCGCGCGTCGCCGATCTCAACAACTGGCGCAGGGCAAAAGACGTCCTGAACCCGAATCTGCCGGTGTACAAAGGCGAGATCAAGCACGTCCTCTACATCATCAAGGAGAACCGTACCTACGACAGCATCTACGGCGATATGCCCGAGGGCAACGGCGCGCCGGAGTTGTGCGGTCTCGGCGAGCGCATCACCCCCAACCACCACGCGCTGGCGCGCGAGTTCACGCTGTTCGACAACGCATACTGCAGCGGAACGAATAGCGCCGAGGGGCATCAGTGGGCCCTCGAGGGTATCGCCAACGACTACATCGAGCGCTTCTACGGCGGTTACACGCGCAGCTACCCGTACGAGGGCTCGGACGCGATGGCGTATTCGAGCGGAGGGTTCATCTGGAACGCCGCCACTGCAAAGAAGAAGACCGTGCGGGTGTACGGCGAGTTCTGCGCCACGAGCCAGGTGAGGTTCAACACCCGGCCGAAGGACTGGCTCGAGGCGTGGAAGGACCGCGCCAGCGGCGCGAACCGCATCAAGGTGACAGCGGGCACGAACATCAACTCGCTGCGCCCGCATATTCACCCGAACGTCATCTGCTGGCCGCTGCTTATGAGCGATCAGTGGCGCGCCGACCGGTTCATCGAGGACTACAAGGACCTCAGCCGCAAGGGCAAAGTCCCGAACCTGATGCTCATCACCCTCCCGTGCGATCATACCGAAGGAACGCGTCCGGGATACCCGAAGCCGGCTTCCATGGTTGCCGATAACGACCTTGCGCTCGGCCGCATCGTGGACGTCGTCTCCAAGAGCCCCGAGTGGAAGAACACCTGCATCTTCGTGATGGAGGACGACGCGCAGGCGGGCGTGGATCATGTGGACGGGCACCGGACGGTCTGCCTGGCCATCAGCCCGTACACGCGCAGGGGTTTCGTGGACTCGACGATGTACACGCAGGTCTCGATTCTGCGCTCCATCGAGCTGATGCTCGGGCTCGACCCCATGAACAAGCTCGACGCGACGGCAATCCCGTTCAACGCCTGCTTCCAGAATCAGCCCGACCCGCGCCCCTACAACTACCGGCGCAACCTGGTGAAGCTCGACGACATGAACCCGCCTCTGCAGGCGCTCGAGGGCAAGGAGCTGTACTGGGCGAAGAAGTCGCTCGCTCTCGACTTCAGCGATGTGGATTCCGCCGACTGGTACTGGCTCAACCGCATCGTCTGGCACAGCCTGCACGGCGTTGATACCCCGTATCCGGTGATGTAGCACGAGCGCCGAATCCGGGCGCCGTCCCGGCCTCGCCTGTTTGCGCAAGACTGGCCGCCGTGTGCTATACTGAGGCTGGGTGTGTGCCCGCGGGATGTCGCCGCGGCGTTTGCCCGCTGGAACGCGGGAGAGGAGACTCCGATGAAGTTTCTCGTGCTTTGGGCCGCGCTGATTGCGGCCGCCATAACGTCCTATGCGCCCGCTCTTGCGCAGACCGCTGCGGGGGTAGGAGCGGCGCTGGCAGCGCCCGACAAGACCGCCGTCACCCTGAGCGGCGTCCTGGTTACCTCTGCGGACGCGAACGAGCGCCGCCTGGTCGTGCGAGAAAGCGCCGACCCCGCTGTTGAGATACAAGTTTTCGCCTCCATCAGTATCTACGGCATACAGCGGGACCAGCCCGTGGACGTTGCGGGACATATGAGCACGCTTGCCGATGGCACACGCGCGATTGAAGGCGCGATGGTCTATGCCTATGTGGATGCCGAAGGCAAGGTTTTCCCGATGCCCGCGCCACCCGGTGTGGGACCTCCGGCCTCCCCGATGCCAGTGTCGGCAGGGGGATGAGCGCTATGACCGAAGAAGAGGGCGGCGGCACACCTTCTGGCAGCCCCTGTGAATTTGCGTGGCTGGCGACTGTCGCGGACGCCCTGGCAGCGGAGGACGGAGACCGTGTAGGGCTCAAGAACAAGCGCATAGTTGCGGCGGGCACGGACCTCAACTACCAGTACTACATAGACATTGCCGACGATGGAGGGCAGGACGTTCTGCGTATCTACTGCTCGATGGCCGCTACTACGTCGCAGCGCGTGGCGCGGGTGGCTGGCATTATCACGGTGGACGGCAACGATATCAACCTCAGCGCTGGCGACGGCCCCTGTGGCGGCGCATGTGGACAGCAGCAGCCGTGGCTGGCTGATTCGGCGACTGTGGGGATCGCACGGACACTTCCGGACGGCGCCATTGTGGCTTTCGAAGACCTCGTCGTGACCCACGAGTCCTCTAGTGGCGGCTATCTCTACGCCCAGGACGAGTCGCGCGCCGCCGGCATCCGGGTGAACAGAGGCGAGGTAACCACGAGCGTAACCCGTGGCGACACCATTGATGTTCTTGGCGAACTCGGCCACATTGCAGCCACAGGCGAGCAGTTCGTGGATGCCTCGGCTATCACTGTGACAGGCACCACCGGCAGCCTGCGCCCGGTGAAGGTGTTACACAGGGAGATTGGAGGCAACGGCTTCGATATTGGCGGTCTGGCCCCTCCGACTGTGGGGCTCTTTGTCAAGACGTTCGCGAAGGTGACGGCCAAAGGGGCGGACTACCTCGACGTGACGGATTTCACGCGGGTGAACTCACCGGACGACACCAGGGTCTTCCTGCCTTTCACACCGCCCGGCGCCATCCAGCCAGGCGACTGGGTTGAGGTGGTCGGGATTGCGGCGGTCACCGGCGCCCTTCGAAGCCCGGCCCTCACACCTGCGGTTCTGGTGGATTGCCTTGGCGACCTGACATACTCGCAGATAGCCATCCAGTTCACCTACCCCGACCCCGGGCCCTATGGCCATCCTCGCGCGGTGGGGACCGTGAACAGTCTGACTCCTGTGGCGCGGATTCAGACAGCCTTAGGCGATGAGAACGGCCCCGGCGGCAACTGGACCGACGCTGAGTACGACCCGGCCACTGGGGTGTGGAGCGCCACGATACCAGAGCCGTACGGGATATCAACGTTATACGCGGTTGCCACGGACAGCCTGGGCAACGAGGGACAGGCCAGCAAGGAGCTTCGGCCCGTGACCGTGCTTACGGGGGCGGAGTCGGCCATCTCACCTTTCGTGTACGGCACTGCCATCACCTGGCGCGCCAAGATAAACGGCAAGAAGAACGGGGCTGCCGGAGGTGACGGCGTCTTGCGCAAGACCGGCCCCGATGGGGCCGATTACGACTGGGACAGCTATGTACTGGACGGCTTGCTCCAGTTGAGGCCTGGCTCACTCCGCTTTGGCGATGCCACCTCAAATACCTACAAATGGCGATTCGGCGTCGGGCCGCAGTCTGGAAGGCCACCGCTGTACGTCAACCCGTCCGATCCCCTCGATGACACCGTTAGCCTCAATGCGTATGGCACGGACGAGCATCTCGCGCTTTGCGAACTGCTGGGGGCCGAGCCCATCATTCCACTGCCGTGGCAGGCCGAGTCGCCGAACGGGATAACCACGGCCATCAATGAGTCTGTGAACTGGGTGAGGTACTGCACCGAGTTGCATCCCCTCGACGAGAATCCGCCGCGCCAGCCCGACCCGGCCTGGACGCCATCGTTGATCGACTTCGGGGTGCTGCTTCCGCTCTATGACAACACCAACCCCGGCCAGTACGAAACTGACGACGAAGTGCGCATCGATACAATGAACGCCATGGTCCCAGAAGACAGCCGCACGGTGCCGGGGCACACGCTGGCTTTCACCTGCATAGCTGACACAGCGGGCACAGAGGCGGGGGTCTCCGCGCCTTACTACGGCTCGGCGTGGCGGACCTACTGGCAGTTCAGGCAGCCGATTGAGACCCGGCCAACCGGCGCGTACCTTTCCACTGACTCGAACGTGCCCGCCGGGTACTGGGGCTGGCTCAGGACCCTGTTCAATACCGCGCACCGCCAGCCCTACGCCACGACGTACTGGGAGGTAGGGAATCAGGTGTTTCAATTGAGCACCGTGGAGGCCGAGGACTACGCCGCCCTGTTCAACAGCTATGCCCAAGCATTGCGGGGAGCATACCCGGCGATCCAACTCGGCGCTTGCAGCCCTACGTGGCGCGAGGAGCAGTACCCGGACTGGCCGGCGTACGTGCTGAATCCGTACAACCTCGTTGACTACGGCTTCGCGATTCCCCACTTGTATGTTGCCACCCAAACGGGCGCCGCCACGCAGCACAACTACAATGTGCTGTTCAACGACATCATTGAGAGCAAGGTTGGCGGCAAGGCGGGTGATCTGCAACTATTCAGGGACGTGGCATTTCCGAACAGCGTGAGTCTATGGCCAACCGAGCACAACACGATGTTCGGGCTGTTTGAGTATAAAGGCCATGCTCCGGTCGCTGACAACTTCAAGCTCAAGAGCGCACTGGCGGTTACGTCACTCCAGATGAAGCTGGTATCTGAACACGCGCAGGGCTTCAACCTCTTTCATGCCTGCGCGGTCTCGCATGGCAACCTGGCGAACGAGCCAAAGACCGAGCGCACGATTGTCGTTGACCTGGTTCGGGAGCCGCGGTCGGAAGGGGGTGTTTCCATACCGGCTAGCGAGCGGAGGTGGGTGACGCCCACTTTCCATGCTCAGTCGCTCCTCAGCCACTTCGGCAGGGGCGCTGCCGTGGCCACCGATGCGGCGTACCAGGAGGCTGGAGATCGGGATGTGTTCGCGCAGGTGTACCGGCAGGACGATGCGTACCGGCTCTTTTTCCTCAACACAAATGCCACCGAAGAGCGCGTACAGAGCATCTACCTGGGCGCGGGAGCGGAGCCTGTCGGCGGTCTTATTACCTATACCCTCCAGGCTGATGCCGAATCCCCAATGGAAGCCTCGAACGAGCCGGCGGCCCCGAACCACGTCGGCCCGCCCGCCCCGGGGTACTACCTGCCGCTGGAGACCAACTACTTCGTCTGGTCACTGCCCCCAGCATCAATGACTGCCATGGACATCCAGCTCGCCTCCGAAACCTCAGAGCCGCGCAACCTGATGGGCCATGTGGCGTGCCCGGAGACGAACCTGCTGCTGCGGGGCGTTACCGTGGATGCACTCGTGGATGGCGACGTGGCTGCGAGCGCCACGACGAATGTCTTCGGAGTGTACGAGTTCCGCGGCCTGCCGCCGGGCGAATACGTGTTCAGAGTGAACGCACCAGGCTATGACGTCGTTGAGCCGGATGTTGTCATCGAGCCGGGCGAGTACTACGGACTGGTATTCGAGGCTCATCCGACTCTTTCTGGTTGGGTGCTTCGCTACGGCAGTGGCGTGCCGGTGGAGGGCGCGCTGGTCTGGGCCGACGGGACCGATTGTGTGACACAGGCAGACGCGGACGGCCAATTCTTCCTGTGTCTGCCGCCCGGTGAGTACACAGTCATGGCCGCTACCCACGAAAAGGAGACGCCGCTCGTTGGCGTTGCCATTGGCGCCGTCACCGTTCCCCTGACCTCGACACCACAATGCGTGGAGTTCACTCTTGACTCCAACCCCATCCACCGCAAGTTCAAATCCTGCTATGAGGAAGACTGAAATGAAGGCGTTGATAGTTACTCTTCTATCTGCGATGCTCTGTCAACCGTGTATTGCTGGCTGGCAAGTCACCCGTGCGAATCCCCTGGACGCGGATTGGTCTCAGCTTATGAGTGTTTCCGGCCGGTATGCGGTTGGGGAGATCGCCTATACCAGCGGCCCACCGAATGTGACGGTGCAAGCGGCCCTCTACGACCTGAAGATGGGCACCTGGAAGGCCTTAGATACGCGCGACACGACGGCGAACGCTGTCTCTGACACGTGGGCTGCGGGTTTTCTTTACCAGCCAGGCAATGCCTCGGTGGTGAAGGCAACAGCTTGGCCACTAGCAGGCGGGCCTGCCCGAGACCTTCAGCCTACGGGTGCGCTGACATCGAAGCTCACTTCCGCCTCTGGCCAGTTGCTGGCGGGGTCCGCGCAGTTCTCAGGGAAGATTCACGCCTATGTCTGGGATATCGCGACGGGTCAACAATACGACCTCCACCCGGCCGCCGCACTGAGCGGTTCGAGCGTGAGCGGTCTGGACGGCAACCGGGCGGCTGGAACGCTGGGGCTCGGCGGCGGCGTGACCCATGCTGTGCTGTGGAACGATGTGGCAAACGAGGACTACGTGGACCTCGATCCTGGCAGCCTGCCATACTATGGGTCTGAGGCGCTGGCGCTTTCCGGCGGCAGCCAGGTCGGCCGTCTGGGCAAGAGCGCAGCGCTGTGGCATGGGACAGCGGAGAGCTATGTTGCGCTGCATCCGGAATGGATTCCCACAGCGTTGTCCAGCATCGCCCGCGGCGTGGACAAGAATGTACAGGTGGGCCTTGTTGTTTATGGCATCGCGTACGGGAATGTCCCTACGCATGCGTCCGTTTGGTTCGGAAGCGCGGAATCTTTCTGTGATCTGCATTCGCTTCTGGACCCCAGCTACTATCGCGACAGCGTGGCTAATGATGTCTGGGTGGACGAGATCGGCAATATCTATGTTGTCGGCTACGGTGCAGTTGTTAACGGCGGCCCTGCCGAAGCGCTAGTGTGGACCTATCTCGTCCCCGAGCCGGGCAGCCTGGCAGCGCTGGCGCTGGGGCTGGCGGGGTTGCCGCTTCTTCGCCCCCGCCGGCTTCAATGACCGTCATGGACATTCGGCTTGCCTCCGAAACCTCGGAGCCGCGCAACCTGATGGGCCATGTGGTATGCCCGGAGACGAATATGCCCCTGCGGGGCGTGAACGTGGACGCGCTTGTGAATAACGACGTTCAGGCTAGCGCCACGACAAATGCCTTCGGAGTGTACGAGTTCAGAGGCCTGCCAGCAGGCAGCTACGACCTCCGAGTTAACGCCGACGGGTATGATGTTTTTGAACCTTCTGTTGTCATCGAGCCGGGCGAGTACTACGGCCTGGCATTCGAGGCTCATCCGACTCTTTCTGGTTGGGTGCTTCGCTACGGCAGCGGCGCGGNNATGTGACACAGGCAGACGCGGACGGCTTCTTCTCCCTCTGTCTGCCACCCGGTCAGTACACAGTCATGGCCGCTACCCACGAAAAGGAGACGCCGCTCGTTGGCGTCTGCAGCGGCAGTGTGACTATCCCGATGCTTCCGACGCAGCAGTGTGTTGAGATAAGGCTGGACCCCCAGCCCCTCAACCGCACTGTCACGTCGTGTTACTGAAAGGAGAACCCCAATGCGCCGAAGTACGATCCTCGCGTTACTGCTTCTTGTCATCATAGCCCAGCCGTGCCTTTCTGGCTGGGAAGTCACCCGCGTGCATCCAGTTGATGCCGACTGGTCGCAGTTGGAGAGCATTTCAGGCCGGTATGCCTCAGGACGAATAGAGTACACTAACGGCCCCCCCGGAGTCCTGGCACAGGCTGCTTTGTACGACGTGAAGACGAACACATGGTCGGCGCTGGATGCCCGTGACACATATGCGAAGGCGAACTCCACGCAATGGGCCGCAGGCTATCTGTATACAGACTACGGTCTTGGGAACTACAGGTTCGATGCCACGGCCTGGCCGATTGGGGGTGGCCCCGCCCGCGTTCTGACCCCGACAGGTTCGATTGGCTCGGACGCGTTCGCTGTATCGGGCTCCATGGTCGCCGGGTGGTCGGAAAGTGCTGGGAAGCGGCACGCCTACGTCTGGGACATGGCGACGGGCAAGCAGTATGACTTGCACCCGGAGGAGGCGGTGGCAGGCTCGGATATCGCCGGTCTCGATGGCACGCGGGCCGTCGGGACACTTGGGCTTGGCGCGGCGGCGGGGACGCATGCCGTGCTCTGGAACGACGTGACGAAGAAGACGTATGTTGACCTGGATCCTGACACATGGCCGGGCAGGTCGAAGGCCAACGCGCTTTCCGGCGACAGCCAGGTGGGCTATGTGCACATGGACGCGGCTCTGTGGCACGGGACAGCCGAGAGCTGGGTTAATCTGCATCCGTATCATATTCCCACAGCCAACTACAGCATCGCCTTTGGCGTGTACCAGAACGTTCAGGTGGGTATAACGCATTACGCCATGCCGGACGGCACGGGTCCCACCTATGCTTCCGTGTGGTTTGGTAGCGCCGAGTCATTCTTCGACCTGCACTCCCTTCTCGAACCCGGCTACTACAGGAACAGCCGGGCCAATGACGTCGGGGTGGCTGAGGATGGCACGATCTACATAGTCGGCTACGGGGCGCCTGCCAACGGCGGCCCCGCCGAGGCGCTGCTGTGGACATACGTTGTACCCGAGCCGGGCAGCCTGGCAGCGCTGGCGCTGGGGCTGGCGGGGTTGCCGTTCTTTCGCCGACTCCGGGGTATTACCTGCCGCTGGAAACCAACTACTTCGTCTGGTCGTTGCCCCCAGCATCCATGACTGTCATGGACATCCAGCTTTCCTCAGAGCTGTCCGAGCCGCGTAATCTTGTGGGCCATGTGGTCTGCCCGGAGACCAGCATGCCGTTACGCAGTGTGACGGTGGACGCGCTAGTAGACGGCGACGTCGCTGCAAGCGCGACGACGAACGACTTCGGCGTGTACGAGTTCCGTGGGCTAGACCCCGGACAGTACGTCGTCAGGGTGAATGCCCCCGGGTACCAGGTGGTGCCAGCGACGCCGAGTGTCTACATCGCCACAGAAGGGACCTACGCCCTCAGCTTCGATGCGCACCCATCCATAACCGGGACGGTGAAGCGGTACAGCACCGGGCTCCCTGTGGCGGGCGCTGTGGTCTGGGTGTGGGCTCACGAATACAAGACCGTTACCGACGCGTCAGGCTATTTCACGCTGCCGCTGCCGCCCGGTCAGTACGGTGTGTTGGCGTCCACGCGTCTCCAGGAAACCCCCACCGTTGGCGTTCACGCTGGCATCGTGACCATCCCGCAGCTGGTCACCACCCAATGCGTCGAGTTCATCTTTGACCCCGACCCGAACCACCGCGCGTTCAGTGTTTGCCCCTAGAGGAGAATGAGATGAGAGTGTCTATACTAGCCCTTCTGTTTGCCGCACTCTGCCAGCCGTGCCTTTCCGGCTGGGAAGTCACCCGCGTCCACCCCGCAGGGGCAGACTGGTCCCAGCTCATGGGTATCTCCGGCCGGTATGCGGTCGGTGAGATTGCCTATACCAACGGCCCGCCGAATGTGACGGTGCAGGCGGCTCTCTACGACCTGGATAGGGGCACGTGGAAGCCCCTGGACACCCGCGACACTACGGCGAACGCTGTATCTGACATGTGGGCTGCGGGTTTTCTGTACCAGCCAGGCAATGCCTCTGTGGTGAAGGCAACAGCCTGGCCTTTGGCAGGCGGGCCCGCCTTGGACCTTCAGCCGGCGGGTGCGCTGACATCCAAGCTCACTTCGGCCTCTGGCCAGTTGCTGGCGGGGTCCGCGCAGTTCGCCGGGAAGATTCACGCCTACGTCTGGGATCTTGCTGGCGGACAGGAGTACGACCTCCACCCGCCGGCCGCCGTAAACGGCTCGCAGGTCAATGGGATAGATGGCACGCGATCTGTTGGCGAAA
>MTKZ01004538.1_pt1 | contig 18505 bp, 24 predicted proteins | sample 1042781 | NCBI WGS metagenome assembly MTKZ01 (sample SAMN06212207, study PRJNA360539) | anaerobic digester metagenome | biome: Wastewater treatment plant; material: sludge; isolation source: anaerobic digester fed with sludge from wastewater treatment plant | place: Denmark: WWTP Viborg ... | reverse complement strand
ATATATTATATCAGTTGAGTATATTAACATTCCATGCGAATTTTTTATTATATCTGTACTTGTTATAAATCTAATAGGTATATCATCAGATATAGCAATATATATGCTATCACCGACTCTATCTTTGGTAATACCATATTCGATATATGATTTTAAATACGATATGTACATGTTTAAAGTATCGGTTCCATGTTTATAAGATATATAGTTATTATAATATTTAAATGATACTATATTTTCGCTTTTATTCGCTATATTTGAATTTTTATATAGAATATTTTTTATTAAATATATTATATCTTTAAATATAATAGAGGTATTGTTTTTAGAGTATTTCATATTATCCTCCTATTCATTATTTTAGACTTAGTTAATTGTTGTCCGTTATTTTTATAATATTTGGACAATAATATAATCAAATAATAGAAAGGAGTATATTAAACAATGAAACATGTTGATATACCTAATATAGTTTATAAACAAAATTCTGAAATAGATTCTAGCTCTAGTTGGTTTGCATTATCTCACGATAAAGATGCGGATTATTTATCTAATCCCGACGCATTAAATAATTTTATTAAAGCATGTGAAAAAACTATAAGAAGTAATAAGAGATATACTGCATATAAAGCATATTTGCATGAAGTAGTAGGACTTGATAAATGTGATGTGTTGGGAGAATTAGATACATTAGATTGTACTATAGAGATGCACCATGGACCTATCTTAACATTATACGATTATTGTTCCATAGTGATAGATTTATTTTTGTTGACCAATAGAAAGGTGAATACATTTACAGTAGCTAAAAGGGTTTTAGATGACCATTGGGAAAATATTGTTAGAGTAGTGATGCTTTCAACCACAATTCACGAAGAAGTTACTAATAGAAATATATTTATAGATTATAGACAGGGATTTGGCGATATGCCGAAATTTATAAGAAAATATAACAAAGTAATAAATTCTTATTATAAAAACAAAATATTAACTTATATCGATAAATCGATATTAATGGAGAATGAAAATACAGACCAAGATTTATTAAAAATAAACAAATTATTATTAAAAGGAGAATAAAATTATGTATATTACAATGATTTTAATTATGTTTTTCGTAGTACCTTTGGTATTAACAACAACAATGTATAAAAACGAAGCAATTATAGAGTTAAATAAAAAAATAGACAATATCGCAAATAATAACAATACATCTAATCAACAACCTTTGGATTATATCCATAGGTTAGATTACACTACGAAGGTAATGGACGATATCGATAGGTTGATTATGCTTGAGGTATATGAACGTTATAAGTTTGATTTAGGTATGCCTAGAAATAGCAGCAATTTCCTATTATTACGAACTAGACAGCAAAAGGTATGTAATGAAATAGCAACGAAAATTAAAGACCACTTCAAAAAAGAATTAATATACAATAACGTTATTTTATACGAACCAGTATTCGTATTAAAATATATCATACAAAAAACATTTGCAACGTATGATAAATATATATTAAATATTGAAAACAATGTAGATGTAAGCACATTGCATTCAAACTAATATATATTCGTTATTTACTATAAATATGTAAATTATTATCATATGATAATAATTTACATATTTTAAAACTTACACTTAAAAGGAGATGATAACGTGAAAGAATTTTTTCAACACGATAACTATATAAACCCAAATATAAGGTTTATAAGAAACGAATATATCGTCGAGTATGATATGAAAGAAGCAGGATTTTCAATAATTAAAGAATTTAATTTATTACCAATTAGTGATATACAACGATTACAATTAATGGATAATAAAAAAAGACACATAGAAATAGGTAAAATGGAACGGAAAGATAAAACTATATCTACAAATAAATTGATTCATTTGCGTGAAATAAGAAAACAATTTATATTTGATAACGATATATCTGAACATGAGGTTATAAGTATTAAAAAAGATGCCTTATTGGTTAGAAAGTATTGTGATAAATGCTCATATGGAGATAATATATATTTTAGAAATAAGAATACATACACATCATATATGCGGTTGACTGATGTAAAGCCAGCTATTGAATTGTATTATGGGTCAAACAAATTAGATGTAAAAGGTATATCTGATGATAAATTGATTTATCATCAACATGGTATGTTGGCATTTTTTAATGGTTTATTTAAATTCTTAGAAGAATCTAATGATAATAAACTATATAAATACTATAATACATTTATAGATAATTATAAAAATCTACAGTTAAATATCGATGCTTATAGACAATTTGATTCAATATCTATGTTGAATAAAGGGGATGGGTTATTTGAATTAAATTCCCCTACAATAGACGATGTGGATATATCTTATAATTTAATGAAGATACTAATACCTATAACAAAATATATAATATAAAAAAAAAGAAGTATATGAGAAATAAATCTCATATACTTCTTTTTTTATATTGTACCGATATGTCTTGTATATTTATTGGGTTATCACCAAACATATCAGTATTTAATTTTACTATAGCAGGTATATCGTATCTATTGGATATCATACTATATATATTAAACTTATCACTATCACTTATATTGTGGTAATTAAGAAGGATGTCTAATAGATTATAGTTATTAAGTATATCATTATTTTTAAATATCGATCCTACTAATTTCGAAAAAGTGATATCGTCTATTGAATCATCAGACACCAACTCAGTTATCATAGTATTTAATTTCATAAAACCTATACCTTTAATACTATCAATATTACGGTATTTGTCCCCTATAACCGATAGATATAATACCATAGGGATATATTTATTATAATAAGTTGGAGTATTTTCTAATTTATTGATAGTTTTCATTAGGAAATTATTATCGGTGGTGTATATGCGATTAGATTTATCTCGTTTTACAATTATAGCTTTATAATTTGGTATCGTATTATATATACTGTATACTATATCACTACTAATAATAACACCTTTGTCAGGCTGAATACACATAGGAACATATAAATTATCTATATTTTCAGTATAAATCATATGTATATTATTTATAAATGAGCATATTGTTTTAACTTTATCCATTGCTTCATTTATAATATATCCAAAAGTTTTGTATATATTATTTGTATTGTATTTATTTAAATAATAATTCTTATAAAATTCATTGTTCTCTACATTAAAATCTCTGGATTTTAAACTAGTACATGTTATATAAACAGTTACGTCTATATTATTATTTATAAAGAACTTTTTATAAAAACCACCCATATTTATAACTGATGATACTATCAATAATATAATCTTCAATATTTTATTAGTATCATCTGCGTTGTTATTTATATAGTCCATTAATTCTGTATCTGCAGACATTGATTTCATTATACTCTCATAGTCTACGAATACATTTAATTTTTCTGTGTTTTTCATAAACTCGTGCTCATTATCAATTATATCTGATAATATTTGATAACGTAAATGCATCAATAAATGATGCATTTTTATTTTTGATGATATATCCATTTAATTAAACCTCCGATATAATAAAATTTCTACAACGACGGTTAATATAGGTATTATTATAATAGACAATAAATTGCTAATCAGATATATTTTTTTACTTACATTATCAGAAAATATATGCTTTAACGATTTTACCATTGGTGGTAATATAGAAGACATCACTTCTTTTTTTAACTCATCCATATTTTGCATCATAACATCATTATATGCATCTATACTTGTTTGAAATAAGGAGTCTATTTTTGACGATATGTTTTCTATCATTTCATTCCTTATTAACATAAATACCGTAGTTACTAACACCATTCTAAACGATATCACATCACAATTTAGTATATTTGCATATATTATATTTAATACGATTATAATAATTAGAGTAATTAGATTCCATAATAGTTCTTTATTTTTCATAATATTGACACTCCTTAATAATAAAAAAGTACCTATGAATTATCATAGGTACTTTTGTTTTTTTATTTCTTGTAATTGCCACCTTGTAATATTTTAGTTATATCAACTCCGCCAGAACGTTTACCTTTAACAGGCAATGCTTCTGATATGTTATAAACACAATTACCTTTAGTAGCAACCGATACAACGTTTACATTTACATCTATTTCATGCAGCTGTTTTATAACGTTGTATTCTTTTTTGTAAAGTTCACAAAACACTCTTTTATAGTATGCACTAACTTTAATCATAATCGTAGGTACTTTGCCTAATTTGTCGATATGTACCATCTTTACTTTCATCTGGTACTGTCTTAATTGTCTATTAATGATGTCTTTCGAGATACCGTATCTCTTCAATATATCATTAGGACAATTATATAGTCCTTCTATATCCTTTTTAGTATACATCAAACCGTTAAAATATTGCCAAAACAATGATATTAGTTGACATTTATTTCCCCCACCGCCATCATTGTGCATTAGATTAGTTATGTCTAGGCTATTATTATTATTACCTTTATTACCAGAATTTTTTATTGCCATTTTTGGCAATATGATCAGTAATGGTGCAAAAGAATCACTATAGTGTGCACTTCCACCTTCTAGTGTGAAGTTAGTAGTAATGTTTTCACCAGTACGTGAATTGTGCATGCGTATGAGTTCCTTTACCTCTTCACTCATTCTACTGATTATCTCAGCAGATGTTTTTTGATAAGCATATACTGTATGTTTATCAGCGATTGTTCTACTTGTCGTAGACCCGTTGTTTTCGTTCATTGTTAATGAACCTCCTTTAAAATTTATATTATTTGTATATAAAATAATTATATACAAATTAATAATATATAACTATTTTACTGATTTGTTTATGCAATAATAAAATATTACATACCATGTTGATATCAACATGGTATGTAATGACATTACCAATTCTTAAAAAATTTATGATTTCCTATTGTTGTGCAGTACTGCATACTTTCATGCCAAGCACTATAACAACTCCTAGGAGCATAGAAAGATGTTGCTCCATTAACAGTATCGTACATTTCTAGAGCTTTATTAACTGCTGTTAGAGTGTCTTCAGTTGGAACACTTGTTCTATACAAATAATTATAATATGTACTGAATTGGTTAGGTGCACTTATAACTCCTATAACATCGTTAGGATATAAAGATGAAGCTACTCTATTTAATATACAGTGAACCACTGCTATTTTTCCAGCTTCCATTTCACTTCCTGCTTCTGCTTGAGTTATGTATGCAATTGCCTCTATTTCTGAATCTGTTAGGTTATACAACCTGGCATTGTTTGTAACTTCTACAGGTGCGGGTATTGTTATAACCTGAGTAGTTACTACTGGTATTTCTATTATACTTACAACGGGTTCTATATAAATTATACTCTGTGTCGTTCTTTCTGTTTCAATTTCTGTTATTACAGATGTTTCAATTTGAGGTTCTGTGACAGATAACATGGTTGTTGTCATCGTTGTATCACTAGTTGTTGTTTGGGGTTCTATAGTTCTAAGTGTTGTAAATATCCTCTCAGTAACCATATTCTCCTTTTTAATATAGCTTTTTTTAATATTATGAGATGCACTATCTATCACTGTGCTCTCTGTTTGAATTATATCGTTTGATTCAGATTGAGGGTTCTTGCACATTATAAATACGAATAATATAACAGACACTGTTACTATTCCTATTTTAATGATGTTTTTTATTTTACTTTGCATTTAATATGCCTCCTTGTTGTTTGTAAATTTTATTGATATTGAAGAAATACTATATTTACAAGACAAGCATATATATATCACCCCCATTTATTCTTATGTTCACAATCTGTATAAAAAATTATATATGTATAAACTTATAGATAACTATTTTTTATGCATTAAACAATGCATTATGAAATATAACCAAAAGTTCGGTTATATATTATATTTATGTAATCGAATAAAAAACGATTTTAAATAATTTATGGAGGAATTAATAATGGAAAAAGACAAAGAGAAGAAAAAAATTGATAAGTTCCTAAGCTTGGATTATAAAAGGTTCAAGAAGAAAAATAAGGACTTATCTAAAAAAGAAATCAAAATAGCATGGTCAGATGAAGTAACAGATAGGCTATTAGATGTCATCGAGCTTGTTTCTAAAAGAAGTAAGGACGACGATGATGTTAAGAAAAAGAAACAATCGATTTTTAAAAAAATAATCGAGTTCAATATGTTTGAACTTGTATTAGATAAAATCGATGATATCGACAAAGCAATGAAATTGATACTACCAATGTTTGTGTTTGATTTCAAACTGTTTATTGCTAATGCTGTAAATGGTGATAAGGAAATAAACTCTGAACTAACAGAGTTATTTAACATGAACATAAAATATTCTCAAAAGCTATTAAGCAAATTCTTAAAAAAGAGAATTAAATCATTAGTAAATGAAGGCATAGGCGAAGATGTTGCAATTGATATAGCTACGTGTGTTCCTAATAACGCATCGTTAGAACCTAGAAATAATGCGTTCTACACAACAGCACAATTGTTTAATGTGCTGTATAATCACAGCATCGAAACATCAGATGGCGTAGATATCCCTAAAATATTCGATATTGTTGGCGATAAGCATAAAGATATTCTATGTTTATACGCATTATCTGAGAGACAATCAAAAACAGTTAAGTTTACCGATAGTCAATTAGATACATGGGCGAATATAACAAAGACAGTTTTCGATATAATGGAAAAAGAATTGTCAGCAGATGAAGTAGAAACAGTTTTAAGTAAATTCGCATCGAGAAGAGATGCAGATAGAAGAAAAGGCAGAGATGGCATTCGTCGATTTGCAATATCTGAACTATCTGATACCGAATATCCAAAAATCAAAAAATGTCTAAAAAGAGTCATTGATGATAATGCATCTGTAGCGGATATGTTTAACAAATAAAAAAAATATAATGGAGGAATAAAAATTATGTCTAAGGAAAAACTAAGAATTGGTCCTGGTACCAATATCATAAAATTGGCATCTGAAAGAGCAACTAAAAAAGGAAAGCTTAAGGGAGAGAATAAAATCCTCTCAACAGGCAGACTAATAAAAAAGAAAAAAGGCGGAAAAGCTAAAGAAGTTAACACGCTTATTTCACAAAATGGTAGACTTGTAGACTCTGCTTCTGGTGAGTCAGCAAGATCAACAGTATATACACCAGAAGAAATAGATGAAGTAAAAGGGGACATGGATGATGTCTTCAAACAAGCAGTATATTTATCAGCAATGACAAAGCAAGGCAATGATGTTATTGCTAGAATGGTGAAGTCAAGACAAAACTTAGCTGCTGATACAAAGGTAGCTAAGAAAATATGTAAATCCACCATTAAGTCAAACAACAAGAAAAAGAAGAAAAATAAAAAGAAAGGTGATGGAAGTAAGTTCTCACTTGGTTCTATCACTTAATAATCTATGTGCCTGTGTATGTGATATCACATACACAGGACTTTATTATATAAGGAGAGAGAGATGCATATATGAATAAAGAAACCCTGTCATTCATAATAAAAGCAGCATCAAAAATATGTGGTAGTGAAAAATGTAGAGGTATATTATTTGGCAAGTTTACAGACGGCACTAGCAGAGATTTAAGTAGTGCCATAATGGGCGAATATTTATCTCCCAAATCAAATAAAAAATATAGCAAATGTAAACGAAAAAAAAAGAAATTAAAAAATAAATCGCAACTAGACGAATTCTTCGGGGGTGACGATTAATGCCAGATGAAGATGATATAGAAGACGATATGGTCGATATTATAGCTGAGATACAATATCAACAGTATCAAATATATGAGGCTGATAGAATCAAATTCTTAAAGTCTAGTAGAATTGATAAGAAGAATAGAAAAAACTTCTATCTAAAAACTGAAGACCTTAAGAAACGTAAAAAAATAATAAAGAAATGGGAAGAATGTAGCTTCCTAGAAAAGATAGAGAAAGTATTGTCCTTTATAAAGGATAACAAAATTATAGATAAAGCAAAAGAAATAATCATATCTGTTTCTAAAATGATGAAAGATTTAATATCTTCTACATTGAAAACAGATGAGTGTAAGAAGACAATAAAACCAGAAACATTAAGTAAATTGGTTACATTATATGATATATCAAATAAAATGATAGCTTAATATAATGAACCTTTAATGGAGGTTTTATTAATGAGTTTACCAGCAATACATTCGCAATACAGTATCAACAAATTGATACTAGAGCATTTAATAAATGAATGTAATAATCAATATGATGACCTAATGAAAGAATTTTCATATATAGAAAAAGGTCACGTGTGTTATATGTGCAAAATAAAAGAATTAATAAATAGATTAGACGCCATCATTGAGCGAGAATGTGGTGTCGAAAAGAATAAGTATACAGACAAAGTTAATAAATATATCAAAATAGAATTCATAGATATATTTATTAATTAATAATTATATAAGGGTGTCGTTTATAAACGACACCCTTTATTACAAATGGAGGATATTATGAATTTTACAAACAAATTAATGCAAATTATTAATAGTGGTGAAAATTCCTTTTTAAATGATATGATGGAATTAATCGACATGTATTATAAAAATAGTAAGAATGTAAATAATAAATCATGTAGTATCGGTTTAGATATATATGATGGTAATATACCATCTGGGAATACCGGTGACGGTGACAAAGCTCTTTTAAGTGTAGATAAAGAGATAAAAATACAAAAAGACGACCTTATAACTATTGTAAATGAATTCAAAGAGTTATCAGACTTTTATCATAAAACTCTGATAAAAAGAGAAACCAAAAAGGATGATGGTATTAATATTAAAGACGATATTACAACTCAAAGTAAGGAAGGAAAAATCACAATTAAAAAATCTTCTTCTAAAGATGAGGAAAGTACTTTAAACAAAATACTAAAGTTATCTGGTGTCAAATCAATGCCAAAAGATAAGAAATTGTACATGAATAGGGGTGTACCTAATATAGATTATCTTATAACAAAAATCCTAATGGCATTGGGATTTGATAATACAGCTATAGACAATATCAGGATTAGAACACTCGTAAGTCACTTCATATTAAGAAACAATGTGACCATACACACAAGAATTAACGACCATGAATTTTTATTTAGATTCATCGAATATATGTTGTGTGAGTGTTATTCTCATCAAGATTACAAGGTAATAATACGTCAAGCTTGTATGTATTGTGCCATATTACTACATAAAAATAATAAAATATCTATAGAGACATCTGCAGATTCAAGAGAAAATATAACTGTTATATTCGGTGATATGAGATTAAAATACAACACTAAAGAATATAATAACTTTATAGAGGCAATCGGTGCAACGAGCATATATACATATCGATATATGAAAGACATAATCTTTAATATACCACCAGAAACAATCAAGATAGATGATGATTATTGGATTAATTCACGTACCTTGATGTTAAATAGTAGTACTATATATGGTAAATTAAAAGAGTTACATGATGTATTTTATAAAAAAGATACACTATTAGTTGATGATATAAAACCTATATTATTGACAATATACAGAGATTTAATTATTATGATTGGTATCAACAAGTATATGATGGAATTTAATGAGTGTAAAATCAAAGAAATAACAGACTATTATGGATATCAACATAAAATGAATTGCCCTATATTACAAGCAATTATTAATGAATTCGTAGTAATAACTAATTATAAATTAGGTTCAATAAACGAACATATAGATGTATCTAAACTTATGTCGAGACTCAAACTATATGACAGATTATTTTAATAAGCTATCTAATCAAAAATACTAATAAATTATTACGTAATTAACAAAAAGATAATTATGTAATAATAATTATAAAATTAATTTATGGAGGAAAAAATTATGACAACAGCAGTAGAAAAATTAACAGCATTGACAGTATCAGACGAGGTACTTGCAGAAAAAGGACCAACAAAAATGGTTAAATCAGAATTTTACGAACTAGCAGGTGTAATTGCAAATGACAAGTCATTTGTAGTAGACATTGAAAAACAAAATGGACCAGAAACAATTGTACCTAGTGATGATTTAAGAATGTTCCTAAAGGACGTAATTATCGCAGCCGGTATAGATAAGAAAGATGCTGAACAAGTAATGACAGCGGATTTCACTATACCAACTAAAAAAATGGACAAATTGATATCATTCGTTAACCATGCAATCCTAGCATACATGAGAGCTGGTTATAGATACGAATTCCCAAAACAAAAAGACTTAGAAATGAAAATCGGTACTAAGTTAGTACTTGCCGGTACTGAGGAAGTTAATAAAAAAGCACCAGCAAAAGAAAAAGGCGGAGAAATGAGAGATTTGGGAATGTTTAGAAACACTTGGACTAAGCATTATAAAGGCGTAGTTAAATCAGCTACACCACAAACATGCAAAACAAGCGAAGCTATTTAATAACACAAAAAAGTAATCTATGTTCCTACATAGATTACTTTTTTAATTTAAATTAATGGAGGAATAAAAAATGAATATAAATATAGTATATCATAAAGCAGATAATGACGGTATGTTTGGAGCATATTTGATAAATAAGCATGTTAACAATAAATTCGATAATCCCATTGTAAATTTTATAGGATTAGATTATCCAGAGATGCCTAATTTCAAATTTAGACATGCGATAGATGGTGAATTGGCTGATACATACATCGTAGATATAAGTTTCGGTAAGGAAACACTAGGTTTATTAAAGGAAATATTGGACTTCTCCGACAACACTTATTTATTTGAACATCATCAAACAACAATAAATATGATAGAGGAATTAGATAAATTAAAAATGACTAATAAATTCGAATATACATTAGATATAAATAGATGTGCTAGTAAAATAGTTTATGATGCGTTATTTGATAATGTCCCATTAGCAGTTGTTGACTATGTAAATAAAGCAGATTTGTTTGAAAGAGATGATGATTCAATATTCTTCTCATATGGTTCACGTTTATATTCCAAAGGTCACGATGAAGCATCTTTTAAATTTTGGGATAGCGTGTTTGGTTCATCTATAGAACATGAGCAAGAATTATATAAAGTACTAGATAATGGTAAATTAATATATGAGTATGAAAAAGCAAAATCAGAAAAATCATACTCAGATTTTGGTACAGTTAAGCAATTATGGCATGGTTTAAATGTATCTATAATGAATGGTATAGGTGGTAGTGATATATTTCCTAACTATTCAGACCCAGATATAGATATATGTATGAAGGTACAATATCTAGCAGAAAATGAAACTTATAAATATAGTCTATATACAGATAAAAATAAAAATATAAATGTGTTGCCTGTAGCTATGTTATACGGCGGTGGTGGTCACAAAACAGCAGCTGGTTTCACGACTAAGACACCTATATCAACTAGCGATTACATGCTAGTTGAACCGGATGGTGATTTTATTATTAGTCTGTATGGGGAAAAGTATTATAATTATAAAGAATTGTATTCGTTTGTAGATAAGTACAACGTAATAATCAGAGTTATAATCATAACAAATGCACGATTCAATAAAGCGATGTTATCTGTAGTTAAGGTTATACCCGGCACAGCTAATAAACAAATAGTATCAAATATTATTGATGTAGAGCCAGACTTCAACGATATACTATTCACGCTAGATATTAATACCATAAAACCATTCATATATAAATTACACGAAAATAAAATTAAATACACTGAGGTATTTGAAAGTCTTTTTACTATAAGTAAAGATAGTGATATTGTAAAACTTTTAGTAGATACATTTAAGAAAGTGTGATTGTAATGGAGAAATTTAATGAATTCTTAAATGAACAACTTAAAGATCCGGAGTTGAAATCAGAGTATGATTTACTAGAGGCTGAATTTGTTGAAGTACAAAAACGTATAGATAAAAGTGATTTTTCTTACATGAAGTTAATTAAAGGTAAAACCTTCTATGCTAAAGGTGGAATTACTACAAGGTATATGATAGTAGATTATGATTCAAATGGTAATGTATGGGCAATTAATGCCAACTCTAAAAATAAAGTATATAGAAGAGTATACAAATTTACTGATGTAGAATTAACAAAAAATTATGAATGGTAAACAATAGGAGTGATACAATGAAAGAACAGTATATATGTGAGATATGTGATAAACAATTCGAATCTAGAAGTGCATGCAAAACACATGAATACAACTGTAAACGAGCAAGTACTCCACCAATAGGAGCTGAAATATATATTAGAGAGTACGAAATCTATAAAGCTGATCCAGAAGACTATTCTAAAATAAAATTAGTAGATTTAAATAGTGGAAACATCTATATTGAAGAAGCTTATAGTTTACTAGAAAATACAAATATAAACTTTATAAGTATAGATAAATTAATTGGTAAAAAAATTCGCATAATTTCTTACGCAGAGATAATAAACTAAGGTAAAAAATAGAGTGTATAAATACACTCTATTTTTATCGTACATATATATAATATTTAGAAGGAGTTGTTTATTGTGGTAGAACTGATAGAAATATTGAAATTATATAGTAAATATAAAGATATAAAAGAGGGGGTATATTAATAATAGAACCGGTAAAATTGTAATCCCTACAAAAAATGACGATTATTATGAGTATCACATGTTAACACCAGAGGATGTTGTTAAACACAATATTGGCACAAACTACGATATATCCAATCTTTTATTATACGAATTAGATAAAAAAGGCATTGGTGCTAAATCATTAGATATAAGTATAATAGATAGTAAAGATAGGATAGTTAATGCTCGTTCATGTGTAATTGTAGATAAATATATAATAGATTGCTCTAGGACAGAGACATCAGGTGTTTATTACACTAATGATTTAAAAATATTTATAGATTATATAATGTGTGTTAGCCATAGTGGAAAATACAATGTTGTGGTTAGAGAGTATGATTACACCCAAAGTAAAATGTTTTATAATATACCGTGGTTTAAATTTAATGATAAAATGTATATTGACAACCGTAAAATGATATATAATTATACACGTGTATTTACAAAGGAATATATCGATTCTAATATAAAGGATAAATTATTAAAGAGTGTATCTTCTGATGTAGTCATGTATCATGGTTCTAAAAATAAATTTAAAGAATTAACTACACATAATAGCTATTCACATCCAGAGTTTGGTAAAATAGCATTTGCTTCTCCAAATAAACAGATGGCAACAGTTTTTAGTACCGATTGGAGAGATGATGTTATGAAATTATCATCCGATTACAAAAAACAATAAAAATAAACCATTGACTTTTTCAGTTTATATGATTGGTGAGATTGATTATATGTCTCCGGCATATGTACATGAAATTAAAAATGATGGGAAATGGTTTAATATAATCGGTAGAACTGAGGAATGTATTAGAATGGAGAGTGCTAAAGTAATAAAAACCACAGAATACAAGACATATCAAGATGCATTGATTAAAAATGATATTAAGGTATTCGATTATAAAACAAAACGCAGGTATAAGAATATACACGAATGGTCCAATAGAATTAAAGATTAGTTTAAAAATATAAGATACACGCCTAGGCGTGTATCTTATATTTTATATCACTATTGTTGATATCATTTAAATTTAATATATCAACACCATATCTTTTTATAGTGTTTTTATGACTTATCATGAATGATTGTTTACATCCTTTTTTAGATAGTAACGTATCTAACTTATCTATGAACACATCACTATAGTATTCATCAAGCACACTATCTAATTCATCAAATAACATCACATTATACAACTCTTCCTTGCTATAACTCAAAGCAAACGATAGAGCTATAGTAATAAAGCATTTTTGACCATCAGATGCAGTTGTTACATCGGGTGCTTCTATACTGTTGAAAGTATATGGTATTTTAAAATCACTCTCATTTATTATGAATTTAGATAACTTTATTTTTTCATCTACTCCATTGTATACTAACTCTAAAAACTTGTTAGCTATTTTTCTTATATTATTAAAATAGTCTTTTATTATATCTAACGGAATACCCTCTTGTGGTGAATTAGCCATTACAACTAACGATAGTTTTCTACATTTAATAGTTAACTCATCTACTTCAGCCTTATATCTATAATACTCTTCTAAGTTTTTACTATTACGTTTAATATTGTTAGTTATATTACCAATTTCATTCATGCATTCTGAATACTGTTTATTTTTTATATTCAGAAATTCTTGCAATTGTTTATATTCATTTATATTATTCTCTAACTCTGTTTTTTGTTTAGTTATATTGTCAAAATCAATAATCTTATCTAGAGTCTCTGATTTATCTAATAAATTCATACTTAATATTTTTCTATTAGTATTGTATTCTTCTAGTGTATTTTTATCGTCAGATATTTCTTTATCTAATCGTGGTATTATGCTATCATTTAACTCAGATAATCGTTCTATTAAATAGTCGTAGGTAGAATTATTAATACTTTGTATTGCATTATTTATATTATTTAATAATTCATTCTTTTCATTGTAAGATTTAACATCCATAACCACTGTATGTAATTGCCTTAATCTATCACTATCAATAATAAATGATTTATTATTGATAGAAATCATCAACTCTTCCTTGTTAAACTTAAATAACTTGTAAATTAGTTCATTACTATCTATACTATTTATAATATCATTTATACTATTATATACTAGAGTTAGGTTAGATATAAATATATCGTTCTCTATAATAATATCATTATCAACAACAGTATTATTTAAATTCACTATCTCTTTATATTGACATTCTTCACAACATTCATGACCCATAGTATGTGGTGCCTTTATATTTAAATAGTCCGTTATATTTGTTATTGAACGTTTTATAAGTATATTTTTACTTCTATCGTCATTATCCTTTATATATGAAATTAAATCAGTATCATTTTTTATAAGCGTTATAGCCTTGTGTATAACAGACGTTTTATAATTATCATACATATTATTTAGTGTGAAATTAATCTTAGCTATATCTGTTATTATTTTTTCTATATCATAAATATTTTCCTTTATTATACTTGGAATAGCATCCATATTGAATTTATTTAGTTCTGATAATATTATATTCCTACTATTATTTAATTCCATCTCTTTATTAATGTCCATATTTTTATTTAATTCCATAGATATTCTTCGTTTTTCATTAATATAATTATCCAATAATTTATCATTATTCATCAATCTATATTTTATATTCTCTATATTACTGTCTATTTTAGATAAATCATTATTTAACCTTTGAATTTCTTCCTTGGCTTCATCCACACTAATACTATCAATTTTATTAATATACTTACTATATATCTTATTTATATTATTATATTCCAATATCATATCACTATAATTATGCATATTACTTAATTGAAATTCAGTTTCAATTTTGTCTTTATTTATTCTTCCAAATGATTGATTGTATTCTTCTAATCTAATATTTAATGTATCTACTATCATTTCATATTCACTAGGGTTACTTATACCTGTTTTCATCATATTATTTATAGCTTGTGTTAACAGGGCTTTGTTTACCTTTAACTTATCATTTGCTTTTTTATAATATGATATGAACACATTAGCATATGCTAATATTTTAGAAGAATATTGTTTGCGGTCTCCACTTGTCATTTCCACAAAATTATACATTGAAGAACCTAGTGATAATAATTTTAATAGATTTTTATTTAATTTAAATTCTCTCTGTATTATTTCATTAAATGATGTTACATTGCCATTTTCATTTAATTCTACATCATCCTTAGTAATATATGATTTAACAGTATGTGATTTCTTACTAGGAGCATAGAAATGCGTTATTTTATACATGATACCATTTATACGATAATGTATATGTTTTTCTCCATGTTCTCCTATTATTACTGGAGAAGTATTATCGATATTACTTGCACCGTTATCACTATAGGGATGCAAAGCATTTAATATAGTTGATTTACATTTTCCATTATGACCAACTATTAATATTATATTATTATTTGATGTTGTAAAGTCTATTTCTATAGTATCTGTTTTCTGTCCAGCTTTTATTTTCTTGTATTTAATCAATTTTATATATTCTATATAACAGTCCATTATATATTCCTCTATTCTATATTTATTAAGTATCTGTTTCAATATGGGTTATTTTTTAAATTTAAAAATTATTATAATTATATGTAATATAGAAGTATACGAATATTCATTAATATATTAGGAGGTAAATTATGGCTGACAAAATAAAAAAATACGGAAAAAAAACACTACAGAAAAAAATATTCGATGGTGGTATTAATGATAAAGAATATCACACATTGACAGAAGAAGAAAAACTGATTCTTAAAAGATACGATAATCTTTTAAGAAAAGAGGCGATACGAAATGCCTTATATTAATATCATATTAATATTCGCTATAGTATCATTGATGGTTATCATTCCGATAACCATCATATACTTAACAATTAAAACTATTATAAAGACCCAACTTTTAAAAATGGGAGAAAGAGGTAAGTATGAATAAAATAAAAGAAATTACGAAGAATATATTCTTCGTAAAAAGGGATGATAGAAAAACATCCACATATTCCCTTAGTATGAAAATACCAGTGAATAAGTTAAAATCTATATTTATATTAAAGGTTATAGAAAAAATCTTCAATATAACCCCAATAACATCTATGACTTCTGCCGAATGGCAGAAGTATAGTATTGAAAACGGTGTATTATTGAATACCACTGTAAGATATGATGATTTAAAAAATGTGGTGTTAAATATCACATTACAAACGTCGACTCCAGAACATGATGTGCACGTATACATGTTATATGATTTTATGAAATTTTCTTCTATACAAAAGTTCAATGAAGATTTCATATCGTATATTATTGAAGAAACTAGAAATGACATCGTTCAATCTATGGAAAACAGTTTGAAAGAATTATCGGAGAATACTTCGGATTATATAAAATCAAAAAACCCATTTTTCAACCCTACCACAACCTGTTTTACACCACAGGATATAGTAGACGAGTTTAATACTATTGTTAAATATAGTAATAAACAAATTGTAATATCTAGTAGTGACCAACCTTGTGATGTTCCTCGCGACGCAAGCCTAATGGAATGCGAAGAACAATGTGAATATAATAATGAAGATAAATATAATTTTACAGGTGGTGTTATTAATTATACATATCCATTATGTAAAGATAAAAACTCTGCATCGGTAGAGTTAGTATTTGATGTATCGGGAATAGATACAAATAATGTGAAAATGTTACATTGTTTATTGTCGGATATTGTATTCTACAATATCCGAATAGGGCAAGGTAACGTATACANNTAGGTAACGTATACAGTACTCGTATACGTTCAAAATTATTTCAAAACATATCAACATTATCGATATGTTTTGAAAGTCCAAGAGAAACATATGAATCAATAATAGAAAATATTATTAGTATTATGAAAAATATCGATATTAGTGATATTTTGACACCGCTTGAAAATATTAAAAAATCTATAACGAATAAACTAATGTCGATGACAGATGATGTCGACTATGAAGTAAAAAGATTGAATAATACATTCTATGGGGTATTTAATCCAACTATAGAAGAACAAATAGACATGGTTAGTAAAACGAATCCTGAAGAATTACTAACCATAATAAAAAAGATTACAAATGATATAAAACAAATAATATATAAAGGAGGCAAATAAATGAGTATAAATATAAAAGAAATAAAAAGATATAATGCAACCATAATTATAACGGTTAATTATGGTTCGATAGATAGGATGTACGAATACAACGGACAAAGATATATAGGTCCGTTGGGTATAGCACACTTTATAGAGCATATGATATTCTATAAAAAAGACACAACTTATTATGAGGAATTTGATAAAATAGGTAGTGATATCAACGCGTACACTACACAGAATGAAACAGTATATACTGTTTCAGCAAATAAAAACAACATTTATGAAGCTTTATCACTATTGCTAAAAATGTTGTTTTCCGAACCAGATATAACGGATGAAATGGTTCAGAAAGAAGTTTCTGTGATATCTAACGAGATATCACAGGTAAACAATAAAGAAGCAAATTGTCTGTACCAATATGTGAAAGATATGTATGGTGTAGATATCAACATATTAGGTACTGTTAATAGTATAAAGATGATATCGAAAGATATCATCTTAGATATACATGATAAATTTTACTCATTGGACAACTCCCACGTATTAATAGTTGGAGATGTTGATAAAAGTAAGGTTAATGACTTGTTAACCCCTTACTCTAAACAATCATTGGTAAATAGGGGCACATTATGTAGTCGCCCACATTTACTATATACTGTAGAGGACTCTGCGTATATCAACTTACCATGGAATGGT